>Ga0123354_10002102_pt1 | contig 25739 bp, 18 predicted proteins | sample TergutLab28metaG_2_FD_97872 | JGI IMG/M metagenome (GOLD analysis project Ga0123354, IMG submission 97872) | Labiotermes labralis P4 segment gut microbial communities from Petit-Saut dam, French Guiana - Lab288 P4 | ecosystem: Host-associated > Arthropoda: Insects > Digestive system > Gut ...
AAACAAAAGAAAATAATTAAAAAAATTAAGTGTAAGGGGCGGGGGGGAAGAAAAAGAAAGAGGGTGGGGGGGGGGGGGGGGGGGGGTGACAGGTGAAAGTAGGTTGATTGTGCCTCAATACGAAGAAAATCCATGCAGCAGTCTCCCCCTCTCTCCCTCACCCTGCAGCAGTGCGTAATCGTTCAGCTAGCTGTACAATTCTCCACCTCCTATGACAACCTGAAGTTCATTATCGTATTCACAGTCTGCCTTCGACCTCCATCTTCAGCTCGGAAACCCAATCATTATCACCGCTACTTGACTTTCACGGTCGAACTACCCTGACATTTGCGTCCACTTGCTACTACTGGTCTCGACACTTCAGGGTTTACAATTACAAGCTTGAACGAAGGTCTTATTTTTCCAACGTGTGCCACTTGACCCACGTATCCCGCTCTCAGGATCCATGCTATCTGCCCCGTCAATCCCGCCCACGTATTTTGCTGACAGGCCCACAGTTATTGTCATAGTTTTATGTATTAATTACACTTTTACTGTAAGGTGTTAGACAGGAAATGAGAAGCAAAAGAATTCTTTTTTGTCGCCCTAAAACGTCTTAACTATGCCACAGTTCCGTAAGCTTGTTAGCTATTTGACGTGATATCTGCTGTGATCTCGGAGACATGTTCTGTCCACTCGCCAATGGAAAAACTTTCTGCATTGGCTCTATTGAGCCAGTTAAACTCGGCGTCGGCCCATGTCCATCAGCCTGTTCCTATAGATCAACTGTGGATCTTCCCAAGCAAAGTTTACCAACCTGTTCTGCTTTCGGCCCACCTACACGTCCCAACATTTCGGACAGCGGGGTAAATCAAACTCCGCAGGGACTGGCCTAGTACCCTTTTCTTCCACTGCAATGCCATTTGCCGTCTTTCCATGCTCTGCTTTGATATTCTATTCTAAACACTTTCTCCTTCGAATGTTTTCAAATCAAGTTCCCGACATAAACATTTATGGATAATGCTATTCCTGACTTCCCTCTTAAATTCGTAACAAAGAGAACTCGGTTGTCTCTGCATTAACTCGCACATGATAACGCAGTTTCCGTTCTGAATACTTAAATACACGATATGCTTGCACTCAGAAGCTGACTGCACACCTGAAATCCGTGTACTCGTAGCTTTCTGTTATCCCTCAAAGCTATTCTGCGTTCCGTCCATCTGCACGAGAACATGACAAGAAAACGCCGATCCCAGTGGCCGCGCGGTATAAAACGTGGGTCTGCGGCAGCTCGCATGCTGGAGTTGTGGGTTCGAATCCCGTCGGAGGCATGGATGGGTTGTCTCTTGCGAGCGTTGTGTCGTAAGGTCACTCGTCCAGAGGAGTCCTACCGAGTGGGGCGTGTCTAAATGCGTGTGATCGCGAGACCCCCGTAAGGGGAGGTCATGACCCGGAATCGGTTCGAAGCGCAAAGGGAGGGGGGAGGGGGAGGGGGAATGAAAAGAAAACAGCCGCAAGAACACAGCTTGTAGTTAGTGAAAATCGTTTCTGTTCTTGCAGGGACTAATGTAAACAATTTACGTTGCTGGGGTGACTATCGACGCGACGTGGGCACCAGTAACTATGTGCAGGCTCAGATAACATCATTTTCATAATAAAAGGCAAGTGAAGTATTAGAAAACAGTCTTCTGAAAGCAAGAACACCGTAACACAATCGGAGAAAAGGATCGATTTACACAGCAGTACTGAAAAGACAACCGTTCAAGCGATCACACTATACCAAATAAGGCGACAGGCACTTTCTATTCGAAGGAGTCCGTCGGACGTCTTAAAAGGAAAAGAGAAACGATAGCTCTGCCAAACACTACCAAACGCAGAGGAAATAGGTCCCAAGGGACCGAAGATTTGCTACGAAGCCAAACGCTTTCGCGCTAAGGCCTGCCAATGCCCACTCTTAAAACGTTGCCTTCAGTATCTCCAATGCATATGGAACATTTTCATATATGGCTTGCAAAACTCTAGTATACCACTGTAAAAAGGAAACACGCACAGAATACAATACATTATTTAAAAAAAAAGGCATCGGAGCAGAGGCTATATATCGTTTCCACGCAGTAGGTGCTGTCACACAATCCACTGTTTAACAGGTAACCTAGAAAACTGGACACAACAGGAGTCAAATAAAAACACCTCAACGATAATAGAATACCGTGAAAAATGTAAAATGCTTCAACATAGACGGGAAATACAAACAATGAGAATAAGCAAACAAAACTACACCTAACGGTAAAAAAAGTTACACTGACAGTGTCCCGTCATTTAATGAAATAATCACACATATAAGTATTTTGTTTTCGTTTGGCTCCCCTCTGCGCCTATACTGATGACATTCGTCTTAATATAGCGCTCCTCGAAAAGTAATATAGTGGAAAACGTCCGGAGTCAGCGACAAAGCCTGTCAAGAAATGCAGTACACAAACATATGTCGGACAAACACAGTGTACATTTCATTAAGGACCGACTCTTTTCCTGTAGCACCAAACACACAGCAAGCAGAATGGTTCAACGTCAGTTTCGGAGAACTGAGTTTAGGGACGGAGACTGGCAATCGATGTTACAAGAAATTACACAAGATCACGATAAATTTAAGTGCCTATGCACGTCATGATGGTACCTGGGAGAGTGGCGGTACTGCTGGACTCATTAACCTAGGTAACAGAATGTACGGGCTCAGCTTTACGCCCAGGTAATAGATCCTCGATATCCATTTAGTACGGGGCTTGATCGGCCCCACAACAGATATGGATGTTTTGGAAAAGACGGAATTAAAAATTTTCTCTCCCAGCCAGGAATCGAAACAGGACTCCTCATCGTCTAGACCGTAATACGGTAACTATACACATTACGCAACCTCTGATCGTTTAAGAACAGGGTTGTGGGGAGAACGGTACCCACTCACCTCCCAACATTTCTAGATACCGCGATGTTACGAACAAATCAACATTCAGTGTCATGTACCTTTTTGCACGTTTCCAACAGTAAAGGTTCATACTACACAAAGAGAATCCATCAAGTACGCCTACAAAAACGAAAACTTCGCACTGCTCTCCTGTTTGCAACTGCTGCAATCGACATCACGCCCATTACCTCACTCAATCACAGGAACCTACGCTAGCGCACTCAAGTAAACGCCACATAAATTAGAGGGCCAGTTTTGTTACTCCTTGCCAAGAACTGCCACACGCGCTCTGAACGAATTAGCATTAGACAATCACAGTCCCAGCTGGTGAGAGCTTTCAAGTTGCGTGTTATGTCGCTAATTACGTGAAAGAGTCCAATGAAATATTAGTGACAATAAATTTCACAGCAATTTTGAAAACACAACAACAGCAAAGTATAATTTTAAGGCAAGGCATCCTCGCTGTGTTCTTTCTATTAATTAAATAATGTAATAAGTACAGTCTAACACACCTTGTTATTAAATATTTTATGAATTTACAGCTTTCAGATACATGTTTCGGCTTTTCAGAGCCATATTCAGGCTGAATCTAGGACGGTGTGTGTGTGTGTGTGTGTATAACATACATTTGTATATTTCAACACCATGATAGGCGTCTTTTAAATTTAATTTAATAGCAACAAAGTACGTGTTTGATTTCACAAGAACAAGCGATGGAAATACTTCTCCGGGTATGGGATTATTTGACACGGTGAGAGGAGAAAGGTGGGGAACCATGTTGCGAAGTGTGAATATCCGGAAGTGGAGATACTCTCGAGAAGAAAACTGTCATTTCATGCCGCAAGAGATAAGTTACGATCACCAGCATAAAACTGTGACCACCAAGATGAAATCTGAAACACCGTATTGCGACGTAAGGTGCTATAGCTTCACAAATACTATGGGGGACTGGGGGGAAGGGGTGAGGGACGCAGAGGTGGTGGCGTTGAAGAGGAAATGTACTCACACTGTCACAGTTCTGGAGCGGTTGCTTCCTTATGTTCGTCTTGACACAAAATTCTTATTGTAATTCAGTAAACGCCACACGCCTACATTTTAATAAAAAAAAAATATATATAAATATATATACATATGTGTGTGTGTGTGTGTAGGCCAATACACACGAAAGCCAAAGAAATGCCGCTGGAACACACTTCCTTGAATAATTATCAACAACGGAACGTCATACTGGCATAACTTCTTACACTAAACGCAAAAAATCCAAGGTTGAAGATATCCAACAAGATGCAACTGTATGCAGATATTTATTACTGCTAAATTACTCTACATGTTTCGGGCGTCTATCGCGCCCATCACCAGGAGCACAAAGAGCTTCTTCAAACGTGACAAAATAAAATTTGGTCACGTTTGAAGGCGCTTGCTCCCCAGATAGTATGATCTGTACCAGAGGCTGCAACTACAGTTTCATGTACTCCTGATGATGGGCGCGATGGACGTCCGAAACATGTACAGTAATTTAGCAGTAATAAATATCTGCATACTGTTGCATCTTGTTGGATCTCTTCAACCTAGAATTACGATGCACGGAACTACAAATAGGAAAAATTCAAGTTTAATGATGGAGATATTTGCTTCCTTGTCGCTCTCTTTCAGATGCGTTCGCCAAACTGCGAAAAGCGACTATTAGCTTCGTCATATCTGTCCATGGAACAACTCGGCTTCCACCACCGTACGGATTTTCGTGAAACTTTATACCCGTTATTTTCCTAAAGTGTCGAGAAAATTCAAGTTTCATTAAAATCTGACAAGAATAACGTGCACTTTAAGCCCATGTGCATTTACGGTTATCTTGCCCAATTCTTCTTAAGATGAGAAGGGTTCCAGAAATAAAAGTCGCAGAGAAAATCAAAGCACACGTTTTATGCTCAAAACCTTTTTCCGAAAATTGTGGCGTTTATGAGATAATGTGGAAAAATATTGTACAGCCGAAGAGGCTAACACGTGACAATACGGTGCACGAGCTATGCATTCTAGATATATAAAGACCACAGAAACACAGCCGGAATACGCAATATTTATTGCTTTCCTACTGCAAGAATCGTTGCACGAACGAGCCTGAATGGTACACAATAATACTTAAACTGCCTGTCTTGCCACAGCTTATCACAGTTACAACCGCTTACTGAATTTCAACCGCCCTGGAACATGGTCTAGTTTTTTCCTGGTTGAATTCATGGAAGTCTGTAAATTACCGAACACCTAAGTAAACAAACTTCTCACCCGCACACTTTAAAAGTGACTGCGGTAAAAGTTACCTTCACGAGACTGGTCTGGCTCCTTCACGTACAATTCCGTCAAGAACAGCTTCTAGATCGAAGCCATTTCACACCATTCTGAAATCAACCTTATTTCTGTACAAGCACTGGACCTTCAAAAAATCGATTTTAAACTCAAAGTTTACATACAAAGAAGCGTACCTTTAATCAAACACGGGAGAACAAGAGTGTTCTGGAATAACGAAAAGAATATTCACGACCCGAGTTCCACACACACACACACACACACACACACTGAATGAGTGCTGGTGTTCGCTACTCACTCCATACTCCATGGTGCAGGGTCCTTCTTGAGAAGCTAACTGGTTTGCAGCTAGTCAAGAAATTCCCCAAATTTCACGGAACCCAAGGATTCATCACCGCACGCACAAGCGTCCGCCACCTGTCTATATCCTGGGCCAGCACAATCCAGTCCACGCGAAGGACGCAACAAATTCAGTCTCTTGACAGCAGCGCTAACGATAGAGATAAGAGTGCAGTTAACACGGTAACCTAGGGTCGTCTGGTTTGTCATCTCTTCCTTACGTGAACTGACCTTTCGCAGCTGAGTGTAGTATTAAAACACAGGAAATAATAAACCACGTCATTAGTGCCCATCGGCAACCTTCTGCCAACACTGCAACCTAATATGTGTCTGTCTCTGCCCAGACGCCGGCCAATTTATGTTTTACTACAGGAAAAACTGTCGCCTCACGTCTCTACAAATACTGACTGCCTAACTGCGGGCATGACTGAAAGTAGGTAGTTTTAAGAACAGGCAGACAAGTGAGGTTGGCATGCCAGGAATAAGTAAGACAAACACGTGTCAATTCACAACAAGATAGGCAATGTACGTATAACTGAGATGCATTCATGCAACCACTTTTGCAGTGGAAAAGCAATACGTAACCTTAGGTATCCAGCATGCAATGCATATGCGTCGTAGTACGTCATCTGTGGCCTGCCCGCCTCTACAATAGTTTACATTTTCTCAAAAAACGGCACGATTTTCAAAAAAAAGTTACTGACCATAAAATGCGTGTTTTGATTTCTCTACAACATTTGTCTGATACACTTCTCATTCTACGAGGCATCGCGCGCAAGAAATTTCATTACCCGTTATTGTCAGATTTTAAAGAAACTTGCATTTTATCAACACAATTTCATGAAAATCCGTTCCATGCGTGCGGACGGACAGACATGAAGCCATTTTTCGAACACACCTAAAATCTGAGACAAGAATCTGGAAACGAATGTCAACACCGGGAATGTGGTGGATATTCATTATCAAAGCGCCCATCTAGCAAATCAGAAAATGCCACGTTGTTCATTTGCTAGTCTGATGGCTGAGACAGAAAACATGTTAAACATGGACACTGCCATCACATCCTTGAGGAAGCCAGATTGATAACAACGCCATGGAAAACAAATGGAAAATAATCTGACGGCCAATTAAAAAGTGACACTCTGACAGAATCCATACGTCGCTGAAAGCAATAAAGCTCAACACATTAACTCGGTTAATACGAACTGACAAGGCAACACAGACCACATTTCGCAACTCGGCAATCCGTTCTCACACAAATGTTCTCTTAATTCGTAACTCATGCAAATTATTCGTTATTCAAAAACCCTTCGACTTCACAGTTCATTAAACATTTTAAAAGTTAATATGAACCATACCTATAAAGAAGTTACGATCCTATATTACACAGCACAGAGCCCGTGTTCATGACGGAGTACAATCATTAATGAGGTTTAAGGAGCTAATCTCCACTCTCTGCGGGAATCGTATGATACATAGACACAATGGTGTGGGCAAAATGCAGTTTCTTACTGCTACAGGAGGATGTTCTTATCGCCACCGCTCGCCTTGAAAGGTTAAAGTGCACAGTTCAAATGAACCTATTTTCGGCCTACAGTAATAAATCAGCACTACACTCACAAACTAAGAGCACATTAAACCCATTAATAATGGAACAGGCCGATCCCAGTTGCCGCGCAGTCTAAGGCGTGGGTCAGAGGGCGCTCGCTTGCTGGAATTGCGGGGTCGAATCCCGCTGGTGGCATGCATGTCTGTCCCTTGTGAATGTGTGTTGTCAGGTAGTGATTTCCGAGTCTGGCTGATCACTCGTCCAGAGTCCTAGCGAGAGTCGTGTTCCTGGGCGTGATCGTGAAGCCTCGATAATGGGGGGGGGGGGCCCTGGCCCCCAGGGGATTGTTGCAATAGGGAAAAAAAAAAAGACCGGCACCATTCATTTCTGAGCCTTCTGATTTCTTACCTGAAAGACGTAACATTAAAATGCACAGAAGTAAATGACACTGACTGTTCTGTACAGTCAGAAGGGGATTTCTCCCCCAAATGGCAGAATATCCTCTAAGGTGAGGATGTTCTGAAAAATGGCTAAAATGAATGAACCGATACAGGATGATGAGAGGACAGAGTACGCAGCATAATTGGAAGGACAAATGCGAGCAACCTTTACTTGGAATACCTGCAGAGAGAAGCGAGCTCTTGTAGAGGCAGCAATAAAACTCCTTTCAAGTACGACACACGGCGTGAACACGAGAAGGTTCGTGTGGCACACGAGTGCGTCCAGTGCCTGAATCCTGGGAGCACGGCGTGAGCCTTCGGGTTATGTAAACGGAAGGAAACTGTGTAGCTCAAGGATTATTACCATCCGTTTCCTAACAGAGAAAACAACGACCCGCCAAACTATATATTCTGAAAGACTGCCAGTCACTGAGGCCTTTTCAATCGCGCAGCATGGTCACATACGAGGGCACAGTTACTATCAACTTCCCGCATAAGAAAGAAAGACCGGAACGCAGTACCTAATTTGTACACCAGACAATAATCTAATACAGACACGTATTAACTTCTATAGCCTACGTGACACAGTGGCACGGAGCGAAGGTACGGTACAAGCTACCGACTACACCCATCACGAAAGCTGAGGCTTGGTCACCATACGGAAGCTACTGTTACTTTCTAAATTGACCCATTTCCGCACAGAATTCTCAAACTTCCACATTTATGCACAAAGATGATCACGAACTACGCTTCAAAACTGTACCAGTTTCTGCCGTTTGCATACTGAAATCCGCAGTAATCAGATGAGAATCGAAACTACGACGCATTATTCTATAATACTTCCACTAACGCAAAAGCAATGCCAAGAAAAGAGACAGACAAAACATTCTGTCCCTGGACAAATTAAGATAACCTTTAAAGAATTTTAATCCCAGTTCCCAGACAAGACCTACTGACAACTCTCCTGCATTTCGAAACATGTGCTTTTATTCAATGGTCATTATAAGTGAAATTTTAAAAAAATGGGGAAAATTCGTTGAATGACGTATTCTTCAATGTAGCGGGGAGTTCTATTCTGTTAAACGAATCTGCGCACAATGACGCCCTTCTCAGTTTAACGGTGGTTTCTAACTTCACATGTGCGTGTTAATTTTGCTGACTGCAGCTCCCAATAAAACCTGAATAAGGCGTACTTTCGGTATTCGAGTCGTGTGACTTGCATTCCATTGCCAGTTCTGTCTGCCGGTATGCGTTAACAGGAGCAATGTGTCTTGCTACATTTGCTGTCAGTTCACTGTCAGGTCTGGAAATAGAACACCGATTACGACAAAGATTTGTGAAATACATCTGGGATTAAAAATCGGCGACCACGACCTATATCAGTTCAGAGAGCATCGCGCATCGTAGGACCTGACTCCATGGAAAATCACATGCTGTACCACTGACTGTACCCACGGACTGAAGCGAACCCGGAGACTGACTACTAATTTGCTTGACTGACGTCTCCCAGCATGAGTCTTAACAACAAACACTATGGAATACCCAAACATGTCACCCGTTTTTAGACCGGCGTCACAACGTGGTAAGTTATATGTACTTGGGATACCCGTCAATGAGCCTTCAAGACGAAGAAGACATAGGATGGCGGAGAAAAAGGTCGTGGCACAGAGTACGTGCTACTAAATTAAATAAAAAAAATAAAAAAAGAGCGCGCACGCACAAGCACACACAGAATTGCCCAAGCAGAAGGAAATGATCTTGCGTGACGCAAATTTGTCTAAAATTAAGCAGGTGCTCTTGGACATATGAGAACTGTGGAAGTTCATAAACCAGAATGGAGAAGGCATTTGCTACCTAAAATCGAAGTACACGAGAATCAGCTATGGAACGATCAAAACAATAGAAAAGGCGAAGGAAAGAAGGCAGGAAGAAAGAAAGAAAGAAAAAAAAGATTTTCGTCCAAGAAGAACAAATAATACACTGCTGGATGGTCGACAGTGGTTGTTGGTAATTTTCTGAATAATCAAAAGGGGCCCAAAAAGAAATCAATGCCTCAGGACTACAGAATGACGGGGTCAAGTATGTCGCTGAAAATATTATTCTCTTTACTGTCCCTCTACAGTTCTGTCGTCAGGCCTTGGAGTTGTCAGCGACGAGCTTGATGAAAAGTTTCACCGGAAAAATTCTGTCACGGAGAAACATTACTGGACTATGCTGGCTGGGTCCTACTGGAAACGTGAAAACGCTCGATACATATATAAAACAAAAAAGTAAATCACCAGAGTTCTTGTGCCCGAAACTGAGTTTGTTTAAAACTACGTCGACTAGAATCAGCAAACGAAGAACACGAACAAACGCTACAGCAGATAACCCAAAATTTCTTCAAAATTGTATTTATGGTAAGGTGGTACAATTTCGATCACTCCAGACAAAGCATGCTTTAATGTGTAAAATACATGAACAAAAACGTATCAGTGATGAAATGTGTACTGTATACCATGATGGATGTCAGATACTTTTCAAAAGAAAATGTGTAATATTGTACTTATAAAACAATTAGAAAACTCCTTACAATTGATTTTAAATGTACCTCCGTAGGTACAATTCTGATCAAATGATGGTGCAATGCAGATCAGCGGCTTCTACCATCTTGACTTTCGCACCAAACCAAGCTTGTCGCACCAGACATTACATTGCTGGCAACACACCCAGTCACCATTTTTCGTACGTTTGTCAGTGAAATAGTACAAGAAGCAAAAATCACACTCTTCATCCTTCGCTGGCCATTGTTTTGTACTAGCGAGTCTCTCTCTTTTGCTCTTGTACCGGTAAGATTACTTTCACCATTGGTTATGTCGTTTTTGGAAAGAGACATTTTCTATCAAGCGTGTCTTCCAGATTTAAGGTAAGGTGGCAAACCAAAACCACAAAAAAGTTATACAGCAAAATGCTGCAAAATGTCTCGTAAAACATTTTTATTAAAAACTAGGAAGTATGACTGAAGGCTAGGCGTCGTATTCATGTCCACTTGCTTCTGAGTATAGAACATTCCCAATAATGAAATACTGCAAATGTAAATTTTGTTTATTATTGTCAACACATATCGTGTACTTCACACTCCCTAAAAATACCAGAAACTTCACGACGCTGGGTTTGGCTTGGACGAATCCGGTAGAATGGTCTCTTCCTCCCTCTGCAACCGTCAGACTGCATTAAACGGTAATTTTGTAACTGGACTCCAGTTAGTGCAGAGATGAATTATGTAAAACGTTTTTCATTCGGTCAAAGCTGTACGTCCTGTACCGATCAAAACTGTACTCCAGGTAGAACAGAAGAAACAAGAAAGTAATACCAAACTACGTCAACATGTGGCAGTAACGCACACTGGCAAATCACGAGGTAATGTCTGGCAGCGTGCACACAAGACGTTTCACTCTAACCTCACACTAATCTCAGTTAAAAGATAAAAACAAGACAGTATTAAAACAGGGAAAATAGCTAAGCAGCAGAACACACCATCCCTCAAGAAAAAAACAATGCAGGTCTGAAACACAAATTTCTGTGTGCATGAAATTACCAGACAATTCTTCAAGGCATCCGCATCACGCCACCATAGTCTGATTAAGCGCTACCAACATCACGAAGCAAAAAAAAATCGTTAATGCTTAGACCGGGCAGAATTGTACATATATCGCAAATGTACGACACTTAACTTACTCCATTGTGCAGGGTCCTTCTTGAGAAGCTAACTGGTTAGAAGATACTCAAGAAATTCCCGCATTTCACGAACCCGAAGGTTCATTACCGCACTCACAAGCGTCCGCCAAATGTCCCTATCCTGGGCCAGCCCAATCCAGTCCATATACCCACATCCTGGAGATCCATCCTAATATTATCCACCCATCTACGCCTAGGTCTTCCCAGTGCTTTCTTTCCCTCCGGTTTCCCCACCAAGACCCTATACACCCCCTTTTCCTCACCCATACGCGCCACATGTCCAGCCCATCTCATTCTTCTCGATTTACGACCCTACCATACAAAATGAGGGGAGATATGAAAAAATGAAAACGGTGTCTGAACTGCAAAAATGGGGGGGATTCGAAGGCGTTCTTTTGTTTTCACTGGATCAGTCTGAGAACTTTTCAAGAGGCGTCAGTTACGATGGCGGCGAAAGCGGTAGGTTTTATAAACCGATATTTATTAAGAATTGTTTGAAGGCAAATATGGTTCAAATACAGTATACGTACTCCTGAACCGTTGTCCATAGAGACAGAACTATCATACAGCATCAACTAAAATTACATCATCGCAAAGTTTCAAGTAAGAATATCAAGGAAAGTGAATTTTGTGTGGGAGGCGCGATCGTCATGGGCGAGTGCGGGTCAAGGATATTTAATTTTTATTTTTACTTTAAAAAAAGAGGGACAGATACACTGCTTAGCCGCTCGTCCGGCATTCCTGTAGCGACAGCTCTGGGCCTACAGCTTACGTACGAAGACTGCAACGAACATCCTGCGGCAAACAAAATACATAATGAAATAGATTAAAAAGGACTCGATATTCCCAGAAGAGTCAATATACACTAACCACTCAGATGTTTCCTCCTGATCAAACACTAATTCAAGATCATCACACTGCACGTCTCTTTTTGCTTTCGTTTCAACACTCGGTCTACCATTTACAGTTTTGTGTTCGAATGATATAATTTGCAACCAAGCAATCCATGAATTCGTTCTGTGGTCCATTCTTGCTCATCTCATCCCCTCGCTTTAGCAGCTACAGATAAATGAACAATTAGCCGCGCTCCAGTCGAACATGCGAGTATGTACTGTACATCCTTCCTAACTTCATACCTGCAGAATTTCCACGTCTTCATAAACACCAGGCGCAGAGTAGGGCTCATATCGTAGATGTCTCTATTTCGTCTGAGTGTTATGACACCATCTCGCGAAAGTATGAAAAACATCGCATTCAACATCCTGTACTTTTACCAGGTACTCCACAAATCACCCTGGTGCCTCCAGCGAGGTATGAATAGATTTCAAAACTTAACCTCCCACGTACCATAGACACTGTAGCCAAATGCGAACTGCAAATAACATCAGGAATACTGCGAAGCTACACGGCGCTCACGTTAACTCATTACCCCGAATCTGTGCCACATAATGCACTATACAGATCATCGTAACGTACATTAGTCTCGTCCGTATGGAAAACACGCTCCATGTCGCTCTAAAGTAGAACGCAACTAAAGGAGGAATTTTATCTACAGAAATGAGCCACATTTTTCGCATTATTTACCCACAACCAGTTCACAAATGATAAGACATGAGGTGACACCTATCCTGCTTTACATAGGCTGATAGGGTAATATCACCAACCATGCGTCAAATCATTCATCCTGTACTACATTCAAAGTTTTTTTTCATTACTGCTGGATATTTACTTATTTACCGTGTTGACGTATCAACTTAAAGTCATAGCACGAAGAAGCGAAAAGAAAGTACTGACGCCCAAACGCCACATGTGACGTCATCCATGGGTGGTATCAAAGCTCCGCTAGTCTCGCCGTCCATTTAAAGGCAGGCCTAACATTTTCATATCCGCCCGTTTACATGCGGCACGAAATGCGCGAGTAAAGGTCTGCCCCTACAAACTCCAGCTTTTGCCGTGTTCCTTGGGATCTATAATCAACAAAACGAGACCCGTGAATCTCAATATTCTAAACGCGATGAAGGTACACAGTGAAGTCCCTCGGACACATCCAACGCGTCGGCACCACATCCAGAAAGATTTTTAAAATTCTGCGCCTATGTAAAATGTACTGCAGCGTATCGTTGGAATGCATGAGCCGCAAAAACCACGTTAAGTGGGGATGATACGGGAGCCAATAACAAAGAAGTCACAAGCGTCACTACGTGATCATTAAAATTACTTCATTGGTCTATGCTTTGCTGCGTGTCGCCGGTGCCATTACATCCGCAGAATTTGTACTTTTGATCACAAGTGGACATAAACACTGTAGCTATACTATCGACATGACTACCGCATTTTTTGACTCCATTCTTGTTTCAAATGCTTCGCACAACGTTAAAAAAAAACTCAGTTTCAAATTTTTGTACGGTTCGAAAACTTTTCGCTGCGTTATAATGTAGGTATGTAAGTTATTTTATATCATTTGGGTGACTCTCTTTCTTTTAGCACCATAAAACATTATGAAGGTAGCAACTAGCCATCACAGTTTTAAAGTAAACGGATCTTTACGACAAAGGCTTTCAGTGTGCACAAAAAAGGCACTTATGAAGAAATTCATTCATTAATCCATACTAATATCTAAATCATACACACTGTTTTATTTTCATCATTCACTGACATTTCCATTCACTTCGCTGCATTTCAGGTTCTGCGCACTGTGTTAAGTACCTCCACAAGAGTCGGAAGCGTTGACGTCTGAGCGACATGCTCGATACAGCAGCGCTGCTGTATGAAATACATCATGCACGGGTAAGAGCTAGCATCAAATTACAAGCCAACTATTTACATGTAACCCCATAACGAACCACGCAAATTGCCTGAAACTTTAACCACAGCGGTTAACATTTCAGAGGAATTAAGAATTTTGTATCTACCACTTTGAACTGAACGACTCGCGCATAACTTCGGCGTTCACACACTGCGAGCGTCTCGACGAAGGGAGACACGTGCCCATTTGTATTTCTCAAAACGGGGTACCGATCACCAGAGGGCGTCAAAATAAAGCGAGTTCTGGATACATACGTCGATAGTAGTAATTGTCAATACCACAGAAAGGTCACCGTACATTCATTAATCGGCTATGACGTGAATGCCCTGGAGATAATCGCTGCACATACGCTTGTTAGAGTTCATGGGAAACAACCCCCTCCCTAGTACGAAGTTCAATATCTAATATAGGCCTATATTGGGAGCACATAACAATGCAGTGTTGTTAAATTTTGAGCAATCGAAACTCTTCGTTCGCTGCAAGATACCCACAGACGCGCGCACGTCACTCTCTCAAAGTTGTTAGGTGTGTCTGGCTTTCAATCTCGATCGGGATACCAGCTCTCCCGGAACACAGCAGTGGAGTATCTAAAAACAGCCATAACCCCTTCCAGAAGCTTCCAAATTCGCCATTCATAAAGGCGGGCTTATAAGAGAAAGCAGAGCGGGACTGAACCAAGCACTGACATCACTCGCTAGAATGCCACCCATTCATTCGTCCATCCATTAATTCATTCAATGAGTAATCTGTCTTACGACGGGTCCACAGCCTCTTCCAAACACAATTCTCCGCAGGGTACGATCTAGAGCTTCCTATTTCAGTTTATTATATCCTCTCCTTTCCTTAAGTGGTTAGGTGCTGTGCTACAAATCGGAAGGTCGCTGGTTCGATCACAGCTGGTGTCATTGGAATTTTTCAATGACCTAAAATCCTTCCGATCGCACTATGGCCCTGGGGTCGACTCAGCCTCTAACAGAAATGAGTACCAGGAGCATTTCCTGGGAGTAAAGACGGCCGGTGCGTAAGGCTGACAACCTTACCACTATCCTGTGTCGTTGTCATGAAATCTGGGAACCTTAACTTCCTTGAATCCTCTGGGCCACTCCAGGCCTGTAATGGGACTGATTTACCTATTACCTTTCCTTAAGGCCATTTAATAGATGCTTACACCGTCTTCCTCTTCTTCCAATCACTTATATCCTTCCCTCTGTCTTTCCTTCAACAACGTGTTTCAGAAGGCAGTTCCTACACATTATGTGTCCAATCCAGGTAGCCTTACTTCATTTTAATGTATGCAGGATGTTCCTGTCCTCCTTGACTCCATGAAATACTTATTCATTTCTCACATGATCGGACCACCTGATCCATCCATCCTCCAGCACAACATTTCAAAACTTCCCAGGTATTTGATCTATTTTCCGAAGTGCCCAAGTTTCAGCAGCATACAAAGCTGTGTTACAAGTGCAGCACTTTACTAGTTTCTTCCTTAAATTATAGCACAATTTGCTGGTGGAAGAGTCTTCTTGTTGAATGCCGCTTTTGCCATGACAATCCTGGAATTACTTTCCGATGTGCACCTTGCATGTAACCGCCATTAAAAACGAAGACAAAACACTGAGCACAACTAGACGTTTCGTGCAGAACAAAGACGTATTTAGGAATATACTGATTACATGACTGGAAGTTACCGAATACAGCCCATACATCGACGCAAAAAAAAAACTTCCGTTTTCGATATCACAAGTACTTCATGGCAGAATATTTTCGCCCCCCCCCCCCTGCAGCAATCACAGCTTCGCTGTGCCTAAGATGATCAACGTGGTACTGTGATCGCAAATGATACAACTACAGCCAACAATTACTGTATAGTAATATCACTACGTAATTTCATCTTTAGAAGGCTCATGCACACTAACAGACGCAACACGTGCGATAAACAATGTACAGCTCAATCACTGTCTCCGAACACTCAGATTGCAGCAAGATATTACGGGTTCATCTTTGTGCTGAATGACAAACTTCTGACATTTTGTGTACAACGAAACACACTGTCACCATCCTAAGTCAACAGAACGGTCGTGACATTCCAGCTGAGCGCTATGCCGACATTATAAAACCGACAGCCAAGTTATTAACCTTTATTTGGGAAATGTGACGCTTCCCGTGACATTTGGCGAGCTTCATTACGGCCCGTGAAATGCCAGGCCGAAGATTCCCACAGGCGCAAGCCTGCAAGGCAGCGCGGCCCGGGCACCTGGTTCACATCTGTGAGGGTGAAGTTCCTGAATTTTGAATATGCAACATCACACGGTTTACACGGAACACGATCAAGGTCGTGCCTACACATTCCATTGCAGCAGGGAAGACAGTGGGCATTACAAACTAACAGTCGTAAAATTCAGTTGTCTATTCTTGAGCAATGTTTTCGCCGTCATAAATTACCCACATCAGGAACATCTTTAAAACCCTAAGCCGCCAAAGGGTCGAACTTCGATTGCCAATAGCACCATCACAAAATCCGCAGCAATATCAGCATTCATGGCTTTGCAATAAGGGTTCGCTAATCTTTCCGCTGTTAGGCTCATGCTATAGGACGGCACTCCCTCATTACAAAAGGCGTGCCCATCTCATACAAACACACAGTTTGTTGTCCGATCACTGCAGCACAACATGTCTCGCTACTACGATTTGTTCATCTGGTACACAGCCATGCTTAATGGACAATCATTACGCCATAACAAGCCTCGATACTACGTTTCGCTCAACTTCCAACAACGATGTTTGTAGGCTGGTCTCTATGTTTTAAGTTAATATACCTCCCTATATCTGGTACCGTGTCAAATGCATAACTAAAAACATTCTGCAGGGTTTCCACGTTCCTATACTCTACTTTGTATAAAAAATCCCCCAAGAAATCAGGCAATGATTTCGCATTCCTCCGATCACCTGAATGTCTAGTATTTTCAGAACAGAGAGTAGGTGTAACCTTGGTATTTCGCAAGTCAGCTCTTAGTACGGGGTACCGAGGTACCTTCCAAGAGAGAGTTCATTCACTTTATCTTGTATATAAGATGATTTACGAAAAAGTCAAAATAAAAGATGTGCCAAAATCAGGCAGGAGCGTTCTGACTGCCAGGCTCTGAGCTCTGTTATTTCGTATACGAACAGGAATTGAAAGACTGGATGCTACTGCTTACGGCCTGCATCAGCAATGCAGAACTGAAGCATAAAACAAACAGCTGCAATAACAATAATCTGTTTCTAACGCATTAACTTGCAATGCATTTTTAATCAACAGCTTTCACAGAGTACCTATAAATACAAACGAAACAAATTATAATAATAATGTGTAATTCAAAACGTCAATTACCCAAGCACAAAAGCCGCTATAAGAAACTGAGCGTACAGAATTGACTATGTGCTGGTTCCAAGGAGTACCACCGATCCCACACTGGCTATGGGAACCCCCCTACCGAGTTGAAAAAATCGGCCACTTTGCCCCCCCCCCCCAGCACAAAACGGCCGAAGCGTAGAGCTGTCCACTTACCCGTATACCATGTACAGTATCAACACGCACATACACACATACGTAATTACGTAGCACTTACGTACCGTATCGAAAAGCAACTCCAAACATATTAAATTTCAATGTTTGAAACGTGTCTGAAGTTCGTATCCACCATACTAATAAAATATAACAACGTTCTCAAAGCTTCAAGGCCTGTAGTGATGCGCACTTCTGACACATGAATGTTATTTAGTTCACAAACATTCGAATCAGAATCCAAATATAAAACGTCAACATTATTCGTTCAGGAGAATGGGGATCATGCATGCTGACATGCCACTTCGAAGCCTCCAAAAAGGAGGGACGTACCCGGGAGTGCTGCAAACATCGGAACCCACTGATTATAACGCAAGTTCTCCGACTCTGAGCTCTATTAAGTTACAACGTTAAGCTGTGGTTTATGTCGTGGAGCTGACCACCTTAAAATTCATAAGGAAATCATCGAAGTACGCTGGTCGTACGGAACGCACAGGATTTTCATTCGATGACGCTGCTACGTCCTACGTATGCGCGAACTAGTCCAAACCCTGCCGCTTTTACAAGCATGTTCATAGCGTCATAAGTTGAAAAATCTTTAGTATGATATTTTAAAACCATAAAACTTTATCTCGGAGAAGTTGGAGGGGGGTACAGGCAAAACTGGGCCACTGAACGGAACATCCACGCTGAAGACCGGAATAAGCGATGTTTTTAATTCTGAACCTACACAGTGTGCACGGAAAGGGCAGTAATGAACTAACCAGGAGTTATTTCTTTACTCACCAGACGACCAGTAGTTGTCGAGAAGATTATTCTCCAAGGAGCTACTTTCTTAGTTCCGTGGCCATAAGCCATTAAGACTGTTCTTACAGAAGCACAACAGACGCATAAAGGAGATGAGCAGAAATGACGGGGACATCGGGACAACCACACACGCGTCTTAGGTCGACTGCAAGTGAGCGCGGATTTCCGTGTTCGCAGTAACAGGAATGCGGCTAACAACTATACGTACTTATACAGCCGAACTACACACTTTGGAGGAACCACTATGACAGCACATCTGGGTACAATAACCATAATTTCATCAAATTGCATTTCCATTTCCTTGCACTCGTAGGCTAATGTAATGGAAATAAATGTTCTGGGAATTGTGAAAAGCACGCCCTATGCTAATTACGTTAAGTACCCAAATTTACCAACCGAAAGCTCCGTGTTCTGTTGATGTGTACGTGTATATTTGTGCTTTTACTCCACAAGGAATAACAAGCGCCATTGTGCAACACATCACGCGGCATAACTGTAACTTCTCGTTCCTCTGAACCTTCCGCACTCCCATTCCTCCCAAAAGAAAGCTAAGACATGTTAGCGATGCAGACGGAAGTGTGAAAGATGTGAAAAGAGACGATAATAGCCTTACAGAATTTACTGAACCGTACACAGGCAAACAGAGTGCAGTACACCGGCGACTTTAACTCGCATTCAATCCGCAATCCGCGATGGTACTGCTCGCGAATTGAGTGGCATGACTGTCTGTGGTAAGTAAGAGTAACAATGTGCACTAATACCTTTGATCTTGGTGTTATACAAGGCGCAAAAGCAAGGTCACATCAGCGAGACGTATGTAACAGTCCATGATATGCCGCTTGTTTTAATCGTCATGTTCATAACACAAATTTCACAAAAATCTAGAGGTCGCCTGAAAATCCTAGGCGAAAGCAGGCCAACAGTTCCGCACCGGGGACCGACAAATATTAGAAATCACCGAACAACATTTGGGCACCCATGCCTGGAATATGGTCGTGTAACGACCCTATATCAACTACACTGCACCAGACAAAGAAAGATTGGACAAATGTAAATGACACAGTGTGTACCCAGAAGCGGTCGCTGTTTGTTACGGGAACAGAAGACTGCGGGACAAATGATATGCAAACCGAAATTCACTTAACAGGACGCATGCGTGTTACTCGCCACAACAGCGTGTCAGTTGTTTCTTTGTTACAATCGGCTAAGTTCAGGTACAGCATGGTGTTCTGTAAGCACACTCACGCGTTAAAATACACGTAGAAACACGCAGTAAGTACACAACACCGTTGCTGTACATACACAGCGTACAGTCGGATCCAAAATACTAACAACCAGATGACTGGAACTACGAAATTTTAAAATGCCACGTTCTGTACGTATTGCGCCACGCTGTGAAACAAAACAAACCGTCATACAATAAACAAAACAAACCGTCATACAATTCAGTACTAAAAAACAGTTTTATCTCAAGTCATAAGCGAGCAGAACACGAAGCAGTCGGAGCACCAGATATTTACAGCACCTAGCCTCCAAGTTCACAACGGCCAGACGTCATCGCCGATCACGACTATACCTGTAATACTTTGCTGCACACGGCGACCAGGGGTCACAATCCCATGACCTGCAATCAAATACCGCACATGCCAAGAGAATTAGACTACTGAGGTCAACCGTTGCATAAGGGCTACACGATGATCACCATGATAGCGGCACTAATAAGGACATCAACAGAGAGACAGGGTCTACAAAATGGCGGTTTCGGTTCCTCACACTGATACACCGTGCAGTCTGCAGAGATGGGAAATGTCTTACAGCAGACACAAAACAAGGAAATGGTATTGTAACTATAATGCGTTCCATACAAATATGAACTTTGGCACAGACAAGGGGAACAAGACGCAAGAAGGAAACACGGAAGTTGAAATGAAAACGAATACGTCAAAACGCATATAAGGAACACACTAAAACACATTCCAAACAATCCACCCTCATCAAGATTGCGTAAACATGAGCTCTCAGCACATCAGTGGCACTTACGTAACCTCTGCACAAGTAAACAAACTGTATGTCCTCCGCACAAACTACGTAACAAGGCCGATCTGAGTGACTTATAACCCAGTCACACGAAGCTGCTGCCATTTCCACACAAAATTTTCTGCCCAGCAAGAAGCAACCTCATTTAAAGACGATTATACCCGCGATGGACACAAGTGAATGGATGCTAAATGGAAGGCAATAATCGCATTATCCACTTCTGAAAACACGACATTTTTCCCCATACGGATTACTGTACGCATCTCTTTCTGTACCACACGCGTTGACGAAGGGTGTCTAAAGCGGGGATGCAGGAGGTAATGGTTGCTAGTTACAGAACACACCGTAATAAAAGCCACATACTTTGTACTGAAACTAAAAACGTCCTTCATAAAATCAAGCCTTCGATTACGTCAGCACGATAGGTTACTTCGTATGTAAATATCTAGTTAAAACTTCCACACGACCCGCCGAAACACTGAAATTTAAGACAAAACAATATCTAAAAAATATTGCCACTTTATATAAAGATCAATATAAAATCAGCTTTCATATTTCAAACTTATGGAGGCACTGAAACAATAAAATGGAAACAATGAACGGTTCAGGGGTCTAAGCAGATTTAGTGCTCCAAAATGAAGTGCGATTCTTGCAAGGATTCATAGTTTAATACACGAAGCGTGACAACGAATATAAGGGAATCACTGTCAATGTTATAACTGTCATATACCCCATATTCCAGAAAAGTCGTTTATAAAATACCGTCTATCCGCGCACTACTACTAACATCGGAATGGTACATAATATTTTCCGCGTATTTGCTATTTGCAACCTACGTTGATTCTTCACAACAAATGACCGGTAAATTACGGCATAAAAGGTACCTAAAAGCTACACTTCCCAAAGCCTTGCTTAACCTTTTAAAGACTAGCGTATGTACCACCAGTCTTAAGGTTCAAAAGTTCTACATTCTTCCCACAGAGTATTTATTTATTTTGTATGTATCTCAGAAAAAACACAAAAGTTCTTCCTATATAGCACTCAACGACCGGTTTTTTTTTTTTATAAATGAGGAGTGTTTAATGCGCGGTACGAACTGGGTCTTTAAATAAAATTCATCAGATTTCGTCCTCAAATGGTTCAATCCCACTCCTCTACAGACAGCAAACACGGAACGACTGATGTCCCGGAAACTTTCGCTTTACACACCCAACATATGGAAAACTCAGCAATTTATCCCGAACATTTTATTAACATGAAGTTATAACGCGCTGCTGCTATATCCTTGAGATCAAACAACTCCCCCCCCCCCAAAAAAAAAGAAATGGCGCTTCCACGAAATAGGGCAGAGAAGAAGGTGTAGTTCACAATTACTTTAAAGCAAGAGTGTGGATCTGAAGATGAAATATTCAGCCCCTGTAATTTACACTGAGAATGAAGCAAAAAATTATGGCAGTCTATCTGAATATCTCATTCATCTCTTTTCCCACATTAAACCAAATTATGTAAAGTGTCTCCTCTGTAGGAACCCAGTTCACGATCCACGATGTGAGAGGAGGAATGAAACACGAGAAAAATCCAAGGAGCGCACAATTTATGCAAACAAACGAGCCAGAAAATACGAAGTAGTGCAATCAATCAGGGATCGTTCCCGTTGCAATGTCGTAATGGCTCTTGCTGACGACACGATCGCCGATTCAGTCATTTAAAACGTAAAATGAAAAACCGATACGCCACAACACACGCCGCCTACTTTGTCACGCTACGAAAGCCCATACATATGCAAAGTGAATCAGTTTGCCTTTGGAGATGCATTAATGCCACCACACAGCGCGGCAAATTACCTTCTCGTCATATATCATACAGCCTCGGTATTTGGGTGATGCGGTGTATAGTGCTGAAAGTTGCGATAAGAAAATACAAATAAGTAGACCTGCAAGCAGCCTAGTTTGTCGTGACTCACGGTCCCGCATGGTGTCACGGCCAACTTCCGACATAGTGCTCGAGAAGTCTATTATTCGCTGCCCACTCTCTCTACATAACACGGAATTACCTTAGTTCGGAGCCTCGAAGTACCGACCTTCGACTTGTATTATTCAGGTCTCACATATTATAATTCTGGACACACGATAAAGTTGGGCCTCGGAATAACAGATAGCCACTGTCAAATACATTTTCCCAGCTAACGTGGGATTCAGAGTTCCGGTTTTCGACATGACGGCGAGTTCCGTGTCGACCTCAGAGTTCAAGTCGCCAGTTTCATGATAAACTAAAGGCCGGTGTATATCTGACCATGCACTCAGTTTAATCCCGATTAGGCTTCACGCAAGTAGCAAAGGCTGTCCTCCTACAAGTCGGCAATAATTTAGCCGCTTAAAACTCCCAAGGGTCTTCAGCATCGCCACAAATCCTAGGACAGTCCGCTAGCCTGTGCTAACCGAACCAAATTCAAAACGTACTCTCTGAGGCATACTCCGCTTTAATGCGAATAGAATGTAGCTACTTACGCTGCATTACTCTTTATTTTCCAGACGGGCAATTTACAGTTTTGCCTACCCAACCGGCCTATGAAGATATTTCGATGAGATACATATCCTGACGCGTCATATCACAGATACGTACTGGCTCTAGTTTTTGTTTTATCGGTACCATCTCTTGACCCTTGAAGATGGGACCGACAGGTTTTCCCGATAAGTCTGTCAGGAATTGCCACTACATGCTGCGTAATATCCCAGAGAAGGTCAGATCTCATTGACGCAGTGGCGGAAGCCTGAAATGACGCACAAAACTAAATTCACCCAGCGATTTAGTATGATAAATTTCAGGCTGTAGGTCTACGGAACGCGCAACCAGAATGACGTGGATTTCGGAGATTTGAACTCCGGCGACAAGCCTTGGACTGAAGTCCTTTTATACGATCATGAAAGTATGAGGACTTGAGATGACGCGGAATAAAACACAGTTTCATTACATGTTCATCAGTAACTAGGCTTATTTAACGACGTTTTCAGAACCTCAGAATACACAGCAACGAATGACAGGGTAGTAGATGGAAAACGAATTGAAGCGGGTGTCAAAAGAAGCGCTGTGGCCTAATTTGGAGTAATAAACCCAAACATTCCGCAAGGAGACGGAGGAAAAAAAAACGACGAAAAACATCGTAAGAATGGGCCGAGTCCCGAAACGAAGCGCCTCCACGTACACTAGTCTGACACTTTACCACTTAAGCCAATTCGCCGAGCATTCAATAACGTTAGGTGCGTTGTTGCTATATTGCAGCGCCTCCAGTCAGAACCCTCCGCGTTGTGGCTAATCGGGAAACAGAACCCGTACGACAACCGAGCACGTTACCTGAAGCGTACTGTTCAAGATGCCAGGTTCAATCCCGACAGGGCCACCGACTATCCTGAGACCTTCCGTCGCTTTCCTTAGTACCTCCAGGAAAACGACTAAGCAGCAGTCACAACGAACTCCGACACCATCTATTGTGTACTTTTCAACAAACAAAACACCTGCCCTTACAAGGGTGTAATGCAATCGGTACAATACATACTTCTACACCTGACCTTTCGAGTAAAAAACAACTTTCAATGCACATCACATCACATTCCGAACAATTCGATACAATATTTCATACCCCGCTATTATCAAAACGGAAGAAGGGGGGAAGGTGAGAGAGTCAATGACCCATTCAGACGGAACTGTATACAGGTGTAAAGACATACCTCAAATGAGTGATGAAACACAGACGCGTTGTAACCGGTATAAGGTTGAATGGCATCGCAACGCAACGCTGGGCAAACTTAGATACGAATCACTCCTCCTTACAGGAAGAACCTAGCAAATATTTGAAGTGACGAATCCCTGAATGCACAAACCATATTTCCTGCTAGAATACCACAAACCGCTTCTCCGCCAGGGAAAATGTTCGCAAGTACCGCATCAGCATTTACCAATTCAAGCGCTGTCTTGAAATGTGACAGCACGATTTAAGACAGCCGGACACAAACTTCAAACAGATCCCTCTATGCCCAAAATGTGATTCGGTGTGAACAAGACTGCTAGGATACCAATTCGAGGGCGTATCCAAAAGTTCCCGCATCGAGTCGAAAACGAAACGCGCTCACCATCGTTCCTGGTCCTTGTTACACTTCCGAGTAGAAGCAACGGGCCCAGCGCTTCTGTCGCTGCTCGAAGTACGACTGCAAATGATTTTTCTAATTTTCATGTTTTGCTGACCGTGCATCTCAGTATAATCTTAGTAATTGATCGACCAACTTAATGCACAAATTCTTGTTTTATAATAAGTTTATTATATTCCTCTACATGTTTCGAGCACTGTGTGCTCGAAACATGTAGAGGAATATAATAAACTTATTATAAAACAAGAATTTGTGCACTAAGTTGATCAATTACTATGATTTTTCCAAATCACGTGTAATGTGGTGATTGTTCTTGATATTCGAGGTCATCCACGAAACGACGCTCTGGTCGCTTCGTTCTCAAACGACGCCCCAGCAGTTACAACTGCATTCAAGTCCTCCCTTTGCGTTCGCCGGTATGTTTCACGCCCGTAAGCGATCACCATAACGGCACTTCGCAGATCTTCGCCGACGGCTTCGTGAACTTTCTCCGCACCGTCGCCTGTGCGACCTGTGGAAGCACAATCTGGACTCCCACACACTTCCACCTAAGTTTCCTCATGTTTGAGCGTAAAAATCCACTCAAAAATTTGTGTTCTCCCCTAGGCATTGTCACCGAAAGCTGTTTTGCGCATTACATGCGTTTCCGACGAGTCTTCCCAGAGTTTCAAACAGCACTTAATGCAAAAGTGATGCACTCTCAAATTATCCATCATAAAATCGCGGAACGCACTACACACACAATAAAAGCCCGCTGAGAAGGAACACACAGGGATATGACCGCAAAACTCCCTAGACCCGCTCAAAAGATGGCGAAACTATGGCACCTTGAGTGAGACAGCTTTACTGCTTGCCGTTCTGTGGCCTAGTGGCGGGTCCGGGAATTGTGTGTTTTTCTTTGAAACACAACGACAGTCGATTCCAACTTGATGTCCGAACGACAGCCTCATTCTACGCCCTTACAAGGAACAGGTGTTCGAGTTTCTCGATACTCCGTCATTCCTGCACAAACGTAGACATGCACGGCGGGGGGGGGGGGGGAAAGGGCGGGCTTTGACCCATAAAAAATAGGGGTCTCGAGAATAAAAACGTAGAGTTGGGTTGCGGGGGGAAAATTCT
>Ga0123354_10002104_pt1 | contig 25738 bp, 15 predicted proteins | sample TergutLab28metaG_2_FD_97872 | JGI IMG/M metagenome (GOLD analysis project Ga0123354, IMG submission 97872) | Labiotermes labralis P4 segment gut microbial communities from Petit-Saut dam, French Guiana - Lab288 P4 | ecosystem: Host-associated > Arthropoda: Insects > Digestive system > Gut ...
ATACTGCGGGTGACGTGGTGTACAAGGAGAAGGCGATTACGGGAACTGAGGCTGTGCCGCATACATGTTTTGTACTCGTACTTTGGATCCATAGGGTTAAACCGGGAAGTAATCGCAAGTACATTTGTACTGATCATTCTGCATTCTGTCTGCCAGGACATGGGAGATTCGTATTGTCCGCCGCGGAAGTGTGGCGCTGTTGACAGCGATAAGAGTAATCTTGCCTCTGTATTTCATGAGTAATGTAGAACTGGTATTTAATAAAATACCTGAACGAATTTATTCTTGAGCAGTTTTACGATACTCTTCAACCGTGCAAAATTAGCGTCGAAGGTGGGGAGTTATAATGAATGAGAGGTCATTACGAATTTGGAAAAAGACAGCCGTGACCTATTTCAAGATTACATTGCGGCATTTGATGGAATGGACTCAGAAGTGTCATCAAAATCTTCCAGGATAGCTATGAACCTGATCGAGATAAGAAACTGGTACCGCTAGACCAATCCGCTTTGTCAGAATCAAAGAATCTCTGGCTCTGTTTTAAAGGAAGAAACTATTTACATGGAACAGAATCCGTGAAAAGACATCACTTGCCATGTTGTATAGAAATATGTGGTTACCGCGTCTACAGGAGCCGGCCGCTGTGTTTCTCTTTTGGGTCAGTTGAATTCAACGCATATCCGCAGATTACATATCCGTAGGCTATACTTAATGTTATCTTTCCATCCTCACCTAGGTCTCCCAAACGATATTTTACTTTCAGGTTATCCGACTACAGTTTTTATACTTTTCACATCCTTCAATATGTGCCATATTCCTTCCCAGTTCACTCTCTCCAGTGGTATATTGTGAACAGTACGATTGTGTAGCTCCTCATCATGACACTTTACGAACCTTTTAAAACCGGGCATCTGCAGAATCTATAAATAACTTGCAGAACAAAGGAACGAAAGAAGAGATATGGGAATTTAATAATCTTGCAGAAACGGTGACCTACTTTCTCGCTGTACTTTATTTCCTATATACCGTTTCTTCCGAATTTCTCGTAAAATCTGGGAAGCTGGAAATTGCTTTATTTACTTGCGTAAATATGAGGTGGGGAGGAAGGTTGAAAAGAGAAGAAGTAAAGGAGGAAAAGAGTTTGAATTTTCAGTTATTCCGGGATATGACGCCGTGTAGAGCAGTATGTAGGCGTCGACGTTTCGGAGGAGATGCTTGCCGCCATCGTCAGGGCTTACGTAGACTAACCTGAGGTGGTGGTAGGAAGTCGCTCAGAAAGTTCAATACCAACATACAAGTGCACACGGTGTCATATTCTGCAAGACTAGAATCTTCATCGCCACCGCTGTGAGAACCTCAAATCTCTAAATCTCGGAAATGAACGCCTGCAGTCTCCCTGTGGCTACAGCGCGGACTTGGATCCATGCCTGAACTGAGTGGAAACGGACAGATTATTTTGCCATCGCAACTGGGCGCACGATCTGCATATGCAAATCGTGACATCTGTATGACACTAATTGCAAGTAAGACCACACCAAACACCCCTTGTTAATTAACAATTAACCCAACCAACGAGTCTTCACTGACGTTGGAAACTAAGCTTTTCCAACCAGTGTGTGTATGAAGCACATCGTTTTTTGATGGTGACAATCAAAGATATGAACATACGACACAAAAGCGTTAACTGGTTGTGTGGCCCGGTTCGGGGTACAGTCCTGTGCAGAAAACGTAACTTAAAGTAGTTATGCATTGTATTATTATTATTATCATCATCATCATCATCATCATCATCGTCATCATGCCGTAGTCTGTCACGACAGAACCATAATCTCATCCAAAGCGAGTTCTCCACAGAGTACGATCTAGTGCTTTGTCTTTCAGTTTTCAGTGTCAAGCCGTCCACCAGCTGCTTACGTCGTCTTCCTCGTCTTATCGTCACTTTTATCCTTCCTACTATCCCTCCTTCAAAAATGTGTGTAATATGCAACCAATGAAGTTAGCTTTCCTTTTTTATTGTATATAGGATATTCCTTTCCTCCTTGACTGTATGCAGTACTTCTTTATTTTTCGTACATTCGGTCCAGCTGATCTTGTCCACGCTTCTTCAGCACCACATTTCAAATCTTTGCAAGCAATTCTCATATACTTTGCGAATCGTCCAATTTTAAGCACCATGCAAAACTGTGCCCCAACTATAGCACTTTACTAGTTTCTTCCATAAATTTAAGTCCAATTTGCTTGTAAAAAGAGTTTCCTTTTTGATAAATGATGCTTATGCCACAGCAATCTTGGATTTAATTTCGCATGTGCCTCTTGTATCTTTTGTTTTCATGCTACACAAATAGTTGTTTTTGATTTGTCGTAATCTGTATTGGGGATCGGTGCCTTGAGATTCTCATCACCTTAGTTTTTTCACATTTCCATTTCCTAACATCTTCCATTTTCAAGTAGTTTATCAATCATGCCTTGTAGCACCGTTTCTTCCTTAGCCGGTAGCACAAGGCCATCTGCATATTTCACAGTACGAATTACGTACGTGCCCTCGTCTTTTGAAGTCTCCAAACCCTTCAAGAGCTTCCTTGGTAAGGTATTTGCTGTATAAATAGAATAGAATCTGTGACAAATGGCTTCCTTGTCTCACTCCTCTTCCATTCTTCATACTTCTGCCTCCCCTTGGTCCATTCTTTAAGACTCTGTTCCACGTATACTGCATGGGTCTCCAACCTTCCTATGGCGAAGGAACACACCGGCTATTGAGTGTTGGTTCGCTGGCTGCACGTGGATAAAGAGCAGGTAGTTTGCAAATTTTAGTGTATACATGATTTACAAATATGGCCGTCGGCCGCATAATACAAGCTGGCTGCCGCGTGTTGGTGGACCATGACGTCTAGTTTTCTGATGAACCTTCTTTCGCGCCGGTCGATACCAGTTTCTTGTAGGATATGTATGAGTTTTGAGTGTTGTATATATTTCGAAATATGTTGTAGGCACCTTTAAACAGTCTGTAACAAATGTATGCTGTGCAAATGAAATGTGTGGGCTCGCTGCAATAGAAGCCCGCTTCACGCATGTTTGCAATCTTTCCCCAACTGTACAGGAGGAAAATCATGCTGCGAAGAGGCTAACGACGCCTCTCAGGTTACACATTATACGTAATAAATTGTGGTCATAAATGAAGAGTAAGTATGGATGTGGAAGTTAGGGGCGCGGCATGTTTTAAGGTACTGTACCATACACTACATAACAAGCTTTATCTGTTGTACTCCTCACCAAATATTTGGGTTAGCTTATCAAGAAGAGCGAGACGGGCGGGGCATGTGGCATGTGTGGGAGACAGCAGAGGTGCGTACAGGGTTTTGTTGGCGTGACCTGAGACAAAAAGGCCATTTGGAGGACCTAGGCGTAGATAGGAGGATAAAATTAAAATGGATCTTCAGGAAATAAGATGGGGAGGCATGGAATGGATTGATCTGGCTGAGGTGATGAACACTTGTGAATGAAGTATGAACCTTCGGTTCCATAAAATGCGTGGGATTTCTTGACTAGCTGAGGACCTGCTAGCTTCTCAGGGACGACTGTGCTCCATGGAGTTAGTGTCATAGTTCGTCAAGGGAGACTTCAGTCAATGAAAATCCTATTTTGTTGGCTGCATTCCGAACGAGATTTCAACTGAGCGCCTGTCAGCCGTGTTGTGAGTCAGGCGGTTATTCGTCTGCGTTGTACCGCGCATGCCCATGTTTGAACCCAGGCCGGTCTCTTTGGGATTTGTGGTGGAAGAAGTGGGGCTGGGACATTTCTTTTCGAGTACTTCGGTTTCCCATGTCAGTATCATTTCACCAATGCTCCATTCTCATTCGTCTCCGACGCTATGCGATATTACGAATTGAAAGTGTCGTTAAAAGACACACTTTAAAAAATCGGGAGCCAGTCGACTACATTTATAAACTGTTACCACTGCTTCAACCTGTTCGACAGAATTTGGGAAAGTGACAACCACCCACTTCCACGTCAAGATATTTACTGTCCCGCGCAGTTCTGGCGTGGTCCTTCCCTGTAATAACGGGAAAAATGTACGCACTGATGAACTGATGTAACGAAGCAGGTGCGATTTTTCTGTATGCATAAATTATTTGCTTACAATCCAACATGTTGCGGCTCATTAGCCGTCATCAGGGATAACACCAATATCATGGGAAGATTCGCAAGACCGTCACATAAACAGTCAACAATAAACTAATTAAAAGAAATGAATAAATTTAAATGTCAGACGTTCTGATACAATTACGCAGAATAAAATAATTGTAACATCTCTTAAGTAAAATAATGAAACGTGTATCTTTCAATTAAATGAAATATTATTATTATAATGATTATATTGTTTCGGCTGTGGCAGATAAGGTCGTACTGTATTGTGAACCTGGATGTGTCAACTGCGTGGCCACACGTGTTATTACTCCGTTTTCATAGTTGGGTAGTGTTTCTTTTAATGTTTGTCTTCAGCCTTGTGTAACGATGACAGTGAATGTCGTAGCATGTATTACCTTCCGTAACAGGGATTCGTCTTCGGTTGCTATTTGCTAACTGGTGTAAACAGTAATATTTAATGTTTTACAACACCGACGCACGAGTGTCTGTTAATCTCACATTGCTATTGTAACAAGACACTCGGCTTCCATTTGGAAGTGCTTTGAACTTATTAGTAAGCAGAACCTGAGGAGCTGAGCGGATTTGGATAAAGCTCTGTATTGTAGACTGGCATTACATTTTGTTGAACCGCTGTAGTTTTGGTCTGTTGTTTGTGTGCGGTGCCTGCAGTTACGTACTGTATAGGCCTAAATTCGTCTTTGGCTCGTTTGACATATTTGTAGACAAACTGATACACGGAATTCTTGCTATGTAGACATTGACATGTTTAAGTTTTCTTAATTTCATTTCCAGGCCGCTTTATCTGAGAACCTAAGTAAATTTCTGGTCGTGTCTAGTGGACCATTCTCCTTACAGAGGAGTGAATGATAGTTGCAGGTATATGTGAAGGACATACCTTATATTGTAGGTACAGTATTGCGTTAGCTTGTTGTAACATCTGCACATAGCTTTATGTTTTGGAGAAAATCAAGTATGAGCAGTAATGACTGTTAATGACTGAATGCAATCTGAATTATAGTCAAAGATCCAGTCCGTACGGCGCAGTAAACACTCTAGCTCAGTTACAAGATAGGCAATGTACGTATAACGTAACATTGAGGCGCGTTAGTTGAATCATTGTTGCGCAGAAAAGCAATAAGTACTACATATACTGCGTGTGTGTCTGTAACCTTAGTATCCAATATGCAATGTGCGTGCGCCATATCGTCATTTGTGGTCTGTCCGGGTGTATAATATATTTCTACATTATCTCATAAACGACATGATTTTCGAACAAAAAGTTATTGGACATAAAATGCGTGTTTTGATATTCTCTACAACTCCTGTCCGGAACATTTCTCGTTCTAAGAAGAACTGAGCCATATGTGGTCAAATATGTGTATTGATCATCATATACAGTACCCGTTATTCTTGTCCGATTTTAACGAAATGAGTTTTCTCGGCAGATTTTCGAAAAAAAAAACAAATAAAAAAGTCATGAAAATGCTTTTAGTGGGAGCCGGGTTGTTCCATATGGACGGACGGACGGACGGTTGTTCGGGCAGAGAGATAGGCAGACGGATGGAAAGAAATGACGAAGCTAAACAGTAGCTTTTTTGCGATTTTCCGAGAGCACCCGTAGCCAGTCAGTCATTGCTGTGTGGGGAAGTAATTGCTGTTTGTTCTGATATTTAAAATATACACATAAGTTCACTGTGTGGGCGGAAAGTAGAATTTCTGGATTTTAAACGTGGTGGTACATAAACTAACCACTGGGTTATAGTAGGTTAAGCATGCGCTGTTGAAAATGGTGTACAAGTTCGAGCAGTCTTCTTATCAGCTAGCGATTATATGTTCTGTGTGCATGGCACGGTTCACCTTGACGTGGAAAGTGGACAGCCGTCACGCAGTTTTAACGCCGTCCTCAGGTATGCATTCGCCGGGCTTGGTTATTTTACAGAGGTCTCTGTCATCAAAATTTTGCCTGGTCTTGATTGTGGTTTAACTTTCCCGACATCCCATTTATCTATGTTAAATCATTTTGCAGATTCAATAACGGGCAAAATAAAAACACGGTTCTTTTTTTCAGGAGACAGTTTTATTAAAACTTCTGATACCTACGATGGTATTTATTACAATAATAAAAATGTAAATTCTGTACAGCTTTTTGTAACCTTCACCACTGACAGAAGGGTCACCGTATATTGAACATTAACGTTTAAATTCAATACATAAGAGGTTTTAACTGGAACACAGCGCATTTAGCAGCAAACACGCTGGAGCATATGCCGATTGTGTAAGGAGTCAGGCTGCATTTCACCCGTTAACATTGGCGACATAATACAGATACAGAATGAACAAGCTACGTAAACCATTTTACTGACACATTGCACTTCACCGCTGCCTTACATTTCGATGACCAATCAGTCTGTGTCTCGTGCAGTCGTGTAGACTATTTGTGAATCATTTCTCAGTGTTTGTTCTTGCGACGTTTGCTCTTAAGTTCTTTCAGCCAACTCGGTGAAGAGAGCTGCGCTCTTCTGGGCTTTTACGCAGTGAGTAGTGATAATTCCTTACCGACGTTTCGGGACAGCCTGTCGGTCCCATCTTCAGTGGCCCAGAAATCTTCAAGAATACAGAAATCTTGACCCTTGAAGATGGGACCGATAGGTTGTCCCGAAACGTCGGTGAGGAATTACCACTACTTGCTGCATAATAGCCCAGAATAGCGCAGTTCTCATATACTTAGCTTCGGAAGCCTGAAAACACACAACTCGGTAAAGTCCTCTTTTTTTTTTTACCGATTTTATTTTAACGGGGTTTTGTGTTGATGTGTTCCAGAAACTTAATATTAGTTTTTCGGTGGGTGTAATGAATTTTCACTACAAAGAAAATATGTCTTCCGTCGTCCGTTCATGTCAAGGAGCGATTTTTCCATAGCATCACTTTACAGTGGTCAGCCAAACACAACTGTGTGTGTTTAATAGCTACATGTTTCGGTCAAAAGTCGACCATCATCATATCGATTTATAAAACATTTAAGAGAAGGCAAAAAATGCAATGTATAATACACCGTTACATAGTTGTGTTTGGCTGACAGTTGTAAAGTGTTTTTATTGAAACTTTTGAAACACAGCGGTATGAATTCTGTTAAGGTAAAGAAGAGCGACTGTCCCTAATAAAGGTGACGTACCTTGTGGTTATTTCATGATCCGAAAACGTGTTCTTCCTTGATATTATATATCTTCTAAGCCATGAGTCGAACTGCGGTCTTTCGTTCTTTGTGTGAGACCCTTGTAACACCTGAGCTACTGTGGTGATCCCATCTGAATGATGGTGTTTTCCACTCGCATGATCTTTAAGTAGAAGTCGCAGGGCAAGGGGTTCAGGCGTGTAATTCCCTCTACTAGTTAAGTAGAGATCAAGGGATTACATTCGCCACTAAAAGCAGAATGGGGAGAAATTTTATCGTGGTTGAGGATGCAAGTATCTCGGCGATGGCCGCGTTGTTGTTGGTCGCTGAGGTAACAGATAAACCCGATACTGTTTACCAAAGATGACGTTCTTGATATAGTTGTCGAAATTGTCTTCAGGATCTGTAGTACGGCATAATCTTCCTCATGTACTAGGCCCTCATACCATTTTCAGGCCTATGAACCAAATTTAGAACTGACTCTCCTAACTACAGATTTGTCGAAGTTTTTTAGCTACTCCAGGCGCATTACGGTATTGTCCTGTATTACTTGCGTTTGCTGTCTCCATATTGTCCTAGAACTGACCACTTCAGCTGGCTGATAAGTAAATTCATTTACATTCTTCACTGCCAGTTCCTCTCACATACATTGTAACGTAATGTTGGCTTCTCCAATGGGCTTCTCTCATGTAGTTTTGCAGCCATAATTTTGTATGTATGCGTGTATATATATTTAGTTCCTTGGACGATGAATGAACGTTAGTGCCTTATGAAATTCGATACACACCTAACAATCTAACTGCATGGAGCAGAGTCATCCGTGAGAAGCTAACAGGTCCTCAGCTAGTCAAGAAATTCCCTGCATTATATGGAACACAATGGTTCATCGCCACATTCACAAGAACCCGCCACCTGTCCCTATCCTGAGCCAGATCAATCCAGTCCATATCCTCCCATCCCACTTCTAGAAGATCAAATTATATTACCCTCCAGTCTAGGCCTGCGTCTTCCAAGTTGTCTCTTTCCCTCAGGTCACGCCACCAAAACCCTGTATGCACCTGTCTTGTCTCCTTACGTGCTAGGTGCCACGCTCATCTCATTCTTCTTGATTTGATTAGCCGAATAATATTTGGTGAGGAGTACAAATCATTAAGCTTCTCTTGATGTAGTCGTGTCCAGTCCCCTGTTCCCTCGTCCCTCTTAGGCCCATAGTCTCAAACACCCTCTGCCTACGTTCCTCCTCCAATGTGAGCGACCAAGTTTCACACCCGTACCAAACAACAGGCAAAATTATAGTTCTGTGTATCTTAATATTTATATTTTTGGATAGCAAAATGGAAGATAAAGGATTCAGCACCAAATGACAGCAATTATTCCTTGACTTCAGTCTGATCTTAATTTTTTTATGAATTGAAATTTCGTCGACACCAAATTATCAAATAGTATGTTACCGGAATTCACGTCCACGTGTCACCGTATTAACACATACACTGTGTTGAAAACGAATTTCGGTTGGAATTTCCTGTACCTCGCTAACTGCGGTTACACTTCATTTTGTATACTCGGAACGTCATCGCGTATGTGCGTTACTTCACTAAGTTTGAAGTGTCTTTTGTCAAATTTTCCTTCTGGAATTCCCCGCTATGCTAATTTTTTTCACCTGTTTGGATTATGATTTATTACTCCGCATCTGAATTTAGACACTTCACCCTATACGATCCTCTGAGCTGTAGTGAGCGCAAAGCGTGGCACTGTGTTATGAGCCGGAACTTGAGAGGGTGCTGTCGTTAGAGGTATAATAAGGTAGTCGTGGCTTGAAAGCCAATTTCTCTGAAGCGCCCTTGTATTCCAGTGACGCACAACTTCTCTCTTTCAGAGGACTACGAATTATCCGTTATGGAGGGACACACATTTATATTTCAGACATATCTTTTTTTGTTGCTTTATGTTGTGTATTATTTTCTAAATTTATTCTACGAACTCTCCCATCCCCGACATTCGTATATCCGGCTGTGGTTATGGTTACAGGTCGTCTGATATTAACGGCGGTTGTGGTAAACCATATCGTTCGTAAATTGAACTGGTTAGGGTTATTTGAGAAACACGTTAAAATTATGAAAACAGTTAACTACAAGGACAATTTGTTGGCGCCTATTGAACAGTTTTTTCCCAAGATGTGCTAAGGGGCTTTACCGCATCTGGCCAACTTCCTGATTTTCACACGCAATTGCTGACGTCTTTCATTCCAGTACGGCGAACTCTTCGTAGAGGAGGAGAGATGTGACTGTTTACCAATCGAGACGGCGCAATGTCCAAGAAGACTTGACTCCCCGTATGCAAATAATTAAGTTTCTGTAGCTAATAATTGGTTTCGTCACGCCCATAATGACGTGTGAAGGGCGGCATTGCGTAGTGGGTATATGAAGTGTTGGAACAGTGACTAACATTCCTGAGGCCAGATGTGTTCCGGATGTTCTGAAGTTTCTCATTGCAGATTGATGGATTGCTTGTTAAATGGGTTTAAAGTGTACTCAGATGCATGATTTATTCTCGACGGCCGACGCCCAGAGCAAACCAAAGTCAAACTTGAAGCTAATCTTTACTTTTCTGCTTCACGATAACTAATGACCCACTGGCGTGAGCTGTGAGAAATTTGTTATGGAAATTACTGATGTACACACCGCCTACAGTGTTCTAGGAAGAACCTCTGCGTATTAACATTCGCAGAGTGACAGTGCTTAAGGATATTGAATTGTGGAACTGTTCATTTAATCCCTACCATACTTTTTTTCATAGAACTGATTGTTTAGCGTATCTATGCCTCGAGATCTCTGTTGTAAGGATACCGGTAACGGCGAGTGACGTAAAAATAAAGATAATTTTTATTAGTCTGTCGTTAGCAGTTCTGATCCCGTCCTTTATTTTCCTTTTACAAAATCAAGTTTTTGGAGATCCTGGTCTTCGGGAGAGTGGAGACTGCAGGGACCTATCCTTGAGTGTTTTTTGAGTGTCTTATTTAACAACGCTGTCAAGATTGTATCGCACCGGTGATAGATTAAGACGATGAGTATGGAACATGGCTGGAACACTTCTGACAGGCGAAAAGTACGCGAATAGAATCCGTCTTAGTGTCACTTTTATCCACCACGTATCTCTCGTGGAGTGGCTTGGGATTGAATCCGGGCGACTATCTGCCTGAGTCATGCACAGCCCCCTGTCCTTGAGAAACAATTAAAATATTGTATCTTGCAGTTTAGTGCTGCGCTTGTGTTTTTGTATGGAAGTGCAAAGAAGTGTGCCTGGTGTGCAGTGTTGGTGATTGACGATGGTAGTGCTAAATGGGATGGGCTGTCACCCATAGTCGCAAATGTTGGGTGCTCGGGACTGGTTGCTGTGCTTGGTAAAACGGTGGATAGAAGAAAGCTGCGTCGGCGTGTTAGGACTCGTGCCTGAAAGTCCACTGGATCGATTCTATATTGGATGGAGGGTACACGTATTGACCGTGGCGGTTAAGTCCCCCCCTGTAGATGCCGGTATAACACCTAGAAATACTGTCACCTCCTCCATTCCTTTTCCAAATTCATGTTTTGCTCTCTTCATGCGACTCTAATCTGTGAAGACGAGACAACTGTTGTTTACCAGAAACTGCTCTACTAGTTTCGATTTTTTCAGAGTATATCGGAATAAAAATGATTAAACTTCTGTGACGTCAAACCGTGTACAAATTGGTCTTATCTGGGTCTATGATTTATCATGCAACCCACGTGACAGGAGATGATTTATGGCAATTGTGCTGATACACAGTGTGCAGTAATTTGATCATGCAGTTGTGAATTTCCTACAAAACGTGACTCCTATCTGGATTAAGCGCCTGTCTCGAAGTACGTGGAATGATGTTATGGCGTATGCCTACAGCTATCGACAAAAATGAAATTAACTTTCCACAAAAATTAAACGCAATCACAGGGCTGTGGACCATAATTTAGATAATTTTGAATATGTTTTCCCGATAATAGCATAATTTTTGGAGGTAATAATAGGCGGAGTTTCTGGATCCCTTAAATTACTTCATGAAATTATGGAGACAAGATATGCAGATGGATAGGTAAGTTCAGTGTAATGCATTCTTTTCATGCACTTTTTGCAATGTTCCTAAATAACTCCCACGTATCTAAACCATAGTTTTTATCCCCGGTAAGAATTATTTATGCACTTTTTATTTATAACTATTGCCTCTGCCATTCCTTGGTTTCCAGGTCCATAAATTGATGTTATCAACACATAACTGCTAACCGGGTGCAGGTTTTACTATGTCCATCCTAGTTTTCATGTCCTGCAATAAATACATTACTACTACTGTTACACCATGCATAAACATGTGTTGAGAATGTGCGTGGTTTGCAACTGAATGACCGATTGGCGACTGCATAGTTATATCCAGATTACACCCATGTGTTTGCAGATATCCATCGTTAGGTATCATTGCATATATCGTTTGTTTACTTTAGAAAACAGAGATGAAGATTTGTGTGAATGCATCGCAGAGTTAGATCCCCCCCCTTTACTTGCTGATGTTCCTTCTATCAGTTCCAAACTCTAACATATTATATACTCCTGTAATATATTATATTTTAGAACAGTTCCGCTTAGACGATAATTAGCTACATATACTGTATAAGCAACACTTTTTTTTATTTCGAATTCCGAAGTTGATCGACCGTAACGAAATTTGGTTTCCTTTTACCGACATCTGTCTGTTACAATATAAATTTAGCATGATGATTTGCAGGGAAACGTGGGGCCTAATATACGTTGTAGGAGTTTGCAAATTATACAGTTTCAAAACGTCAAGGGAATTGCTTAACTTTTCTATTAAACATTTCTCGCGTTTTTGTCTGCTGCAGCTTGTGAAGTAGGCAAGGTGGGTCACATTGCTCTGCAACGACATTCAAAGTCAGATATAATTATAGACCAGACCTTATATCTGAAAAGGAATAAAGTGAGGATTTCAGGCACACTTTACTGTTCTTCTTCTTCTTCCAAACAAGATGAATGGGGTTCACATTCTCCTTCCCTCTGCTAAATATTACAGACTATTACGGGCATTGCTCCTGGGTGTTACGTAGAGTGTACAGTTTATAGCAAGGTAAGGTTCACCCTAGAACAGGCCACGAAGGCCCGGAGGGCTAGTAGAGGTGTAGCACTACTCTTTCTTTGACCTCGGCGCTAGATGGGGTGGGTGGTTAACGCCACGCCCCGGCCGCTTTACCCCCGGGAAAGACCCGGTACCCATTGGTATAGAGTATGAATATAAACAGGTATCTATCTAGATAACTGTTTATATTCCTATGTAGTGCAAAACCAGCACTTACGGAGGAAATATCGCATATTAAAACCTTGGATCTTCGCTGCACAAAAAACAGGAGATTCCTAACTCTGCAAGATGTTTGGAGACAGTCGTTTTTACATTCTTACATTTTAGCTTTTAATACTTCACTTATATTTTAATTTGAATAATTTTTAGTAATACTGTACATCTGTCGGTATAGTTCGCGTGCGGACTAAGGCCACGGAGTTCAGTTTAATACTGTACATCAAGTGACTGCTGTATAATGCTGATGTGTAGTGTTTACCGGTTGCTGACATACGATGCACTGCCTGTGTGTTTATAATGAAGCTCCCTGTTGATGGCTACAGTATGTGACCGAAACATGTAGGAGCGACAAAATTAAGCTTTGTGCGGTAGTTTGAAATAAAACTAGTGTGTAAAAGATAACTGCACGGCATGTGTAGCTGTAACATTAAATGTATTTTAGATGGATTTTTAGTTCTTAACAAATTGGCATACTGTCAGGTACTTTTCATCGTCTGAATTGGAAATGTGTTTTGGATTTTACTTTATATCTTTGACAGCTGTATGAATGAATCTGAGCAAAAAATATTCCTTGTATTTCAGAAGGGAAGAGGGGGAGGGAGTGTGGGGTAGGTCATTGGGTTCATGACAGGGCTTTGGCGGGCGACTGTGAACTGAAATTTAAGATTTTATAAATTGAGGGAATTTCTTGAACAGTCGTGTAACTGTTAACTTCCCAAGGACACTGCTCCGTGGAATTAGATGTGGAAAACTGCTGCTGTTATTACAGGCGACAAGTGAAGAACTAAGAATGTGAGCCTGAGGCTTCCTTAGACCAACAGGCCTGCTGTGTATCTGAACTGTGCCAAGCAGATGTAGCTCTGCCAAAATGCACCTAACTTGTACTCAGTGTGACTTTTAATCGGCTAACCGACTGGTGACAGATTATTCAGTACTGCAGTATAATGTCACAAATGTTGCTACTCTGATCCCTTCCAGCACACCACGTCGCAATTTTTATGTTTTATCTGTTAGTAGTCTATGGAGTAGATATAGCGTCAAATAAATAACGTAATAATCTTAGATCTGTAGAGTCCTGTGATTAAGAATTCGAATGAATCGTGGACGAATTTAAACTGTAAGGAATCCGTTTCGAACTTACTGTTGGTGAAAATCTACTAAGTAAAAATCTGTGAACAGAAAACGCACTGAGCTGTACAATGAATTTGTAAAATGCTTCGTAAAATTAATTATAACGTGTGTTTATGACTTCATAACCGGCCATTAATGGTTTGGGTCTACTGAATTAGGAATTTCCCGAAAGGGAAGCTGTGCAGTGGAACTTTTTAATTTTAACGTGTGACATCGCTGTTGTGCTTGTAGAATACACAATGACAGAAATACAAGCCGCCTATTCACAACTTTTATTGTAGCGACTGTGAAGACAACTACATAGCCGAAACATGTAGCTGCCTTCACATTAGCTACAGTAAAGTTGTGCATTGGCGGGTTGTATTTCTTTCATTCCGAACCTTAGACTGAACATGTAAAGAGTGGGCTGTGGCTTCAGTGCACATGCACTTGTTGATCCACTGATTCGCTGATCATACTTGCTCCCACTATAAAGAATTTTTGTTATGCTGCGTGTGAACGACCTGCGAAACGGGGTTCAATTCCCGTTGGGGACAAGAGTTTTGTCTCTTGTCCAAACTGTGGCGTAGTTTTTCTGGCGTCCATCCATTCCTTTATACAACCGGGTAGCGGAAGTAAAGCGCCCGTGTCATGATGGTGACGACTTTCTTCCAGTTAGTACGGAGGTTAAAAATGTGTGGAGCTGTACCTCCACTTCTTCACATGACTTGGTGTGCAGAGGGACAACTTCACATTTTCCTGGCAACTTGACTTTACGGTAAGATGAAACAAGCGATGAGAAAGCAATATAATACGATTAAAATTGATGTGGATGTTTTAATGCAATGCTAAGAATCTATTCCGCGATTCCCCTGAATGAAGCTGCCGGACCATTGGTGAACGGCGAACCACGCTTGACTACGTCAGGTCTCCATTTTTAGCGTCATTGTTCATTTATAGAAGACATGCATTCGTTATTGTGCAGCTCTGTTGCCATTAAGCTAATTATAATACATATAACATTTTGCACAACCGGAAACAAATTTCTTTGCGGTTTGTGAAATATTTACTTCATGCAAATGTTTCGTACTGTGGGCTGCAGTTCTGGATGCCTCTGATTTTGTCCGATGAAAACGTTTTGTACAGTGAACTCTTTTTTTTTTTATAATTTGTGAACCCAAATCTGTTATTTCAGCTGCACATACGAAGGGGGGTTATGCTGGTTGTATAAAAATCAAATTAAATTCGTCCAAAAATGCGATATTTCTGGAAATAAAATTTCGTGTAGTAGTTTAAATACGAAGTGAATCGGAATTAGTTTTTTTTTTTTCGGAAATGACGCGTGCAGACGGAGACAGACCTTCCCGTGATGCTTTCGTTATATGCACTGTGCATTGAACGCATAAAATATTAGTCATGATACCGTATTTACTCGAATGCGGGACGAGGTTTTTTACTTCAATTGGGCGCTTAAATCTGTGAGGTCGTCTTAAATTCGCTTATGAAGGGCCGCAACGGGCCTCGCCAAATTGGACCACGCGGAGCCAAACCAAGGCCTGCGTCACCAAATCGTCTTGTGAGATCTTCGCTCTTCTGAGATATTATGCATTGTTGAGTGGTAATTCCTTACCATTGTTGCGGGACGACATCGGTCCCATCTTCCAGGGTCACAAAATCCAAAAGAGAGAATAGAGCACAATTGAACTTCACTGACAGTCTTCTATTTTGGGACTTTGTCCATCGTCTGTTTTTTAAAGAAGCATGATGTTTCAGAAGCCGACTGTTTCTGATTTTGGGCAATGAAGCACCTAACATAGTGAACCTCTTAGATTAAGCTATTCTCACTCTCTGTGCGCAGTAGAAACAGTAACATTTTAAGATACGCGCCTGAGAACGGATCTTGTGCAAGGGTAGTAACATGAAAATAGCTATTGAAATACCGAAAATTAACTACAAGGCTCAAAATTACAACCTGGACCAATCCAAAAATTAGAAACCGCAACAAAGAGCTATGAACTGAGTGCGGTCAGACCACAAATACGACACAAAAATCCAGAATACATGCATTTAAATTTTTAACACCACTGACACCATCTGTGGAGAAAAATGTGGATCTTCATGGTTTCAAGTAAGTGTGTAAATCAAGACATATAAATGTAGTATTTAGTCTGTGTGGATCATAACGGCATGGTAGCGCATGTCACCGGCAGTGACTGTCACGGGTTTTAAGAAGTGCCGTATAGTCAGTGCAGTGGGTAGGACTGATGATGATATGTTGTGGAATGGCAGTAAAGATCTTGTGAATGTTTGGAGTGAGTGTGAGGAAGATGAAGGCACTGATTGTGGAGATGGAGACAGTGACACTTGTTTGTAAAGGTAGATAGAATCTGACATGCTCTGTGAATTTAGTATGTGTGATTAATGAAGGTAAAGCACTCCCTGTACAGGCCTGGACAGGCCCTGAGGGTTCCAGGAGGTTGAGGCTCCCAGATTCATGACAAACGGCACATGAAGATGGTAAGGTTATCAACCCTACGCACCGGTCGCCTTTACCCCCAGGAGAAATTCCTGGTACTCATTTCTGTTAGAGGCTGAGTTAACCCCAGGGCCACAGTGCGGCCGGAAGGATTCAGTCTATGAAAAATTCCAATGACACCATCGGGGATCGAACCCGCGACCTTCCGACTTGTAGCGCAGTGCCTCAACCAACTGCGCCACCTCGTGCCCCAGTGTATGTAATTAATAGTAAAATATATTTTTAGCAGACTTTTAGTTTTGGCGGGTCGTCTTAGATTTTGATATATTTTCCTTTGGCAGACGTGTTTTTCTGGGCCATCGTCTTAGGGTTCTTTCGACTGGCATTCGGGCAAATACGGTATTTAAATGTGTACACTGTAGGTGGTTCCTTACGAATGTGTTAGGAGTAACATGCTGTGAGGCCGTGATATTGTCCGTGTGTCAGCATACCTCTATTAATGGGTTTTTACAGTGAGTAGGAAGATATTCCTAGAATGACAGTGACATTACACTGAGTATTACTTGTGACACCATTGTTATTAGTGTTTTCTGTTCTTAAGACTGTTAGGTCACTACCCACATTTACGTCCCCTTGTGGTAATTGTTGTCACCTTACACTGCAGCTGAAAATATTTATGATCCATATTTTATGAGGGATTTATGAACCATAGTTGCTAATTTGTATTCTTTTGTATAACATCCCACATGTGTTTGAAGAAGGTAAGGAACACTGGGAAAGAAGTATAAAGGTGGCAATATGCCCTTGTGTAGGAAACTGAAACCCAAGTGACAATAATTTTATTTTAAAATGTACTTTAATACTTGCATATGAATGGAATCTGGCGACATTGTGTGTGTGTATGTGGTGTGTATGTGTGTGTGTGTTTGTGTGTGTGTGTTTGTGTATGTGTGTGAGTATGTGTGTGTGTGTGTGTGTGTGTTTGTGTATGTGTGTGTGTGGTGTGTTTGTTTGTAAGTGTGTGTCTGTGTGGATGGCGTGTGGTACGCGCGCGTGTGTGGTGTGTGTGTTTGTGTGTGTGTGTTTGCATGTCGTATGTGTTATTTGTTGAGTCTAATTGTACAGAAGTCTGCGTCCACTTACACCACATGTGGTTATGCACATGCACAAGCCTGTGTATGTGTTCGTCTGCGAAGAGAGTAGTCTGAATTGTACTTGCGAATCAGTTTTTAGCTCGTTGTCTGTTGAAAAGATACATTTTTCTATACGTAACCATTAATAAGAAAAATTTTGTGTCTCCATATCATCTTTGTTTATGTCTCCTAGGAGACTATCGTGCGTAAAACGATTTAAATTCACTGCTGTTTCGTCGCTATGGGACCGCATATGTTTATTAAAAAGTAGTCCTTATGGTAATTACTTATTTAATTTCCATACTGCGTCACGGAAGGAGACAGCTGTAAATTTGCCGTCGTCACACCCCTTTGTGTAGTGTGAGTTTAGTGATAAGTAAGGAAATGTCGAAGTTTATTTTTTGCAGTGTGCTGATTTTAAGTGTCCTCGTACTCGTGGCATTGTGTATGATAATTGTTGAAGATGTGTATAGACGACTAGTGTAGTGGGATGTTACGAACTACAATTAAGAGCTCATTGATAGGTGTTTAGGAGCACATTAAGATGTGTGATATAAAGGTATGCAATTTAATTGTTTCTTCACAGATTCTTTAAGAAAGCTCCGAAAAAAAATGAATAGGCTACAATTTATGTCGCAGAACTTAAATTGTTGTTAATACAAGCAACTTGTGGCTAGCTCTCAAAGCCATTGCCTGTTTGCATATAAATGTATCAGTATTCCTTGTTGTTAACTGTGTCCTAAGGGCGAACAATACATTCGGCTGATCAGTGATAATGATCCTGTATAATCAGGCGGCGAATGTGGTCATGCGCGTGTTGCTCAGAGGAACACGATTGGCGGCCTGATAGCAACGGATATGGCCGCCCGCGGAGGTTTTGTACTCTGTACAGCCATTATTTTAATTAGGCACGCAATAATTTGCTTAATTAAAGACTCTTTTGCGTCCAAATGATGCTGATACCTTTAATTTTAACCGCTGATTCAACACTACGACACAGTCATGTAAAAGGACATACGTAAACATTTACTGGAATGTATGTGTGTAATATTATAAGAAACTACTTGCTGCGAAAATGTTCTGGACATCAAAAAACAACAAATACCGGTCGACAGTACGTTAGTGTTAATTAGATTATTTGACGTCACTAATGTCTGTGTCACAATTCAAAGTGTCATGACTTACAGATAAATTTGTAAGTTAGTAACATTCTTCAGCTAGAGGCGCAGATCTGGGGGCGTACTGTTGTTCAGTTAACACGAGTCGCGGAGTAGAAGAAAAATACGCAAGGGGGGGGGGGGAGAAGTTTTTAACTCTCTTCGGGTGTTTTCCAAGACTGGGGAAAATCTATAAAATTGTGTCATGGAAAATATATTTTTTTCAAACTGGATTCTGAGACCTTTCCAGTTACTGCAAAGTTTGAGAGACTGTCGTGGTGGACATATTAGATTATACGTTCAGCTGCTAAATTATTATGTATCGGAGCCTTAGCGAAGGTGCAGCGTTTTTGTACGAGGGTAGTGATAATTTACAGAAATAAACGAAAGAAACTGATGGGAATTTTCAACAGTGCGCTGTCATTGTACCGATTCATTCTATTTATAGTAATGATTTGTTTTATTCTGTTTCAGGTAAATGGGTTTTCCTTCGTGTGACGTTTAATTGGTTACTGATAACACTACGACCATGGAAACACGTAAGTGGGCCGTTTGATCTGACTGCGAAACTTAATGCCTGTTTCAGTCTGAAATGTTCATGTGTGTTGCATGTCCGACTGATTGGTTTGAAGGATACTAACAAGTTTAATATTTTTCGTTCCGTATATTGTGACCATAATAATCCATGTGCACCAACAAGTACACACCGTTTATATAAAATCAATAATCATCCGTACACATTTATGGCTGGAACATGAGGTAGAGTTTACGTGTGTATGGATGATTTACGATTTTACATGAATTGTGCGTTTTTGGGCGCGTTCGCGAAATTGCGAAAAGCGACTTTTAGCTTCATCATATTTGTCTGTCCGTCTGTCCGTGTGCGCGTCCGTTCGTATGGAACAACTCGATTGCCACTGGACGGATTATCATGAAATTTGATGTTTGGGTATTTTTTCGAGAATGTGTAGAAAAAATTCAAGTTCCATTAAAACCTGACAAGAATAATAACGAACACCTTGCATGAAGACCGCTGTACATTTATGATATCTTGCTGAAGTGTTTGAGACAAATTTGTAGAGAAAATCAAGACACACATCTTATTTTCAATAACTTTTTCCCGAAAATCGTGGCGTGTGTTTGATATCATGTGGGAAACTATGGTAGGGCAGGACAGACCACAGGTGACAATATGGCGCATGCGCATTGCAGGCTAAATAACAGAGGTTACACACATACACGCACACATGCACATACATGTACACACACGTGTACATACATACACACACACACACACACGCAGAATATGTTTTAGCTCACTTATTGGTTTTCCTACGGCAATAATGGTTACGCAGACACTCCTTAATATTACATTGTACGTACGTTGCTTATCTTGTTGGTGTATGTGGATAATGCTGTGAGAGTTCATTTCAGGTTGGTTTCCATTAAGTGGTATTTAATTTGCTTTAAAAAAATAAGGACGTAGTTGATATAATCACCCTTGATATTATTATTTACAGAGATTGTTAGGTGTGAGATTCGGGGTTCTCAAGACGTTGACTATAACGATTGTCGTATTCTGGGATGTGAGCCGTTGAGTCTGGTAGAAATTTACCAATGTTCTTCTCCCTACGATGGACGCATTATTTCCCGCTGAGACGTTCAGCTTCCACAGACTGTATCACGTCGTGTCCCAGGGTACGGTACTTACATTTTATGTAGCAGGAAAGAAGGTGCCTGTGTGGGTCATTCATTGTACGCGCATATGTAGGCAGAATCCTGAAGGAAGGCGTAATTGAATTTCGTAATTTTTGTAGAACCATTCTGCTCTGATGTTGATATGCTTTAGAAAAATGATGGTGAAGTTTAATTTGAGAGCAACATTCGTGAATATGGCGACACATACTACAGAACAGAGGGCATTTATTTTGAGAGTTTCTCTTTTATTTCGAAAGGTGCAAGTGCAGGTAAACTGCCGACACTTCAATGTTCGTGTTGCTCCAAAATCTTCTGTAATGAATTTCCAACCCCTGTCTTTTTCGGCTTGAAGTAGGATGGTCTACGACACCAGACTCTCCTGACATTACTTTTTAAAATGATTTTTGTGGGCCCTTCTGAAGAATAATGTCGATAATAGTCGTCAAAATTTTGCTTATCTGAAAAGCAAAATGTGCACCATCACAAGACATTTTGGTAACAATGGCTACTTTCCACATTGGGCCCACTTCTGGGTCTCACTGCTCGGCAACTCAGCTGCTGCCTCTCCTCACCCCACACCTTCCAATACAGGGGTGGGCGCCAGGGTTATTAATTGTGGCACGCGGAGTGGACGACACATCACAGAGCACCGCTCAACTCAAATATTACATGCGCGGATTTCTTTTTCCGGGCCATAACATGGATGCGCTGTGGGAAACAGGGAAGCCGAATTGTAGTTCTTCATTGACCTTTATTTCTCAGTGCGCGTAGAGATTATTATGTTGACATTTTGTCGTGTTTTAACGTCTTTGATACGCATGTATTTTTCCTAGATTTACATTTATCATTAACGTATGAAATACCAGTTGAAGGTGGGATGAGGAAAGAAACTTTGGGATTGAAAGGCAAGATTTGTGTTGCTGGCGAAATGTAGAGTGTTGCCAAAGTGGGCTGCTGGAGAGTAATGTGACATGTACGTCATGCAGCGCTTACACTTATCGACTGACAGACATCTTGTGTGAACTCTTGAGAGTTACTGTACAAAACAGCTCTTGTGGAAATGAAGTAAACACGTTTGGCATATAGTGTAAAAGTCTGTGTTATTTTATAGTTAGACTAGCGGTAGATTGTACTTTCGGGGACTTCTTCAAGAATTACTTTTGAAGTTTGATAGTTTAAGGTGGAACAGTCGACATTACTTGTACAGAATAACTATTCTTACAACGACATCGATTAATGAAGAAATAAAAATTTTATTTCCAGTACCGTAAGAAAATAGATGCAGATACACGTCGATCATCTGGATTTTGATAAAACTTTGGCCCTGCACAATACTGACGTAATCCGTTGCGGCTGTGGGTGAAATGTGCATCTTGATAGGCAACAGGAAACAAAAGAGTTATTTAACTGGAACTCATGTTCAAACCTTGCTATCGTACGATGCTTATTCTATGAAATTTTTACGAATCTCAGAGTCATTAATTAATAAGAATTACCTTCACGAAGCGGGTTAAATTCAGGGAATACTGACAGCCATTAAGTTCAGACTATTTTGTTTTCCATCTCGTATCTAAAGACTTAAAAGATTAAATTACGCCACACAATAATTAATTTTACTGTTTACTCTGTATAGCTCTGAGCATTGGTGTTTCATTGTCAGGGAGGAACACAGAATATACGAGTATAACTTAGGCTTTTCTAGATTAGTCACGTTGTACTTGCCACTGCAAGGCCTTCATTATATGTGTATCTAGCCAGTTATTCCGTCATCTCTTATGTACTGACGATGGTGTTTGCAGCGTATGTCGAAAACATGTGGCAGCTGTAGCATACTACGTAATCCCAGAGCCAGAGTTACGTACCTTTACGGGGTGCGGAAACCAAAGGACAGAATTTTGCTTGAGGGTGTCTGAGAAGACGGTGCTGAAGATACTTTTTGGTTCTAAGAAGTGGAGAGTAATTTGAAGCTGAAGCAGAATACGTAACGAGGAGCCTTAAAATTGGCACACATCACGAAATAATAATAATAATAATAATCAAATGAAGGCGCATGTGATGGACGAATAGGAGATTTGAAGTGAATTCAAAGCTTTATTCAGCAAACCTGAATTCTGAATTCGCGAGGATATTTGAAAGGTCATGTGTAGATGGGATTGTAGTATTAAAATCTGTCTTTACGAATTAAAGCGTGGGAATGTGGTGGACGGAATTAATGAGCGTATGTTAGGCACCAGAGCCAAGCCGCTGAGAACAGGGTAATGATATAGTGCGTTCCGTGAAAGGTGGAAAACGTTTTGACTAGCTGAGCGACCAGTGCAGTGGCATCACGGTAAGTCTTCATACTTAAGATTAATAATTTGTGCTGGGCAACAGGGTCTTTCATTTGTGTTAATATTTAAATTTATGTACCGGTAGGCGTTTTGAACACAACGTCGCTTATTGAGATGTTTCGTCCAGCAGTGCCTTCTAGACGGTGACGTGTGTATAAATTCGCCTGGAAGTACTGCATACTGACCCTTAAATGCAACAACGTTTCCTTCAGTTGCGGAACAAAAGTAAATACATAAATGTATAATTTATTTGATACCTTTCATTGTAATTAACTAGGAAGAAAATCGCTTTTAATTATAAAATGAGAAAATAGAAGAACCGAATATACACATTGCGACCCATAAGTTTTAGGACTGATTTTTTTAAATAACAGAACTAGAGCGATCTATCGGCCAGCCCACTAAGTACTATCAACCAACATCCGTTCACACACCGAGTTTCGTTTGTTTATCTTCGACAGTGTACGAGTTATAACTGGTCTTGTATAGCCAGTTTTCTTTATACGTCATGAATGGCGGAAATGAACAGAGAGTTACCATAACATTTTGTTTCAAAGCCGGTCTTTCTGCGTCAGAAACACTAGTATTGGTGCAAAAGGCTTGTGGAAATGAGGTTTTGAACCGATCAAATGTTTTTGGGCGGTATTCTCGATTTCGAGGCGGAAGGGAGCTGGTAGAAGATGACGAGAGAGATGGCCGTCCAAAATCGACTCGAACTGAGGTAAACATTGCTGCTGTTGCTGATTTGGTCAAAACTAACCGTCGAGTCGCATCAAGAACCATAGCGGAATATTTGAACACCCCCAAGACTGTAGTTCTTCGGATTCTGAAAGTGGGTTTGGGAAAGAGAAAGTTGTGTGCACGTTTTGTTCCATACTCCTTGACACCTGAGCGAAGGGAAGATCGAGTCACATCTTGCCAAGACATTATCGCCATGACCGACGCAGACAAAAATGTTTTTAACAAAATTATTACGGGAGATGAAAACTAGTGTTTTGCCTATGACCCCGAAACAAAGCGACAGAGTTCTGAATGGGTTGGTGAGACATCCCCTTGGCCGAAGAAAGTGAAATTCTAAAGGTCCCCCATCAAGATCATGTTGATAAGTTTTTCGACTCTCAAGGCATAGTGCACACAGAACTCGTACCAGAAGGAAAAACAGTAAATGCAGAATTTTATAAAGGAGCAATGAATCGCCTGAAGCGCATTCAGCGTGTTCGTCCAGCTGCGTTCTGCTCTCCAGATTTTTTCTTGCTGCACGATAATGCCCCAACCCACAAAGCTGCAAGTGTCTGCCAATTTTTTACCCCCAAAAAATGTTACAACCAGACTATTTGCTGTTCTCCAATTTGAAAATGAAGTTAAAAGGATTCCACTTGGCAGTTGTTGCTGAGATCCAAGAAGCCGTAAATGGTGAATTAAAGAAGGTCCTAACAGAGGAATTTTCGGCAGCTTTTCAGAAATTGTACGACCGCGCAAAGGCCCATATATACGCCAATGAAGCTTATTTTGAATGAAAAAAAGTATGTGTCTTCCTCGTGTGTCGTCGGTTTTTTTTTAAATCAGTCCTGAAACTTTTTGACGGCACTGTATATAGCGATGGTCATAAACAACAGAGAGATTGTCTGGAGATAGCACAGTAGCGAGCGTTGTTGAAAAGTGATTAGTAGTACTTAAGTGGGGTTGAATTGCGAGGAATGTGAAGAATAGAGACGGCTTCATGTAGGTGTAAAGTAGTAAACATTTCTTAAAGGATGATAAAGTAAGGCAGCTGTGAGGCAGTGCGGTTTCGGTTGAGGCTGTAACAAGCACTAAAGGCTTCTTGAATTACAGATAGCAAACAGGTGCCATACCTTGCAAATGTGTTTACAAAATCTGAAGGAAGAGAAAGTGCGAGCTAATTTGCCAAGGCTACACGGCATATGTTACAAATTTTAGCGTACCTGTTGTGTGATGTTTGTGGTTCTGCGGTGCTGAAGGCGAAGATGAGGCCTGCTGTGTCCTGGGGTGTGAACTGCACATTGTGTGGTTGTGCAACCTGGAAGACAGCTAACAAGGTTTCGGACAAATTTACTGCTAACGTATTTGGGGTAGAATATATAAGTTGACCAATATTTCTGAGGAACTCCATGTTTCGGCTCCATTCTTCTGCCTTGAAGAAGGAGGCGCTAAGTACCTCTGAAACGGTTACAGATGTCTACAAGAGTAACATTCCATAAGACGACAGTCTTATTCTGTTTTTATTCGACAGGCGATCACAAAATCATGTCTTTACACCATGTTTCTGGTGCCAGGAGCTGTATAATGGTTGTTAGTTGTTTGGAGTGGCTGTGGAGTATTTAAGTGCTTCATGTCGCAATAGCATTGCGTCTAATACAGTTGCACCTCACTCACGCTTCATTATATCGCGGATGCTTCTTGGCGATCCCATTTTGTGCGTACACAAGGGTGTAATTTCTTGTTTCTGGTGAGGTCTGTTTCGGAGAGAACGCGGACCAGAGAGCTTCCCTGGAAATATCTCTGGTTCAGAAATTTTAAAACATATCACTTTTCCATACTGAATTCACATACTGATGTGTATCTGCCAAAATACGTAAGAGTTGGCTGACAAAATGCTGTATTTGCTGGAAATGAAAACATTAGACCTACGTAATTACGTTCAGTAGTACTAAGTATCCAAAACTTGATTTAGTGTAAAATTCTACTTTTGAATGTAAGTTAGTTGTATTTGTAAGGACAACACTTTCTTTGCACTGTATATTAGGAAACAATAATTAAAATCTCTGACTATTAACTGCGGACCGGACTGAAATTTTCGAGTACAGAGCCGTACTTTTTCTACACCTGGTGTAAGGTGTATTTTTTCAAATTTTTTTTATAACTCAACTACTACCGTATTACAGAACACCCTAATCTTAATGCAAGAACAATGTATCTGTCAGAAATCGAAAAATATTTACTGGATGGGTTGTGTTTTGTAAAGAGATGTATATTCCATGCCAAAGGTATATTGAACCTATACTTACTTACTCCATGGTGCAGAGTCCTTCTTGAGAAGCTAACTGGTTTGCAACTAGTCAAGAAATTCCCCGCATTTCACGGAACCCGAAGGTTCATTACCGCACTCACAAGCGTCCGTCAC
>Ga0123354_10002106_pt1 | contig 25732 bp, 21 predicted proteins | sample TergutLab28metaG_2_FD_97872 | JGI IMG/M metagenome (GOLD analysis project Ga0123354, IMG submission 97872) | Labiotermes labralis P4 segment gut microbial communities from Petit-Saut dam, French Guiana - Lab288 P4 | ecosystem: Host-associated > Arthropoda: Insects > Digestive system > Gut ...
AGTCTTCCCAGCAAATCCTGACAAATTTCCAACCGGTTCGCTTTTTGCTCCACAGACAAATTTTTGGGCACTAGTTTTGCACAAATTTTTCGCATGTGCAAACAGTCTGTTAGAATTCTATGAACTGCACTTTTATCCAAGCCCGTTTCTTCTGCAATCATCCTCACACTCAATAAGTGATCTTTCACCATCACAGCTCACACCACTTCCACATTTTGATCATTTGTTGATGAGACTGGTCTTCCAGAACGAGGGTTGTCTTCAACATTTTCTCGGCCCTCTTTGAAAGCTTTGTGCCACTTAAAAACCATAGTTCTAAATAGAGTGGCATCTCCATAAACTTCGGTTAAAGAAGCAAATGTCTCTGTGGCAGGTTTGTTGAGTTTCACACAAAATTTGATAGCTTAGCGTTGTTCGATATTTTCCTGCATCGCAAACGTAACAAGGTGCTAAAACACGACCATACACAAACAGCAGCAGCGCACGACTGACTCAACCAATCCAGATGAAAGAAGTATGAACATGCAGCCAAGGTCACTACCAATGCACCGGTATACATCAACGAGGTGCTACGCTGCCAATTCATACATAGGAAAATCAGTACACTTACTTTTGAGACATAGTGGTATATCTGGTGCAGTAGAATACAACCAGGCAAATACACACATTCCCTGGCTTACACACTTCAGTTATGTAATTTTGAAGAAAGTATAAAAACTGAAACAACATTTTTTGAAATGAGTGCCAAATTTTTCCTTGCACGAATGAAAGTTCATTGACAGAAATATAGCAGAAGAGTACTCTGGGTGATAAGAATGGTGGTGAGGCAGTTCTGCTGCTGTCAGTCCAGTTCCACTGTGCTGGAGTGCAGATTTCAACTAGACTCCCTTGTATATATGTATATCGTTGCCCATGTATATAATCAATTCTCACTTTCACAAAATTGGATTTATGCCCAACCTCTGGGAACACAATTACTGTGTAAGTCAGGGAGTGTCCATATGCGTAGTTCTATATGGGATAAAACACCATTCTGAACAATGTGAATACTGGAAGCAAGGGCAACCAAGATTTCTGTATGTGGCGCCACAAAAACCATCAAATAACACTAAAAGCTACAGTTCATATTAACACTACAACAAAGTAGGGTTACTTTCTATAGAAATCACACTCTTTTTGGCAGGACAGTTATTCCACTTCTTTTATGTACCCTTTAGCCATAGAAACATGTGGCAAGGTAAGCATAACACAAACACACCCTCACGGACAGGTATAGCACAAAGGTGCAGACCCAGATATAACAGATGTCTTGGACATCCTGCATATGTTCAGCAGCTCTGTCCTACTGAATTGATTTCCAGGATGCCTTTGGGTGTGTGTGGTCCCAACCAACATGCTACCTCTGTGACTATCAATGAAATTATGTATATTAGTTCAACGTTCAACCTATGTTACACTCTGGGGGTTGCAACAAAAAATTAAAGCTGTCATTGAACAGATCAGAGATGGCATATTGAAACAGCTCAGAAATTTGTGGTTTGTTTACAGTGACTCCATGAGGTCAAAAGATCTTATGCTGAACATAAGTTTCCATGAGGACACATACACAACTCTCCATGGAAGTGAGCTTTCATTCATGTATGATATGCTTCTGTATCCCACCAAATTATAAACATACCATACATCAGAACAGTGGATGTTCTCCTCAATACCTTGAACATATTGCACTTTTGACACATTTTATGCTTTAGGGAATACTTAATGCAAAACATGTTAAAAGGTACAGCTCATCCTGTAACAGGCCATGAAGGTCAAGAGGGGGAGTACAGGTATAGCTCTACTTTTTCTTTAACCTAGGCACTAGATGGGGGGTGAGTGGTTAACGCCATACCCTGGCTGCTTTACTCCCTGGGGATGAGACCTGGTACCCACTGCACAGGAAGCTGGGTAGGCCCTAGGGCCAGTCTGAATAGGTGCAAAAATCTCATCCCTGCTGGATTCAATCCCCAGACCATCCAGGCACAGCAAGTTGCTATACCCGACTACACTATCCCATGTCATGAAACGTATTCTACTGACATAAAGCAGTGTATTTAATATACACATAATTTCAAGAAATTATTGTTTTACTTGAAAATGCAGGAATATTTACCCAATCGGTTGAGATCCAAAGATGAACTTCTCGCATGTGTTCGGTACGGTCGTGGTGGAGGTGGAGGTGGAGGTTCCTTTTTGGGACCCATCTGTGCTGCTACAACTGACACAGGGAGACTCGTTGGGCCAGACTGACCTCTATGCAAAAAAATACACAAATTATTATAACACACTATTTGAACTGTTTTGTACAACAGCTATCACTTATTTCCCATTTCCAGTATATAAATGTTTATTTCCTATTCCTAAGCACCTTACATTGCAGATTATAGGGAGTGAAGGCAAAGTTCTATTATAGTATGTACAGTTCAGGTAAAACCTGCTGCCTACTGTGGGATCTCTGAACAGTGCTACTGACAGGCCTTCCCGATTCTTACTTTAATTTAAGCTGCATTTTTCTTTCTTCTTGTATAAATTACCATGACTTATGCATTTAATATTTATCAGTAATGCACAATCACATGGTGACAGCAATTTTCCTTTCTTTTGGACTGTGTGTCATAAAATGGGAGGGCCATTATTTTTAACCTACCTGCAACTGCTGTGAACAGAACATAATAGTAAATGGGTTTGAGCCCTTTCAGTCCCAAAGCATGTAGGCTTTTCTGACAGGCCCTTTGCGCCCTGCAACTGCTGTTGTAATCAAGTTTCTGTCAGGAGAGTGTACCACAGAGCTGATAAGGCGGTTTGACTAATGTAAACCATCCTCTGCCCCCTACAGCCAAGGAAAGCTTGTATTTTGTCTGCTATGCAGAATGATACATATATAGGAAAATTCCTTTAATCCAGCAACCAAAGGACCGGACAGGTTTATCAAATGTTGTGGATTATTTGAGAGTACTTATACTGACCTGAGTTCTTATACATAATTTTCTGTTACTGCTTCTATACTGGGCTACACAACTAATTGGAGGGGTATGCTGTCTGGAAATCTCCTTCAGTTGCGGATCCTTTAAAATTTTGTGGCCAATCCTCAGAGAATGTGCACTTGTAATTATTTTAATTTCATCATTAAAAAGCTTAGCCTTCTCAATTACCACAGGCACAGTCATGGGTTTACCTTCAGAACACATTGCTGTAAACCACTTGTACAACACCTAGTCCAGTTGCACTAATTTAGGTTCTTTCAAAGTCTGTTGCTTATAAAGATTCTTCATATTACAACTTGATGCCATAAAGGATTACAATTGGTCCTTCTGTTTCTTTAAGTCATAGATAGTTTACAATCCAATGCTGCATGAAGCCATAACATCTCTTCGACGCCTGCCACTTTCAAGGCCTATAATTAAATCAAGTTTCTGAGGAAATGTTTAAGTTACATGCTTCCTCTATCCCGCAGTACCTTGTTTACTCACCTTTGGATCATCTTAAAATGTTATAATAGCTTGATGGGCTCAATAAGGTCTAGATAACCCAAGGTAAAGTCATGGAAAAAGTACACAACACCTGAATCTACAGCTTGTGGAACTTCCGGACTTTGATCTACTTTCCTCATGTGTCAAACTATCAGGAGTGCCATATGATTATCAGGTGCTGGGTTAAAGGAACTCTACTGTATTATGATTTCTACATTACGACAATACCACTAATCCAGCAAAACTAAACTAAACTCCGTGGCCTTAGTCCGCACGCGAACTATACCAACAGAGCGGCCGCCGCCGGTCGGCGAATAACAACAAAATTATTACAGGCTGAAAATCAGAACTCTCTATGACAAGTACAACAATGCTTAAGCCATCTGTTTCATCCATCTTAGCATATGGCAGTGGATCAAATTACAGTGATTATACATATGGTTTTGCACAAAGAAGTACAAACTCTGATTCAACTGGCTGCATCCGTGATATGAAAGCTGTTTGGGAAAGTATGTTTAGTGACAACCAAGCGCACTGCCATTAAGACTCACTGGTGTGATTGGGCCTTGTGTACAGAACTTGTTTTTGATTTTACCATAGAAAGGTCACGTTATAAACAAAAAATTCAACATATAATTGTAGGACTGTTTTCTTCTTTCAGGGCTATTTTGTTGGAATCATAATAAGGGTCACCATGTCTGTTTGCCCACCAGTAACAACTCAAACAGCTACTATATGCATTGCTGTGAAATCTATGTTAGGGAGTTTTATGAAAATTTGTCAACAGATCAACTTTGGGTTAACATCAAACAATAACAGACACTACATGAAAACCTACATGAACATCAGTGCACATTTCTGGCATATCTCTTAAATATTTATCAGAGACAGAAAAAACAAGTTTCAAAAAAAAGATACATAGACAAAATTATACACACACTTAATGCCAAACATACTACATCCCTAAGTCTCACTATTTTCAATATAAAATAGAAATCTTACACCACAAGTACACTTCACAATTTGATGGGTTTGTTATCTGCATGGCAGTACTGTAATTAATTAATTAATATCCACTGGGTTACTATTTCCTGACATTGTGAATGAATTTTGTGTCTTCATCTTCGAGCATAAAGGAGTCCAAGAAAAAAGACAAAGGTGCTCATTTCCTTTTCTGAAATGTCAGAACACCGTAACACAGAAAATATCACATCCCAGAAGAACTTGATCCTCATTTCATGATATTTTTTATGCTAATACACAATTTTATATCATCACAGGCATAGATAGTCATGTTCCTATACAACTACTGGCACCTTGTTCAAAACAATAAAGACACATACCCACTCCAGTAATTAACATTCCCATCTCAAGTGACTGATTTGGAACAAAGACAATAAACTGCCAGTCCACAAGCTTACTTTCACACCTTTCCACTAAAAAATGTATAGTTAAGTGTACCATTGTTTTTGCACTAACAAGTACTGACGAGACGAGGAGGAAGGAGGAGAATGTTAAATGAATACACAGACCTCAGATATCCTATAGCTTGGTAACATGGTACTTAACTCACCCTGCTGTTTGTGTAGTTGCTGCAATGGTTGCTCCTGATAACTCATCAGGGGTAGAAAGAGTTGTGGGCTGAGGAGGAGGTGGAATTGCTCCAGGACCTGGTGCTACAAGAAAACCATATCCAAGGTTACCAAGAGATTTATGCAAAACCAGAATGAAACTTCATGCAGATTTACCCAAATAATATCCTGTACCTTTTACAATCACAAATAAAATACAGGAAAAGCATTTCAAAACACAAAACCTGGACTCACTTCAATAATTTTGAAATTGTTACAAAGAATAACAAAAGACAGCATTACAGAACTTAGTGGGAAGTTAAGCAAGTCCTCAGTTTTTCCAGAGTTCATCTGTTGGAATAACATAAAGTATTATTTGTGTTTTAGGTTCTCACAGTGATAAGTGACATCAAGTAGTTTAGCACATAGGTACAACAGTTTGAAGGAACCTACTATTTCCACCTTTTCCACCCAAAACATGGTGGCAGCAGACCCACTGGTATCTACCAACAAAATATTTGGCATCATATCTCAGAAGACAGTCATCTTTGCAGGACATTACACTGTTTTTCCAAATTATGGGCTTCAGGCATGGAACACAAGGGTTAGGTTACTCTCCATGTCCATCCCACAAGCACAGATCACATTTACACCACATTACACTGTATTACATACTCCACATTTCCACAACAATATTATGTTTACAATCAACATGCCCTACAAAGTATTAAATCTGAACATCTTCCATGAACATTAAAACACTCAAGTGATGCTTTATACTAATAAACAAAATACTTGTAAACAGTAGCTATTCAATCCTGTAATGAACTGTGAACAGCAGGTCCCATACCCACATGCATACGCTTGGGCTTAGATAGTATGTTGGCATGGTTTCACCAAATTATGATCATATATAGTGACTGAAATTTGTGATCTGTATTTTACTATATTATAATGTTAATGAAACAATGCATATAACAGAGACATTCCATAAGTATGTTATTTTTCCAAATAAATCATGTAAGCAAATATGAGAACCTATTCATTACACACCTGCTGGTTTCTTTGGTTGTGGCCGCTGAATTGGTCTAATGTCTGATGCTGCTGTTACATTGTTGTCCAATGTTGTGGCTTTCTTGGGACTTCCACCTTCACTTAGTTGTTCATACGGTATCTGAGGTTCTGTTAGCCTGCGTGGTGATCGGCAAGGTTCATCCTCTGGAGGAGGTAGCCCTTGGGATTCTGGAGTCAGGCGCAATGGTACAGGATGCAAGATTTTTGGATCCTAATTAAAAAAGCAACACAGCTTAATCATACCTGTGATTCAATGCACTATTGAAAAAGAGGCAAACAAAAAAATTGAAAACATACCTGTTCCACTGCTGACTTATGGAAATCAAAGTTAACTGGCTTTGGTCCTGGAGAAGACACTGAACTAGTTGGCGAGTCTACAAATTTGGTCCACTGAAACAAATGTTATACAAGTTCCACTTAAAGAAAAAACAGAACAGGAATATCCTATTCCTTTATGACATCCAGATATTAATGTTTCAGCAGTGTCCACATGTGCAGGATTTTGTATGTTGGTGTAACAACAGTATTCTAATGTTTCTGTTCATGAAGATGATAAAAGATGTGAATTCAAAGTACCAAATGTGCATGGCATTAAAATATAAGAATATGACCAGAAACAGAAAAAAATGGCCTAGGCAATTTATGGTAACTATTACATACCACTCACTACAACTATCAACTATTATTCTAACCTATAAACCAACCACTCAATGCAACACTACCTTCCCACTTGTCTTACTTTTCCAAGTAGCTGCCTTCTACAATGTTCCATACAAAACCTGCATGTAATATGTTCCCAGTATAGTTCATGAAAGAAAGAATGTGAATTTTCAGGTCCAGAAGCATAAAGCAGCTTTCATGCAACACTTGGCATCTATTCTGTTCACAGCAGGGAAATTATGCAACTTTTAGGACATGGGACAGGGTGAGTCAGAATAGTGACTAGGCCAGAGGATGGAACACTGCAGAAACATGGTTCAATTCCTGGTGGGAGAATGATCTTTTCAATTCCTGGAAGAGTCCGGACCAGCTCTGGGGCCCATCCAACCTTCAGTGGGTGCTTCAAGCTTTTCCTGCTGGTAGAGTGGCCAGCCATGAATATGACCACTCAACCCTATCTATGGAACTATACCTCCACTCCCACAAATTAATTCAGGGGTGGTGGCTATGCAATGACGTGATCATTTCATGCAACTTCTAGACCATAAAAAATCATGCAAAAACAGGCAGAAACAATATGGACAAGACATTGGGTTTAGGATCAGAACCAGTACTGGGAATTTGGGCCATCAGTTTTGAACCTGAAAACATCTGTAACCGGCGAATCATATACAAACATTTCGTTGTATAAAATCAATATATTTTTTTTTTAATTTCCATACCTCCTTGCTTCTAGGTGGAGATGTAGGCTCTCCACCTGAAGGAGACAGACTTGGAGGGCTCTCCTCTCTGCTAGGTGGCTCTGCTGGTGCAACATTTACATGACTTTGACGGGGTGGAACCAGACAAGGAGGTAAAGTTTCTGGTAGGTCAATGTTGTTTTTTCGTAACACTACCAAATGCATTGCTGTATTGAATTCATCAAGAGACAGAGCTCCATCTTTGGTGACATCTGCAAGCTGCCTGCAGAAAAATGTTCATTTACTACTTCAGTTACTATACAGTTATTGCCTGTGTCATTATATCAGAAGAGTGATTACAATTCAAATCACTGGAAAGTGTTACAAAATCAAATTGCGTGACATGGCTCGATTTGTGCACCTAAACCTAAACCAACTTACAATGTATTGGCATCTCACTCTCTTAAGCTTTACTTATCACTAAACATGGTAAAACAAAACCAAGCCCAATTTTAAATTTCAAAACTGAGAATTGAAATTACACTGCATGTACACACATAGAAAACATAATGCTGCAATGAAGATGACTTATTTAAGTGCACTATACTACCATATTTTGCGAAGCTCCTGGACTGGCAAGCGTGATTTCTCAAAAAATAGTCGAGCCGCAGGTCCAGCAATAAGTCCTGTTGGATCTGGCTGAAGAGACCTGAACTGAGCTCTGTAATAATCTCTCTGCTCTTCAGTAATGGTCCATACTTCCCCATCACCTTCAACATCCTCCTCACTGCTGTGGCGATCTGATGATTCCTCTTCAGTACCCAGTAATTGTCGCTGCTCCTCACAAACTGAAACAGGATAGGTGAGAACAGATAAACTCAAAAAGAATCATTCTGGAATATTCAATAGCATCTTACTGTCTTGATCTACTGTGAAGTACTTTGACAACTCCCTTTATAACATATGATTAAACAAGAGAATGTTTATGGGTGATAAAAGATGGAGAGACCCATTAAAAAGGTGTATCCTAATATTTACCATTTACTATTGCCAAGAATAAAATCTGATATCTCCTAAAGCAGGAGTGCTAAGCACTACACTGCAACATTCAGTTTCAACTTCACCAAATGCCTATAGCAGCTCTGCAGATCTGAAGTTACCATAAAAATACACAAACAGAGCTAACCTACAGAAGAAAGGAGATATCCTAGAATAAATTCACAAGGACAGACATGACACACAAATACACAGTTCCTCAAGTGCATTTGTATTCCTGAAGAATGCCTATTAAAATCTCTATGCCCATTCATGTATACACATGAAAAAATTAAGAACATTGAACAGATTTTCATTTTATATTTTATATCAGGATTCTTCACTAAAATTTGTCCACCTACCCCAGTTCAGTTAAAACCAGACAATAAATGATAATACATATGCAAACCTACACATCTCAGGCTTAACTCGCACATAACTCAACAATATATTCCACAGCAATAAATTTCTGTGACAAAAGACGTAGAGAAAAATGAAACACCAATCATACACACAGTACACTTATTTAACAAGTATTAAGATTTTAAAGAAAGTAAATGAAAGTGGACAAACAGGCTGAATGGATATACTATACTATAAACATATTTCTTTTCTTGATTAATTGATTACATCTCTTTAAAAACTTATCAAAAGCAGTAACTTACCCAAACCATGCCAGTGTGTGGTTGCAGCCCAGTTTCTCTCTTGAACACTGTTGGTTGGTGTAGGTGAGTCACTGGCTGTGCTAGAAGCTTCAGGTGACATCCCTTTAGGTTCAGAACCACAGATTGGTGAGAAGGATCTCCCATTGGGATGCGGAGACTCTGTATGAGCCTCCACCCCTCCTTCATTAGTTGGAACAGTTGGAACTGATTCACGCTGTAGGCATGTCAGTATACATTGTAGTGGAATTGGCAATTTTTATATGAACTTCAAACAGCTTTTACTAATCTGTTCCCAATGTGTCAAGCATGTCTGTGAATTATATAATACAGACTGTTAACATAAATTCTGTAAGGGGGGTTCTGCATCAATTTTGATGCACTGTATAAACTCTCCTTATATTATTCCTATTTCTGCGCCATTACATAAAGCACACATAAAGGACCTTCTTGGACTGCTTGACCCACAAGATGGCGGCACCTCCACAATGTCAGTAACTATTTACCAGTCAACACACCGTAACATCTCAGGCTTGAATCTTCATAAGTTAAGGTTGGTTTACTAAAGTTTCCCCAATTCAAAGCCATTGTTTTAATGTTATTACATAAAAGAATCAAATAAGAAACAAAGGATTAGGTTGATTCAGACCTGTGGAGTTGGCGTCCTGTCTGTGTCACTTAACTGGATGAGATCTGGGCTGCCTAACTGTCGACTTATATGCTGAGGCACCCACTTATCTGTAAGCGGAACATGATATTACCACAATGAGATTAAAACTACACAAACTTCAGCATTTATCACTTGCTTTATATCAATGACTCCAATAATCTTCAACATTTATTGGTAGTACATTCCACAACTGTAACGGCATATGTGCACAACTGGCACAGTATTAAATTTTATTTTTTAAACTACACTGTTAGTATTGCACAAGTTGATTCAAGCAGTAACACTTGAGATTTGTATTTGAAAAGTAATCAGATGAAATCTCAAGAAGGGCAGCCAGTCCTGTGACCTGGTTTATACACACGCTTCCTCAATCCCTCCTGGTAAATACCATGACATTATCTCAAATTCAGCTATTAGTGATTCCTTACACATCCTTTCCAGTTCACTTCACTGTCATGCAGTCATTCAGCTCTACGAAGTTTGAGTTACTGACAGTGTCATTCAATAAAGTACATTAAAATAAATCAATATTCTGTGACCCCATGTTAAAATCCAGCCACCAGCCCCACAACTGGGGCTGGTGTCTGTTGAGGAGTGAAATCATGAAGCTCCTCACAATGCAGCCTTTTTTACCAGTCTTCCATTACTTCCTCCAAATTTGGTCTGAAAATTGTCTTCAGCACCCTGCTCTTGGAAATCTGCAGTATGAGTTCTCTTAATGTTTGGGACAAAGTTGCATGCCTAAGACTTCAATCACTGCATCACAAAGAAATGAATGTTTTACACCATAAAATAAGGTCCAGTATATGAGAATATGAAAAAACATGTCATATTTCATAACATGCATTTATATAGTGTGCACACTTAAACAACACTTCTTTCAACATTGTTATGGGTGTAAAAATTTAACATAAAAATGGCTTATAGAATACTATACATAATATGCTCCTCATATAAACTGTCATATGTAGAATTCATTCCACAGTCTCTTCTTACCTACAGATGTGGTCCAAGTAAAACGAGGTAAAGGTACATCAAGTGATGAATGGAAAAGTTCTGGACGTAGAGGAAGCCCTGCTTGAAAAGCTGCAATAAGTTTCAGGGCTGAATAAAACTGGCGACGACCCAAGTGGCTTACTCGACCTCCACCACAGAGTTCAGTTATCTAGGAGAGGAAAGAGAGTACTGTAACTTCCTGCCAACATGCCACTTAATTTACTTACTCTGTAACCAGTATAGTAATGGTTCAGAGATGAAGCCCAAGCTTTGAGGATGTGATAATGTAATGCCTATTCAGCACTTGTACATCTCAAGGGACAGTGACGGACAAGTATAAATCAATAGTGAAATAATGCTTAGGAGGAGAAAACTGAAGAAATTTTGTCATAAAGGACCTCCTTTGGCTGTCCTTCCAGCATACATCTCACATGAAATCAACTATGAATATACCCAAAGCTCTGTGGTAAAATGCAGTGCCTACCACCAGAGCTTTGGCTCACTCATCAACAAGCCATGAGGCAAAATGGCAAAGTTTTAGTCTATGGCTAACACACTTTAATTTTCATAAAATCACCGACAGAAGCCAACAAGTAAATGATGGCATGCATTACTAAATTAATTACAAGGGAGTGAAGTAAGTAAAATAACAAAATATAACAAAATCACAAAGATATTTTAACGTCACTTTCAGTTATGGCTTAGACATTTAGGCATTTTCTCCGCTATTAATCCACATTATCCATCTGTGACTAGAAGCTTCTACCTTTTTATATTTTTTAGCACTATAACCTTCCGTGTTTCCACTTTACACACCTAATGAGATAAATGGGCCCACACCTTCTGAACACAGGAGATAAAAAACAGCAGTACTAGGGCAAGTGTAATCTGCTTTGAAGTCAGCACTCTCAGCAGTACTACTACACTTTTTCACTCAGAAATTATGAACTTCTTTTGGCCATATTATGGGATGTTAAAAGGCAAACTCTACAAAATCAAATCTTATGGTAAAATAAATGAAACCTGAAGGAAGGGCTTCAAAGATATTTTCACTGAGTTTAGTGAGATGGAGGACACAACAAAATATTACCACTTGTCCCATCATCTATGATTATGTCCCTGGCAAGCCACCAGTATTTCAAATTACAGGTTTCAACTGTTGAAATGAAATCCTTGGTTTAAAATACCCCACCTGACAAAACAATATACTTCTACCGCAAGCAAGAAGTAAGCCACAATACACTAGTTACAAAAAAAATGGTTTCAATTCACAGAGTTGAAAGGTTAACAGTTTTTTGCAAGCATATAACCTGCGTAATTTTTAACATGAGAATACTATTATGCACTAGGCATGTAGCATATAATGCTAAAATTTTTGAAGCTGCGCTGCTTACAGTTTTAAAATAAAAATTAAAAACAAAGCAGGTAGGATTAGAGTAACCTCACGTTTTCATATACCCTACTCCACCCTAATTACCGAAACAAATCCGCCTGTAAAACTGAACTATGTCAATAACGGCTCAGTTTACAGAAAACATATATCACACCTTCAGACAGGGCTTTAAAAATCCTGGACACCAGAACACAATTGCAACCAGATATTTTGTTGTGGTGTATTGTATTTCCAAGGGTGAATAATTATTTCTAACCTATGTTAATGTTGTTTTACTACAAATCACAGCCCAACGATGTCTGCACCACAGTACTGCTGATTGCAAACAGTGAACAGCCTTTGTCTGGTGATGTTTTGTGACTGTACACATTAAGGTGAATGGGTGCTGGACACTTTGTTTTCAAAATCACTAGGTGAAATGAAGCTGGTGTACTGCTTAGAAGGTGCAAACCAAGCTGCAGAGATTACCCTCACAGGCCTACTCTGATGGGAAAAACTCTCTGACTCCTTAACTTTTGTGGTGACACCAAGTCAAAAGCAAAATTTGTCATGCCCTATTTCAAAATCAGTTAAATGGTAAAAAAAACTGGCACTTCACATTACTGATATGAAACTGCCCAAAGGCTCAAAGCACATGTACTGTAACTCATACAAACTTTAAGAAGTATGTGCTTCTAGATTTTCAAACAAGCATCATAAGATGGCATCTAAAAAAAAACTCCCATACAAGGGTGAAAGGTATTCAGGTGGTAATGCATTGTTTTTTATGGAGCACATCCTGTGGTGTGCTATGCTACATAGAGAGATAGGCAATCATTACCACAGTTGCTGTGCAAACAATCCAATGTCTCCATACAATAATGTTACTCAATGCCTGACAGACCGTTACCTGCCAAGCACTCCTTGCTGCAGAAACAAAATGAGGAACTTTCATGTTCATACATCTTCCATTACAAATCCTAAAAAGAGGTAAGAGAATGTGATGTTGGCCTTACATGTGGCTGCTTGCTGCAAGCAATTCGACACATGCAAAAAGTAAGAATGCCAAAAAAAAGTAGGCAACATCCACTAAGTAAAATGCTTATGACACATTGCAGAACTACGAAAAGTAATAATAAATAGTCTTCAAGTAAAGTGCCTGTTACTTTTACCCCAATCTTGCTAACCTTGAATTTTCTGAACAAAAATCTAACTAGTGGGAGCAGAGGCATTCCATACAGACAGGAAGACAGACACATGCGCACACACACACAGACATGACAAAGCTAATGGCTGTTCTCCACAATTATTTTGTGAATACGCCCACAAAGAGCACATATAGTTTATTTTTATTGATTTAAAAATTGTACGTATCATGGTGGACCATCCTCTGCAGCAATGGTTCCCAAACTATCTGTATGCTCTTCCAAAACACTAGTGTTCCTTGAGCTGGATCAAGGTGCTCCACCACTAACACTGAATAATAGTGATTATTTTCTCATTTTGCACAAAAAAAGAAAAAAAATCAAAAGATAGACTTTTCTCATTGTACATTGTGTCACAATCCCAAATAAAAGCTGTCCATCTAACTGGGTCCACAAGTCACTACATTTTCTACTAGTAATAATACTCCATCTTTAAATTATGGGAAATATAACATTCTCATGTTGTTCCATACAGAGCACCATTATAACTGGATACCCGAAAAACTGAAAAAGTTTAGGACCCTGTGTTGTAGAAGTATTATTCCACGGCGCAAAATCTCTGAAACAGTCATGCGTTAGCTCTCCATTAACAGTAACAACAGTGAAATGCAACAGTGATCTTTAAGTCTGCTCAGTATTTTACACACACTCACTTGGAAGTGTGACAAAACAGGGCCCAAATGTAGATGTACAGTAACAAAAAACCCCGCAATGCACAATGTGAACAAACACGATACCAGATCCTTCATATTTCATGTAATACCTTCCATTTACAATTTCAAGATGTGGCTACATTTATCAGAAAATACAAACATGTACTCATATCAGACACATCTGATAATTATTTTATAACTTAAATAGAGTCTAATGTTTAATTCAGTTTGGCTGCGTTATCCTCAGGCGAGCATTCAAGTCACTTACGGCAATGTGTTAACTTAAGAACATTATATGCATTAAAATGTGCAGCATTAATTAAAATGTTAAAATATGAAACTGTGTTTATTCATATATATATATATATATACACACAGACAGACAGCTAGATAGATATACATACATACATTTACTGTACCCTACAGACCCTAGAAATGTCTGATGCTACTATTCACAGGGTGTTTTATCCTGAAAACATCAGCGATACAAAACAAAATACGTCGTACAGGTCGTGAAAAAACACATCGATCATCCCACTGCGATGCTGAAAATCGCATGTCGCACCCCACTACATGGAAAAATTTCTTGTCGTGTGCAGGTTTTCATACTGTGATAATGTAATCACCAATGTTCGAAACACACGCTCGCCTGTGGATTGTACGGCCGTCCCGAAACCCGTAGAGATACAGACGTATAAGGGATACTGTAGTGTCGAATGAAATATATAGCGAACTGAAATATATAGTGATGAACGGATCGTCAACATTTGTTTCTTGTAAAACTCCATGACACTCTGACTTGTCCTTTCGTGTTGAGTGCGAATTACCTGTTTTAAAACATCAAGTGGGAGGTTTGCGGATCGGAATAATTCAGAGGCTTTGTAGATTGGAATCTTCCCTGTGTTGTCGGAATCACAACATACAAACAAATCTCCGAAGTAGCGTTGTTCAGTTTCAGAAAGCTGAATCTCTTCCATTTTTGCAAATTGATTCACTCGGTGCCTGAAGTGTTATATATAATTAAATGGTAATGCAAGCAATTAAAACTACATGCCCACTAACTTCAACGCTGTTTCATACTATCTGTTAAGTTTGTACATTTCCTTGACGATCGTCGGTGCCGGGTTTGCTTCTGCTTAATACACTGGATACTCTCCCACATCTAAACTCGCAGTCGCCATATTTAACGTAAACGCGCGACATCTACGAGAGCACAACATACTCGACAATGAGTGCTGGAGCACACCAGTTCAAAGATAGTATATCCTACTTAATGTTAACATGTGCAACAAAAACCTTATTTTTAATTCGCGATGATACTTAAATTCTCCCTTATTATTTAATGTTCGTAGATATTTGTCTGAAATAACACGGAATAGCTGGGTTAGTACCATGACTCGGCTACGGTCTCGACAAACGATGTGTCGGGGTTCCATTCCAGGGCCTGAAGCTGATTTCTTACCGTTTAGTGCTAGTGCTGAGGTTAATAAACCACACACTTATGCATCCATTCTTAAACGTCTTCAAAGGGCACCTCTGTAATTGTTCTTCACTTTAGGTGCTCAATTCTATTAACTGAACTCGTATGTTATTAATGAGTGGGTACGTTGTATCTGCCCACTCTTCCAACCAAACCATTAGCATAACATTTCGTACCGATATTTTCGCACCGTTGTTGTGAAGATTACAGTTTCATGATGTATTATGCCGTGGGTATTGGTGATCTGTCACCACCTTTTTGGCGCAGCATGCTGCAACATATTCGCGGTAACCCTGGGGCAGCCAGCTCCTCGTAATCGTCGGTAACATATTACCGGTCAACATGACGCCATATTCGAGAAGTTTCTAATTTTAAACATTAAATGTAGTTTTGCTTGTTCTGAACCACTGTCATTCTTTTCTTCATTAGACTTCCCTACTCATTTAACAAATGGCATGCTACTCTCTGCTTTCGATAGACACTGTATGAGACACAATGTCCGCACATGTTGCTGATCACGGATCATCTAGTTGCAGATCATCGTTGACTCTTATATGCGTTCATACGATTCAACACAGAAGCAAGGCAGTTCTCATACGGAACATAATAACAACTTTGGCGGGAGTTGGCTGTTGTGGTGGTATTAGAAGCTGAAACCTCTGTCACGAGTTCAGTTTGAGTTTCTGTGCATTGAATTGCAATGGGCGATAAAGATGGAGGTAAAATTAGTACATAAATTTTGAGTTTTCTTGTATATTGTGTTGGCAGTGGGGTCGTATATTAATATTTTAATGTTTTGTTTCGGGACTATAGACGCGAGGGCTGCTACACGATGATGATTATCGTTCCGTTGGAGATTTATTGGTTGAATATATGTTCGTTTTCTTAGTTGCGGGACGTTATATTCAAGAAGGCATGTATAACTGTAATGAATATGTGTAAACACGGATGCAGCGACCGGTTAATGAAGTATATACAAATCAGCATAGGTTTTCAGTCTTTCACGGCGGTTATTGATAAGATGGTAGTTGCTTGGGTTTTGACACCGACGTTTCGGAGGAACGTGCTGCCTCCTTCTTCAGTATGACGGAGTTGTAGCCAGGTAGACGCCGAGGTGATTTGGGCAATGGAGTGGGTCGATTATGCAGGTAGGCCTTTCTGATTGACTGCCTTCCATGCATTCTATCAATACAGTTGACACTCCAGTGTCTGCTGGAATGTTATGGTGTCATCCAGAAGTTGGAGGCAGTACATTCTTCCAAAACGTTGGTGACAGCCCATTATGCTGCGTGGTGTCAAAACACAGAAGACTTCCTGATGCACAGTTGAGGTAGTCAGGTTAGTTGCTCAGGTTGGGCATCTAGTGCAGACTAGCAGTAGATATACAGTGAGTTTTAAGCAGTGAGTTATTGTATGCACTTATATTTCCACCCATCTAAAACAAGTTTCTGAGTACATCTTTACAGTTTCTATGCTTTGTGTGTGCTAATAGCTTTCTAAATGTCGCCCTCCCCAATATATGCATAATTAACAATTGGCTTTCAGTTCTGTTGCTTTCATTGTTGGTTTAATTCTTGTGTAAAGAAATGCATTTATATTCCGTGCAATATTTTGTTCACTGGGTCCCTACCCTGCATTAGTTTTTTCCCATGAAGATTAAAGGTCAACCCGTGACATGCCTGTGCAGGCAAAGAGGGGAGGTGGAGGTGTAGCTCCAACCAATTTACAACCTCAGCAGCTGAAGGGGGTGGTGTGTTCAGCACCCCCCCCCCCCAGCTGCTTTACCCATGGGAAAGACCTGGTACCGACTGTACAGGCTGGGTGGACCTTGGGGCCAGTCTGGGCAGAGACAACCCTGCCTCCATCCGGGTTCAGCCCTCACACTGTTCAGGCAGTAGCACATAACTGTACTGACTACACTATTCCAACCACACTAGGAGTATTTCAGGCAGTGAGTGAACTTTTGACAGCAAGGGCATGAATCTTTCTCTGATTATCAGGCACAGCATTTCCAGGTTTGAATTGAGCACCAGGGTTTTACAGTGTTGAAAGTAACACAGATGTTTGTCAAATTCTGTGCTAGAAGTTTTCTCAGCATTGCTTATTGGTCAGACAATCCAGCTCCCACTTCCTTTGTTATTTTAAATGTGATTTGTAACATTCTGACATCTCTGCCTTTTATTTATGACTGCTGAATTAATAATACCAGACACATTTTGTAACTTACAGGTCTTCTTATGTCCAGCTGCATATTTTCCTTCATTAAAGTGTTGGATAAGGTTGCTTGTTCATGGGAGAGATTATCTGTAATGTACCTGGTGATTACTAATCCATTCATGATGTTTCTTCATAGTTATAAATGTTTGGCTGCTGATCACAGTGGCCATGCACTCTTACACGTAGTTATTACTGTTTTCCACCCTTGGGATGCAGGGATCGTGGGTTCAGATGCATGGATATATGTCCACATTTTCTCTACCTTCTCACCTGTCAAACACCCAAGGATCAACAAAGACTTAACACTGTTCTCAAGGAAAAGCACATTCCCGGTGCAGGCAGGATTCAGTCAGCATGTCATACCACCTGTGCCATTAATCCATGGGCTTTCTTCTGTTATGGGACTGTGTAGTATAGAGTGGATGACATTATTGCTGCATAGCTGCTAGTGTTGCTGCCCATGTGAAAAGTGTAGTGTTTGTAATAGGATACCATAAAAATTCTCATTAGTGTGGTTACTACAGTGGTTCATAACTCATTATTTTTACACCAGTTTATTACCACATTTTCATTTTTCCCAAAAAATAACCGGAAAAGTTGCCAAATCGTGACACTTGCTCAAAACCTAACAATAAATTACGTTAATGTTAACAGGTTTGAATGGCTGCATTTTTGGTATATTAATGACAGAAAATTAGAAGTATTGGTGGGTGTAACATTTCAAATGTGCTAGACCTTATTGTAAATTGGCTGTTAAAATTACTTTTTATGACCCAAGTTCAGTCAGCATTTTGTGGGTTGTTACATATGTACAGACAGTGATTTTAATAGGCACCACACCGATGCCGTTGTGCTCTTACATGTCTTATGCAAGCAAGTTTTCATTGTTAATCCTGAATCTGGACAAATTTACTCATGAATGTCTGCAACAGTGAGATTTATGCCATTTTCAAGAAAACTAAAGCTTATGTTTTCTTGTTGTAATGCTTCATGTAATTAGAACAAGGGATGTCTCAAAAATCAGATTGACTTCCATTTCCTTGCTGATTTATTGTTGTTCTTGTCCCCCCGCCCCCTCCTTGTATCTCTCCTCCAACCCCAATATTTGTGGGTTTCAGAAACATTTGATGATGCTGTGGAGGAACGTGTTATCAATGAAGAGTACAAAATTTGGAAGAAAAATACACCATTCTTGTATGACTTAGTTATGACACATGCCCTGGAATGGCCATCACTGACAGCACAGTGGCTGCCAGATATTACCAGGTATGTGGTTTATGCTTTAAACATTTTATTTTTTCCTTCTCATGTAAAAGGTGTGTGAATTTGAGTAGTGTCTCTTACTACACCTCATAAAATGATGATTTAGTATAACCGTGATAGAATTGTTTTATCCTGACAAGCCATTTCCTGCAGCTACATGTTTTGAACACAGCAAAATAAATGTATCGAACAGTTGAATTGGATGTAATTAGACAATTCTGTTACAGATTATTATACTTTTTTTCATATGGAATTACTGTAATGGGACATGAAGATAAAAATAAATTGACTGTTGGTACTGAAAAAGGTGACAATTGGATGCATTGCAGGCTTAAAACAAAGAAACACCTATATCCTGAGGCCACATCAAGAAGCCCAGTGTGTTAGCCACCTTTCTATGTCCATTCACATGTTATGCATCCCCATCCTGTCTAACCATTCTGTTTATGTATGTGTGTGTGTGTATGTGTATATATATATATATATATATACACACATATATATAGAGGCAGTAATAACCTTCATCAAATGGAAAATACTGCAGGCTGGTTGATATAAGCCAGAGGGAGGTTCATCAGTAAGTAGGCAATGGACAGCCTGAAATTAAAATCTACCATCCACAGGGACTTTTGCTTGTGGCCTCGCTGTGGCTGCCATCGAGATGTGCAATAATTTGCAATAGTATGCCACTTGTCTGCAGAACATTTATGGAAATGATGGACCTCCACATGTGAAGAATAATTATTTTAATATATTGAATTAGCTGTTGCAGGTACTGCACATGATATGGTTCCATCTGAGGGTTTGGTTCATGGATGAATTTTTTTTTTGTGCTGTGAAAGTTACGTTATAAAATGATCAAGAGGATCGGGATTATGTTCTTTTCATGCTAAATATATAGTAACTGCAGTTGTTAACCCCTTCATTTTCAATATTATACTCATATTTCTGCAATGTATGCAGCCTTGTGCCAAGTTTTTGGACTGTTTTATGCACGAAACTTGCAACACAGGACAACAGCATTAACCAATAGCTCCAACATGTTACTGTTTGCTGTTATTGAACTGTTTCTTTAGCTAGGACTGAGGTTTTCTTCCTTGAATTTCTTCCAATTGTCTAAAGAAGTGAGTGTCCCAAAATAAAGTGGTTAATCTGTAAAATGCACACAAAAATATCATTGCTTTTGTCTAAATAGTGTGTCACAGATTTAGATTTGTAAGCATTCATTTAATTGTTAGAACTACTCTTTATATAGTAAAGCTCTTAAATTTTCAGGCCAGAGGGCAAGGACTACTCAGTGCATCGATTAATCTTAGGAACCCACACATCTGATGAACAAAACCATTTGTTGATAGCCAGTGTCCAGTTACCAAATGAAGATGCTCAGTTTGATGCTTCACATTATGACAATGAGAAAGGAGGTGATATAGTTTCTATTCAGTTTTATTTTTGGTACACTTTAAGTCACAAGTTCTGAGTGTATTAGTTGTAAGTGCCATTCGCTAACCATTCCCCATGTGAGTTTGTGTCTCATTAACAGATGATGTCATGTCCCCCCCCCGTTGACATTTCTCTGGACAGTTGCTTATGGTCACTTCAGATTATCGTCTTCTGACATAATCAGATACAGTGAGGAACTTTGCTGAAGTGTAATGCTTGTAACTTGTATTTGAAAAGTGCCTGTTTACAGTCTCAGACAAGACACCAACTGTCCTGACAGGTTGTGCATACCTTACATAGGAAGTGCTGTATGTTTAGTTGTGTGCAGTTTTATTTTACAGAATATATTCATTTTGCAGAGTTTGGTGGCTTTGGTTCTGTGAGTGGTAAGATTGAGATTGAAATCAAGATCAACCATGAAGGTGAGGTAAACCGAGCTCGATATATGCCTCAGAATCCATGTGTTATTGCAACAAAGACTCCTTCAAGTGATGTACTGGTATTTGACTACACTAAACATCCTTCAAAACCTGATCCTAGTGGAGAATGCCACCCAGATCTCAGGTACTGCCATATGTTTAAGCAGCTGTGTTACATTTTAGGAACCAGAATGGATTTCTCTTTGTGTTTTGTTTAGTCTCTGTTTCTTTCTTTCTTTATTTATTTGGGGGTACTTTATGTGTCGTGCATGTGTATGTAAATGAACTCCTCCCTGTCGTTAAATGTTGTACCTGGAAGATGTATGAAGACATGAAAATTTAGCACCATTTTCTGTAACTGTCAGACTGGATAAGCTCACATACAAACATTTATCATGTGAAAATATACCTGGGCTGACAGACATTTTTATTGTAACGTAATTCCCTGAAAGATGTGCAAGGAAATATTGCAGGGCTTCATCTGCCATGTAGTTACATGTGACATAGTTAAAGTCTTTATGTATTGTTTGACTGAAGAAATGTAATTTCGTGCTTATGATCATACATAAGCTCATCCATGTATCGTGTATCAGATGATGAAAGAACTGTATTGTGTCCTGCAGAATATTAATTGTTGCTGAAAGCTGGGAGGGTGTATCAAATATTGCATCTGTGATTTAGCTGTTCGTTTGCTTGTGTAAGTCAGCCTAGTACAAAAATGGAAAATTTTTTAGTATCTTAGCATGATATTTGAGGCTCTCACAGTGGTGTTGAAGATTCAAGTCTTCTGTGATGTTACACTCAGTCAACTGGTATGTAGTTACCAATGTTTTGCAGGCACTGTTCTCATCTAAAACATTGGCATCTACTTATTGGATGACACCATGATGTCCCAGAAAACTTGAATCTTCAGTACATAAATACTTTAATTTGAAAGGATTGTAGCCACATAAACACCTGAGAATTGCTACAGTCTATTATATGCCACATATGGTATTGCATCGGCACTGTTAGCTTGAACTCGCTTGATGTTCAAAGGGTGTACGTTAATATCAGTAATACTTTACCTACTTACTTATTTTCTGCATAGAGCAGAGTCCTTCTTGAGAAGCTAACTGGTTCCCAGCTAGTCAAGAAATTCCGCATTTTATGGAACCCTAAGGTTCATTACCACAGTCACAAGTGCCCGCCACCTTTTCCTATCCTGAGCCAGCTTGATCCAGTCCATACCCCCCCACATCCCATTTCCTGAAGTTCAATCTTAATATTATCCTCCCTTCTATGCCTGCGTCTCCCAAGTGGTCTCTTTCCTTCAGGTTTCCCCACCAAAACCCTGTATACATTTATCCTCTCCCCCATATGTGCCACAATATCAGTAATATGTTAGTTTATAGTGATATGAATTAAATTTTGAGGAAACACAGAATTCTTGGTATGGAAGGTACTCCAGTAAAATTGGGTTTGAAGTTTCAAGTTTAGTTTATTTCTTTATTATTTTCAGGCTTCGAGGTCATCAAAAGGAAGGCTATGGTCTTTCTTGGAATCCAAATCTGAATGGTTATCTGCTCAGTGCTTCAGATGATCATACCATTTGTCTGTGGGACATTAATGCCACCCCAAAAGAAAATCGCATCATTGATGCAAAAACAATCTTTACTGGCCATACTGCAGTTGTTGAGGTAATGACTAGTAGTAAAACATAGTTTTTAATGGCACAAAATTTTATAATTGCTCATCACTTCAGTCTTCTGAATTTGGAGAGCCGTAACTTGTGTGATCTTAATGCATTGAATATTGGAAGACGTAAAATTTTTGTGCTTTGTACTCGAAGTACTGCAATCCAAACACAGATGAGAAGTCACTTTAAGGGAGATAAATATTGCACATCAAAAGCAAAGGTAAAGTTATCTTTGTCTGCGCTGTGATGACATACAGGGCAAGTAGAGCTGTAGCTCCATGCCCTCTTAACCCTATGATGCTGGAATTAAATGCCCCTGAGCAACACTGCCTGCTGGAATTTTTTACTGGGGATTTTAAATTTTTATGCTTACTCTTAAAAAAAAGCATAGCTTGTAGACTTTTCCTTCAAATCTAATTAAATAAAATTTTGCTGTCTGCTTATGAATTGGTTAATCTGGAAAAAAATGTTCACCTATTTTTATAATAAATTTAGGCCTGTGAATCGCATGCATTATATAAAATGTGGTGTAAATAGTTCATTACTCACATAATTCTGGTTGCTGTAGAAGGTCTGTGGCACCTTGGATCACTGTTTTATCAAGACACACATTATTCACATCGAGGGTGATTTACACATTTACATTTGTATGATATTCCTTGAAACAAGGCACCACGCACAGGCCCACGTCACATCTGGTGCAGTTATAGGCCGTTCACTTTCTTTGGTCGCGAGAAGAACACAGACAGCACCTGAGATGTGTGGAAGATTTCGCTGGCCAGTGTTTGTTATGATGACACTCGAGTCGCAAAACATTTGTTGCAGCCGCACTTGGTCTTCCGACCAATCTGGGGGTGGGGCGATCTTGGCTCTTTCCAGCTTCCTCAATCAAATTCCTCACCAGAAGGAGCCTGAAATCTCGGTGGGTATATTTAGCCCCACATGAAGATAACAGTATCCAACTGTTGAGTACTGTTAGGTCCAGAAGGTGGAAAAATAACTTCATGGTCCACTTGAAGGTACGTCGACTCATTGAATAGCTGTTAGCCACACGATCAGAATTGTCAACATAACCCATGTGTTGGTTGTATTGTTCCATGATGTGAGGTTTCATGGGGCATTTGCTGTCGTCACAAAAATTTCCTTCTGCTGGTGGTGGGTCCATGTTTGTCAGGATGTAACCTTCTCGTCTGTCCTTCCAAACTAATGGGGTCAAACCTCCCCTAGTCCTCACCCTTATGTCACCCCTCTTCAGTTTCAGTTGTTTTGGTCCAAAATCAATGGGCATGTCTCTTCTGTTGAGCCGCACTGTCCCGCAGGAATTTATTTTACATCTGTCCAAATCATCAAAAAGTCTGGGGGACAAAAAGAAATTGTCCATATATATTTTGTGTCCTAAGCCTTCAACTCTGCTAGTCAAATGTCTAACAGTTGCGTGTGTTGCAGTCATGTCGTCAGTGGCGAAGTGTGAGTCTCTACCCAAGTACACCCCCTTGTCATACTTATACCCTGATTCATCCCAGAGTTTGTAAATTTTGATGCCGAAACATTTTCTTTTCTTTGGAATTTACTGCCTGAATATAACCCTTCCCTTGAATTTTACAATTACCTCGTCCACTGCCAAATGCTCAGAGGGTTTATAGAATTTAGCATAAGCCTCATTCAGCTTGTCAAAGACAGTCCTTAGTTTCCATAATTGGTCATATTCTTCGCCTACGTCAGGTCTCTGTGAATTGTCTGCAAAATGCAGAAAACGCAGTGTGTATAAAAATCTTTCTCGTGCCATGGTCTCGCTGTAAAACGGATTGTGTAGCTGTCTAAGTCTCGACCAGTAGTCATGTAGTGTGTTTTTCAATTTGTGTCCCATATGCAAAGCTAAGGCAATGAAAGTCATCATGTCTGGCAACGTAATGTCCGGCAGTCAGCAGCTAGGTCCAGCTTGTCTGTCTAAGTGTTGCTGGTAGTACACGTTGGTCAGTTCAACGAGGAGATGAAAAATTTCTGTGAAAAACAACATCAACACGGACAGTGGTGAGCTGTGTTTGTTGATGTGTGGAGCCTGAATTTTTTTTCACAACTTTTGCTGGACCGACAAAAGGATGAATATTTATGTTTCTTCCTTGAGGCGGTCCCCAGGTTGGTAATCCAATACTTGTTGCAGCCTGTGTTTTGATATCTGCTGAGGCTTGTTGTTGTGTTGTAGTTGTTGGTGGTGGTGGTGGTGGTGTTGTTGATCTTCTTTTTCCTCCTCTTCAGAATCGTTTTCAAAATCACTAGCCTCAGAACCTGATTCAGAGTCAGTGTCAGCAACCAGAATTTCACTGATACCTTCCTTGTCAAGTGTTATTTGTTTCCCAGCCATTGCAATAAGACAGGTACAACGGTCTGCTTTATTTACACTCCTCTGCAAGACTGGTACAATTCAGGAACCTAATGCAGCTTACATATGAACGTCTTCTACAGTGACAACAAGACAGATCTAAAGCTACGATGTAACTGCATCTGCATTTCCAGCTATTCAAGGGTGCCCAGGACGATGTTACTAGATTGATGGCTGTTTGTTGCATGTTACTAACCCACAACCCCTACAGATTACCCCAGCACTACAAGAGGCATGTCTGTGGACCCTTTTGTAACTGTAAACATCGAGTTTTGTGGATATCTCCGATTTTTGAGCATTAGTTTTGTCTGAATTATATGGGCACAGTACGCCACTGACAACCTTTCTGGTCAATGACTAGAGTTCACTTCATAGGCCAGTGTTGATATTTCAACCCACAGTGAACCCCAGAGCAAGCGATAGTGAAAGCGAGCGTGTCGGGACCGTATTAGTCAGCTGGGAAAAAGACGCATTTACGGGAAGTGGCGACATATACAGGGTGTCCCAGGGGGAATGTGCCAGACTTTGGGAGGGTGTTCCTTATGTTAAAGTATACTGATATAACCCAAAACACCTATGTCCAAAGTTGAACGGTTACGGAGATAATGGCCAGAGAAGTTTGAAACTTTGACAGCTGTTACACAATTATTGATTACCAAATACATATTAAAACTGGCAGAAATATGTGGTTTCTGTAATGTTAATATCTGTACTTAACATCAAACTAACTTGTGAGTGACATAAAGCCATTAAATTGAACTACAAAAA
>Ga0123354_10002107_pt1 | contig 25732 bp, 22 predicted proteins | sample TergutLab28metaG_2_FD_97872 | JGI IMG/M metagenome (GOLD analysis project Ga0123354, IMG submission 97872) | Labiotermes labralis P4 segment gut microbial communities from Petit-Saut dam, French Guiana - Lab288 P4 | ecosystem: Host-associated > Arthropoda: Insects > Digestive system > Gut ...
GTAGCTCCAACAGAGTATGGACAGAAAGGCTAACAAGAATACGGCAACTGAGCGCGGTCTCTGTTACATAGTACCACTAGTATTATTTACAACGAAAATTATTACAAAAAAAAAAAAAAAAACTAAGCGAGAGCTTTGAACTACTGAATCTTCGCCTTAGTATGTATTCTAATGCAAAAGCAGATGCCGTGAAATTAGCAAGCTTTTAGCAGAATAATGAAGAAGTGTTTGGTCAGTAACCCGTATTCTCTGAAAACCGTCTAAACCGTTGTCCGTACTGCAGCGATCTCTGGGGTGAGGCAAGTCTTGTACCACGTTCGTGACAAACCCATTTCCGTCAAATATCAACTTCCCGGTGTTATTCGATAAGTAGCCTCAAGCTCTGCAAAAACTAAATTCAAATTATTATTATTATTATTATTATTAAATTTCACGGACTCATAAACCTGCACATGAAGGTGGTACGTTCCTTCGAAGTGTCGTGAAGCCATTACCCAACCACACGGCGCAACAACCCAGAAGACGTGTTTCCTCAACACGAACATACGTTCGCAACTGACCTAATCCTTCGCTGACGCCATTTCCAGTTGGTAAAGCGGTAAGGTTCCTGCAGGACCCCAACCGTATCCTTCTCTCTAGTCTTCTTCTCTCTCTCTCTCTCTCTCTCTCTCTCTCACACACACACACACACACACACCCTCTCATTCGTTTGTCACACAGGAAACCAGACGTCTGGATGTGCTATGGGTCGCATACATTGCAGGACAGGGAGTTTAAAAGAACGCTGACACTACTGCCTTTCTCTGCGCGCTCGTGCGTCCGTGCTTGCGTGAGTCTCCCACCCAAGTGAGCACTCTTCAATCCGCAAGGTATGGCAGGAAATACTCAAAATGCGCTACACAAATTGTATATAACAAGAATTAATAATTTTCGGAAAAAATACAAGTTTCTATCTATTTTTAATATACAAAGGAAGTCATTTCTTCCATTTCAGTGGCATGGAGGGGCAATACTACCCACACCGGAGAATTCGCAGTTGCTGCCTATAGTTCTCCTTCCCCAGCTTAGTCTACTCTAGACTTCGATTCTTTCTTCCAAATCAATTCCGAAAGCTGATAGTCCCTCTGCTGGTCAAGAATTTACCTGCCTTCTATGGAACACTGCAGTTCCATTACAGCGTTCACATAGGCCCAACAACAGACCCCATCTCGGGGAGCTGAATTCATTTCACACACTCACGCCTATTTCTTACCCATTTTAATATCATCCTCACGTACTATAAAGTTCCAATTACTCTGTTCCCTTACGGTTGCTCCACTGAAATTCCGTGCGATTTCTCATCTTTCGGCCAAGCAACCCACTTATCTCATTCTCCTTCATTAACCCTTTGGCCCTGGAGTTGGACATTTAAAATTTAGTACATCATTTATGTAAACTGTGAATATTTTACAAATCAAAAAAAGGTAACGTTATGAAATACATGACACTGTGTAGAGGAATAAATTAAGATTGTAGAGCAAGTCTCAAAAGATATAATGAAATATATCTGTTGATTAAATATATAAAAAGCGTTCTCTGGAGAGTAGCGGAACGCCTGTCCTATATAGAGGATCCATGGTGCCTAAAGGTTAATTCAACCTAATAATATTCATTAAAAATTACAAATTATGAAGCATCTCATTATGAAATGTTCTGCATCATCCTGTTATTCCTCGCTCTTGGGTCCAAACATCCTCCTCAGCACCCTGTTCGCAGACAACTTAAAGCTATAAGCCAATAGGACGGTAGGAGTCGTTCCTTTGTTCTGTGTGTTTTCGAACACTTACAATTTACGGTCTGGTCTCAAAGTAACAGACCAAGTTCCACACAAGAAGCCTGAAATGCAGTTTCCCTTTCAAACGTCCTGTCTTTTTGGAATCAGATTCCGGTCACCCTCTCGAATAAACTTACCGCTACCATAATATCTATAGTTCTTAATCGAGGATTTCATGCACAAAACACACCAAGTGGTGTAAGGACACATACTTGACGTGGTGTATTTCAAGTTTCTGGTGGATCAGATGTGTCTCATTAACACTCGTACTAACAGTAAATGTGTTTTAAATAAGACGTCTCACACATTTCGCATGTGAAGTAGTAGCTTATCACGTCAAAATATTTCCTAAGGTCATCACGTGCAAATTTTCATTTTTTAAAAGTAAAGTGCATGCGTTATGTATCACAAAATAGTGCATAATTTAAAACATGCACACATTATTAGATATGCCATAAAAAAAATCCTGAATTAAACGCTGCCAGTGTTGCATCCATACAAATTCGCACATTCGCATGGTAACATTCTGAAGACAAAATGTTGAAAAAATAGAAAAATGCTTCGCACTACGCCATGAGGATGGGTGGGGGACTGGGAGATAAATGTAATTCTACATGGTTCTGATGGAGGTGCATCATATTCCGAAGTACGCAACTTATTTTGGACTTTTCCCATCATCTACAGGCCCAATGATCAACAGCAGATCGCCCGAAGGGGTCCACCGAATAGGTCCACACCTAAGGACGGAAGCTGAGTCGGTTTCTAAAACATAGTGCAGTAAAAATAAAACAGACGATATGAAAAATCCAAAATAAGAGTATTAAAGAAGTTCCACGATTTCGTCAAGGCCGTTGACTTATACTGTCGTTATGAATAAGTTATAGCTACTTGACGTCTCTGCCTTCACGGCAACAACAGTAGTGCAACACCATTTAGAAATGTATTTTAAATCCACCTAGCGGGATGTATCAGAAGTCCAGCTTAGGGAGTGGCTTGCAAGTCTCCATTTTTGGAAAGACATTAGCAGGCTGCGAAATCTGTCTTTGCAGTGAAAATGAGACGGGTTATGTCCTCTCAAAAACTGTAGTACTTCAGCCCATTATAGCATGATGACCCTCATAACAACTGTCTCAACGCAAAAAGACTACGAGATATTCAAGTGCTGGTAAGTGAAAAAGTCTCGGATACACTGATGCAAAAATTTCACAGGCATGTGTAAGCTCTGGCGGAATCGTAAAGCACAACAGCATGGCTTCACAAGAACACAAATACCGCGAAGACCGGCGAAGATAGGTCGGAATACGAACGTTATGCAACACTGCACCAGTCCTCGGGAAATAACACACAGTAAAATCTGTCTGAAGAAAGAATTTCAGTGGTACACAAAAACACTAATGCTACGGCTTGCGTCACACATTCATGTAGCCCAAAGTCTGCGTACTGTCAAGTGTTTGTGCAACACAACCAGGAATTGCACGTTAATAAAGTACACAAAATGCCACACTATATCTTGCTATTTTCTCAGTTACGCGTCTTCGTCACTCGCGTTAAATTTGTGATTCACAGATCGGAAAATGAGCGGTGGATTCCCCGTCTGCGTCACAGCGTCCAGTACAAATAATACAATGGCGCGCGTGTCTGTAACAATTTACACATGAAAACCACATAATAGTCTTCGATTTTTTAAAGTTCAACCCCGAACACAGAGGCAGTACATTCCTTAGAAACGCTGGCACCCACACATCAGACTACAACATGACGCCATAAGGCAGGCAACATTACGAATCTTCGCAGTTGAGAAAACCTTAAATCTTACCCAAAAAAAAAAAAAAAGAAGTGGTGTGAAATATAAGCTACGTCATATCAGTGATTAAACGACACAGTCTAAAACAACTAGTTTTGTTGGAAATCGGTATCTCTTGTTCGCAGTAGAGGCAGCTACACATTTCGACCCTCATGGATCATCGCCAAACCCTTATATAAAAATATACGTAAAGGAAGTGTACTGAATTACGTTGTAATTTCATTATTTCCTTCGTATGAAATCTCAGCCACATATAAGTTTTACAACGCGTTACTGTATTAAAGTGCACCTTATTGTAGCTTGTAGAAGGAGATATTCGAAGTTGTACTATCCGAAATTATATATATATCCCATTACACGGCCGAGGTGCCCAGAGGGTTCAAGGAAGTTAAGGTTCCCAGATTACGTGACAATGGCCCAGGATGGTGGTAAGGTTGTCAGCCTTAAGCACAGGCCGTGTTTAACCCCAGGAAATACTCCCGGTACTCATTTCCGTTAGAGGCTGAGTCGACCTCAGAGCCATAGTGCGATCGGAAGGATTATGTCAATGAAAAATTCCAATGACACCATCTGGAATCGAACCAGCGACCTTCCGACTTGTAGCGCAGCACCTTAACCACTGTGCTACCGCGGTCCCCGAAATTTTTAATTCCGTTTCCGTTTTAACAATGAGATTGGTTACTTTGGTTGTATTTTTTAATGAGTTAGGTTTCGCTGACATTATAGCAATAAACAACGCTAGAAAATTGCATGAGTATAGCCTATTGCAGCCTGTTTTGGACATATTAATACGAAAATATTAAAAGAAAGAAGAAAAACTACATTTCAAGAACATACTTTTATATATTCATACGAATGTAATCAGTCAATAACAGCAATATTGTTAGAGAAAACATCAAATCCAAGGCACAACTTTGCAATGCCAACACCTACATCTAGTACCCCAAGACACGGAACTAGAACAAAAAGGAAAAACAAAAAGATCAAAGTTTCAGAAAAACAAAACTTAATGTTTAATTCGAATATAATACAAAATTGTAAGTAGCAGCTCATAATACTTCAAACAACTCATTTTTAAACATATTTTAACATTTCACCTAAGTAAACAATTTTATTCTTAAAATGGAAATGGGATCTACAATCTGCGATAAAACGACTCGGTATATCTTATTTTGTAAGTTATAATACAGTACAGTTTAATAAAATTAACATACTGTAAAACGTATGTACGGTTGATATCTCAAACCAAGGCAATAATGAAACTGTAACGTCACTGAAAAACCTTTCTGACACACATTTTTTACGAGTCTGATGATGACAAATTGGGACCGAAACATGTAGCTGCTTCCGCTGTAAAAGAAGAGATGTTTTCAAACAAAACTAGTTGTGTTATAGAGCGGCTTCTAAATAATATCTTGCAAAACACAGTGGAAAGTCACACATCAAGTATACAAGCTTCGTCAGGTGAAACAATACGTAAGTACATGTAACTGTAACTGTAACTGAAACAGACTGCGCCGCATATCACTGGTTACAAAAGAGTGGTGCAGACGTTCCCGCTGCACTAACTTTATTTCACATTTAATAGCATTCCTCACATGAGAAATCGATAGACTGCAGGACCACCACCCTTAAAGAAAAGTCCAGAAACATCAACACCTGAACTTATCTAAAGTCGCGATCACAGTATTCGACTGCCTTACACGGCTCGACCGCTGCGGTACGCTCTTAGTAGTTTATTACCTAAACGTACCACTTCTCAGAAAATTTATTTCTTATGACGAGATAACGTAACACAAGCAGTGTCACAACGTGAATTCTAGCCTAACACTCGATGAATGGCTAAATAAACTGATTAAATCTTGGACATCTAATGAACACGCCCGAAACACCCGGCCCAGTGTACTGCCCACTACAAACCGAACATAAAAAAAGACAAGAGAATTGCCAGTCAGGATAGCAGTCTCCGACCCGACATCTGAATCCTTCACCTCCTGAATATGAAGCATGAGTGTTTCGACCGCGCTATTCGGTTCCTGTGTAATAACGTTAATCCACTAACTAATTCCACGGAGTAGAGTCTCTCTTGCGAAACCAGTATTCAGATGGCTACGAATTTCTCCACTACTTAGAAATCAGAAGGCCATTACCGTGTTCTCAAAAGGCAGCCACTAGACCCTACACAGAATAATACGAGTCTAATCAACAACCTCACTTACGGTCATAACATCTTCCTTAATCCTCTCAAACTTTCAATTAAACACCGTAATTATTAAATTCATAATAAAACCAGGGTATTTAAAATCTGCGACATCAATCAAATTTCGTTCTCATTCAAATTAAACGTTTACGAAGTTAAAAACCACACATAAACACGTAGCGGAACGTAAAAGGTCACAAAGCACGGTCGTACCGAGCATACATAGACTGGATTTCAGGGCTTAAAAACGAACGCACAACCCATAAAATACGCGCTGTTAAAGCTATGGTCGAAAAGAAGAATTCCTGTCAACGTGCATACATCATGTACCACTTTCACGTGTAAACAGACCGCGAGAAACAAGTTCGGCGATCACTAAGGAACGCAGACTGACTCATTTCGCTTTCTATTTTCATAAAGGCAATGCTCGAAGTTAACAACAAACCCAGTAGGGATAGTATTTATAAGCAAAAAAGAAAGGGGCGATAGGAGGCAGGAAGAAAGATACGGAAGCATAAAGAATGAATGAAACCAACACATAAGGAAGAAAGAAATGAAAGCATTTGCAGGAATGCTGAAGCAGTCGTACAATTCCGCATACTACATACTGTCTCATATTTTCCAAACGTGCTGTCATTTTGAAAGCCTCGTTTATGTTGCGTTTAATCCGCAAAAAAAAAAAAAAAATCTATTGTCGAGAGCACAAATTCTGAGCAAATTCCGGAGCCGCCAAAGTCTCCTTCGTTGGAGACAACATACATACCGAATGCAAAGACAGGAAAACTCAAACCACAAACCAAGTATACTGTGTAGCCGGCTAAGGTCTGTACTTCAGATCTCGGACGGAGATCCACAAGAAAATGCAACAAACTGGAGACGTCGGTCATTAATCCAATCTATGAAGATTAAGAGGAAGGTACGCGTAAGCTATTACATTTGGAAGCACCGGTCTTCATTAATCAACATCAAATAAAACTGTACCTTTTCGGAATAAGAATTGAATAGAAAGCTATAAGTTGACGGCTTCTAGGTGTTTGTGTGCGGAAGATTGGTGACATTAACAACAGGAATGCGGTTGCAAATTCTGTTTGTCTCCATAAAAGTTAATCCTTTACGTACGCCCGGCAATCTCTGACAAATATAGGTCAAAAGACGTCATCAACAGCCAATGAAGTACATAAGAGCCTTCGCGCGCAGATACGGAGTTCTCCGATCTGGATGTGAGGAGCCAAAAGCAAATTTGACACCCGCGAACGCTATGCGATATCGTAGTGCGGCGCAAGAATCTATGCAATTTCTGTGAGCCATGTACATCATTCGTCAATTTGACATCCTGCGTTATTCTGTGGTCGACGTTGTCCTTAACCGGCACCCATGCTGTGTCCTTATCGGTAGTTGTTTCTCGTTTCAAAGTGGAGATAATCTCCTCAGTGAACACGTGTAAATCAGTATAGGCGATTTCAACCACTAATAAATGAATAAAGTCAATCTGAGTGAAGAACCAGTGTAACCGCTTTATCAAGCACCCCACCCTGTCGATAAAGGGTTCTCGAGCGGCGATATACTTGCCCGTAAATATTCCATATGTGTTTAACACGTTCCCTGTGCCCATCATTAATCAGATGTATAAAATTTTACAGGAACAAACAAAGGTGTCGATATTTTACTATTTAAACCGTGAATTTCAAACAAAACTTCTAGGATTTTTAACTGTGGTTGCGACACATTACAACTGTATTCGTATTCTTGTTCTCATGAACCTAATCGTCACACGAGTGGCCGAAACATGAAATTAAATTAAAAAATCAAGTGCATCTGTTGGTTCTTTAAATATTTTATACATTCCCTACAATGATAAGTCTTAAGTTATCCGTCGAGCAGCCTCACAGTTCGGTCCAAAAAAAGCGTGGCATCAGCAGCGGAATCGAAACGGACGGTTGGAACCGGAGGAAAACTCAATGTATGAACACCCAGCAAAAGACCTTCTAAGAGGCTGCTTTGATTTTTGCATCTCATAATAGGCTTCAAATAACACATTTTCCCGTCGACTAGAGACCGCATTAAGGGTAAAGGTAAAGTTTCCCTTGAGGGTAACGAAGCGCCTCGCCATGAAAACATATAGGGTAGCAGAGATACAGCTCCATGCATTCCTGACCTGTGCAGTGCTCTGAGGTAAGAGGTCAGCTTCACACCCTGTCCCACCTACTATCGGCACACATTAAAAAAGTTGCCTGGAGTTATAGCTGCAGTCCTCAATTTCATCGTGTGAAGAGTGCTAACTTTACTTTTGCTTCACAAATCCACATTATGCGCTCTATTTTTGTCTCTAGAGGAAACCAAATGACAACGGGAAACTTAATCACTGATATCAACGCAGCACACAAAATTTCCGAAACCTAAAGAGAGGTACCAGCCAAATATGGGTGATTCAAATATCTTCTACGGCTCTCTTTGAAAAAGTAACATTCGAAATTTAAACTATATAAGTCTGTCTCATCAAGTCATTCTCCCCATTTCTTTGTGGGAAAAGCTCCATAAGATCGACAAAACACAGTCTTACAGAATCTGACACAACTATTACTCTACGTTACATTAATGTAAACTGGCGACTCGTACCAGAAATCGAGAGTTCTTTCGAAAGCATGAAAGGCAAATAAACACTTCTCGTTAAAGTACACAGAATCCGTGTCTGCATATCAACGATTCTGTTATTCTTCTTAAGAGTTTAAGTGGACTGTGTGCATCAATCAGGACTCGCAACTAACTGAAAGGGCAGTAAGAAGCTACCAGACTGCGACATACCTCAGTCGACAGAACAGGAAGTGAGGGGTGAACACCAATTCACAAACTAATGTGTCCAGGCGTCCCACACACATGACCTACTCTGGGGGTTACACATCGACACAATAAGTTTATCCAAACCGCACGCAATATTGACTTCCTGCCTTACAGAAAACAAAATGCATCACAAAACCTCAATGATTAATGCTGTCTCTTCTGAGAATCATATAGAATGCATACACACTCTCTGTGTGCAAAATGGTGAGTTTATTTTACTCAGAAACATGGGGTACAGTGACTGGGCCGAGATCACGAGAGGAACGGATTTCATACGAAATGGTGGTAGTTTATTTCAAGAATTCGCCAAAAGAAACTCAGGAAATTTATGAAGAGTATAAGGCAGGAAAGTCGGAGCTTGGTCGAAGTTCAAACCTGGCACCTCCACAATACAGTGCTACCACATCGTTCTGGTCATTCCTTACATGAGTAACTTGCCCCCTTGTAACCCCTAGTTCACAGATCGCCAAACTAACTCTCGAGCACACACTGGTGCTCTTGAATAAGTTTACAGGTAAAAGGCAAACTTGTTCCCGCCCACGCCTTGAATAGTAGGATTATATCTATAGCTCCACTCAGTCTTAACGGCAGCTCTCGATGGATGTGAGTGGTTATCATCACGTCCTTGTCGCTGTACCCCACAGGGAAAGAACCCCCGATACCCAGTGAACAGGAGGCTGGGTGGCCCCAGGGATGGTCTGGACGTTTGGAGAAGAGATGTCTCGTGCCCCTACCGAGATTCGAGAACCAAATCGTCCATTATGTGGCCTATTCAAGATACAGAATTTCCAAATATTCATAAGCCGAATCTCTGCCCAATGCTGAAGATTTCTAAACATTTGGACCAAGTTCAGGTGCCACATAACTGAAGGTTTATGATGAAAATACGTCATGTTACATTTTCTAAGAATACAAAAAAGCTTTTGCGATACGGAGTTCACAAAACAACGTTTCGGAAAAGTCTTTATGTAGCAACGCAGGGTGCACAGCTACATGTAATCCACTTACTTCAATTCATCTCTTCCTCTTTCACAAATTCGTGTAGTGTTCGCTATAAATATTATGCTCACTCGCAAGAAATTGTTGACACACTGTCCTAGACGTTCTGTCAGGACTCACAATTGTTCTGCATTTGACCGGCTCTCAGACGTTGATATGAAGCCAATGCAGTGTTTTTACCTCTTCAAGTAACTAATAAAAAACAGAGAAACGGTTTATATACTTGAAGTCCAGTAAACTGTACTCTTGAATCGACTATCGCTCACCAAACAAAACAAATTAATAAGTGTATCTATACTACCTAAACCTACATTTTGGCAACGCAACTTACTCTATTTACTTAATCAATTCCTGAAGCAGTTTCTTTTTGAGAAGCTAACCGTTTCTCAGCTAGCCAAGAAATTCACCGCATTTTATGGAACCTGAAGGTTCATTACCGCATTTACAAGTGCCCGCCACCTGTTCCTATCTAGAGCCAGATCGATCCAGTCCATGCCCCGCCCCTCAACTTCCTTAAGATCCATCTCAGAATCATAATCCCATCTACGCCTATGTCTTTCCCTCACGATTTCTCACCAAACCCCTGTATAAACGTTTCCTCTCCCCCCGCATATGCTACATGCCCTGCCCATCTCATTCTTCTCGATTTCATGGCCCGAATAATATATTATGAGGAATACTGATAATTACGCCCATTAAGTTTTCTCCACTGCCTTGTTACCTCGTCCTTCTTAGGTCCAAATATCCTCCTCGGCGTCCTATTCTCCACACTCAACCTAATTTCCATCTCCAATGTAAGCAAACAAGTTTCACACCCATACAAAACAACACGCAACATTATAGTTCTATATATCTCAATTTTCATATCTTCGGATAGGAAAGTGGAAGAGAAAAGATTCTGCACCAAATGATAGCAAGCATTTCCTACCTTCAACAGGCTCTTAATTTCTTCCTGAATAGAATTTTGATTCTATAATGTTGTTCCCAAATATCTCAACTCTCCCACTATTTCAAAAGAACTACTAACAACCTTAATGCTCTACCTTCGTCTTGCGTTCTGATCTCGAGACATAAGAATGTCCTTAGTTTTATCACCATTCACTTCTAGTCCATTCTCCTTACTAGCAACTAATAAAGCTTCTATGTATCCCTTTATCGTATTTACGCTTCCACCCAATATATTAACATCATCAGCATAAACCAAAAGATGATGTGTACCATTTAATTTCAAGCCATTCTGGTTTACCTGAACCCTTCTATGTATTTCTTTATCGTATTTACGCTTCCATCCAATATATTAACATCATCAGCATAAACCAAAAGATGATGTGTACCATTTAATTTCAAGCCATTCTGGTTTACCTGAACCCTCCTAAGGGTGTACTCTAAAACAAACTTTAAAAGCAATGGCCATAAACCATCTCCTTCTTTCAAACCATTCTGAATAGGAAACATGTCAAGCACGTGTTTACCTACCCAGACTCTATTCTAGGATTCATTCGGATACATTTTATTAGCCTTAGCAGTTTCATGGAGATACCAAACACAATGAGAATGTTATACAAGACTTCCCCCGTCACTGAATCATAGGCTTCCAAGTCTATAAACAGCTGATGCTCTGCTTTAATGAACTCCCATTTTTTCAAGTATTTTACGAATTACGAACTTATGACCAATAGTTGTCTTGCGTCGAAATCCACAATGACGATCCCCGAAAATTTCGTCTGCATATGGAATTAACCTTGACAGAAAAAGGTTGGATAAATTTTTGTACGTAGTGGACAAAATGTTATGCCTCTGTACTTACTACAATTCCTTCTAACACCCTTCTTATAAATAGGTACAATGATCGACTCCTTCCACTCCTCAGGTACAATCCTCCTTAAACCAAATAGAATGAATAAGTTTATGGATCTCAGAGTGAATTGTTCTGCACCCTGTTTAATCAATTCCGATGGGATTTGATCAATCCCTGATGATTTGTATCTTTTTAGCTTTCCAATAGCCATCCCAACATCAAAGGCACTCGGCTCAGGCACTAGAGGCTTTACAGTATATATCACTCTCTGCCTAACATCATCGGCCCCATGTACAGTAAACAGCTGAGAAAAATGTTTTCTCCACCTAGACAAAATTCTGTGGGATTCTATAACCAAATCACTCTTCACAACTTCCACCATATTAGTTCCAGGCTGGTAACACTTCTTTAAGTCATTGTTGGCTCCTGTACATACAAGTCCCTGATATTTCTCTTCTCACTGTTAGTTACAAGTTTATCAATTTTAGCTTTCAGATATTCCTTCTTTTTGTTCCTGAAATGTCTACTCGATCCACGTCTTACATTGTTTCGATTATCTACATTGCTTTGGTTTGGATCCCGTAACCACTGTATTTCAGCATGCTTACTTTGATCCAAAAAACATAAACATTCTTCATCAAACTAAGGTTTATGTTACTTCAATTCATACAGACCTAGACTCTCTTTAACCAAGGTTTTGATATTATCTTTCATGTTTTCCCAGTCCCTATTTATGTCCGCGATATCATTTAAGTTCTTCAAAGCTGCAAACCTGTGTCAGATCTTTATCTGGTACTGTTTCTTAATCTCAAGGTAACTTAGCTTCCTGAGATTAAACTCTCCACAACAAACGTCTGTGCTGCTCGTATATTACTGCCAGTCCTTCCCCAACTTTCGCAAGAATCGGATACTAATCAGTATCACATTCAAAACAGCATATCGAGTATACTCGAATGTCATTTCCTATCTATCAATATGTGATCAATCTAGTTACGAGTCTCCCCATCAGGAGAGGTCCAGGTGTGTTGTATTCTTACTTTTGGGTGATCCCTGGCGTTTGAATTTTGAGCCAACGTTTCGGAACACTCTGTTGCATCGTCATATGTCGTGTGAACAAGATTTCTTCTTGTTCGCACAACTTATGAAGATGGAACAGAAAGAGTTGTCCGGATACGTTGGCACATAAAACTCAGACGCCGGGGAGCCACCCAAAAGAAAGAATACAACATTAACAACAAAGCGAAAGTTTGAAATCAATGTCTAGCTGTATTTATGAATGTTCCGGTGCGGGAACATTGCGCTTTTAACAACCACACTTTTTATTGTGGCGAAGTTTACTAGTCTAACACCATTATCATTAATATCCTGATGTAGTTTCTCATTCCCAATTGTCGATTTGAAAATAGCTCTCTCCCCAATTTTGCATTAAAATCTCCTAACAGTATTTTTTATTGTACTTACGAAAATGATCGACAACCTTCTCCAATCCCTCATAAAATCTGTCTTTTGAATCATCACTTTTAGCCTCACTTGGTGCATGCACCAGCGGTCTCTCACAATTACATGACATCCTACCACAAACAAACTCTACTGTCTTGGATGATTATCGTTTCCTTTTCCAAAGAAAAAATATAATCCCCTGCTCTTACAATGCCCCCGTTGTCTCACCTAACCTCCTGTACACCCACTAAATTTAATTTATACCTTGCTAACTCCCTGACTCATGTTGTAACTGAACCTGACCTATACAGGCCCCTTACCTTCTAACTACCTAATCCCATGTTCCTTTCCCATTGCTTAAGTCGTACCAAAGGATCAGTTCAGGTGTGAGGCACATTTATCTCTTTCGTCACAAGGCCAGTTTTTACGGTGAGGAGTTGTTAGCACCTCGCCCAACACCCAAGCTGGAGGACCACCGCTTGCCTGCCGTCCGCAACCGCTTTTTCAATATATTCGTAGTTACCCTCCATACTGGATACCGTTCCTTCAAACGCAACTTGAGAACTCGCCATGCCGTAGTGACAGGGAGCCACTATTCTTGGCCATTTACTCTATACCAGATGTAATGCCCATATGGTCACGACCCGATTATGACAAACTAGTCTGAGAATTCGTGGATTCACCACGTGTTGATGAGATTACTATTAAATTGAATTAAAACGGCGTTTCTTCTAATCCACTAAACAATAATCTTAGGTCTGTTGTAATAAGACTTTACACAGTACTCTTGAGAGGTATGAGTTTGTAACAGAAACGAGTAAGTTGCGTAGTCTTAAGAATGAGGCTCAACAATAAAACACTGGCATAAATACCTTCGGATGCATGAAACGTACTGCAGTCTATTATCTTCAAACTGTGCGGGCGGTTAAACAAAATCGTAGCGACTATCCCGCACATGTTCAGATTTGCCGACAAAGATAAAATTTGAAGACCATCCATACTTTACAGGTCAAGATTCTGGTCTGCTCAGACCACCTTATCTACACACACAGACGAAAATGATTAAAAATCCGAGAGTGTATGGCCCCCTTGCAGGTGTTGACTGGACTCAGCAGCCCCAGGACAGGTCCTTGCGGCGGGCTTACATGAAAACGGAATGCGCCGTCGGGTTCAATAACAGCAGGCTATACGTGAAAAGGCTTCGAAATCTTCCTGCACTACGGAATTACTTACACAGGCTGTGTAACTTCTCAAACAGGAAGGTTCAGCTCATCAACCCTTTAACACCACAGGGAGAAACAGAAAAGTACGGATAAACATAAGCTAAGTGCACTGACGGAGATCCGAAACCCCGATCACTGCAGCCTTCAGACTATGCGTACTTCAGACTGCGCAAACACCGATATTAGCCATAATTAAATACACATCACTTTATAAATTTTACCAAACTGGGAAGTTCAATAACGAATGTTAATAACATTAAAATTAAATTTTTAAAGCTAAATGTAATAATACTGTTAATAAAAGAGAACTCCGTCCAAATTCTCTACTCCATCACGCGACGATGGGGACGCACTGTGTGTCGCAGACTTTCTTGCTGGTTATTTTAACATTCACTGCTTACTTCCGGTCCAAAACCTGAGGCACTGACATCAGAGTCAACAATGTGTTACACGTGGTCGTTTTACAATAAAAAGCACCACTGTGCTTGCATTATCGACCAGCAACCATCCCCGGGCTAGCAAGTCTCCGACCGCCTGCACAACACTGGTGCATGGTAAATACGCAACAAATAACTTGCAAGTATTTTACGTGTGTTTAAATTGTATGTAAGGTATGAAGTTATGTACGTATGTATGTATGTACGTACGTATGCATGCAAGCTAGCAGGTACGTACGTACAAACCAACGCCACGTTATATTCTCCATTCCCAGCCAAAACATAGGACGCATTAATTTTTTTCCCACCCTGCAGTGTACGTGTGTGTGTGTGTGTGTGTGTGTGTATGTATGTATGTTATGTATGTATGTATTGTGTGTGTGTGTGTATGTAGGTATGTACGTATGTATGTATATACGTATGTGTGTGTGTATGTATGTATGTATGTATGTATGTATGTATGTATGTAAGTATGTGTGTATGTATGTATGTACGTATGTATGTGTGTGTATGTATGTAGGTATTTATGTATGTAGGCATGCACATATGTATGCATGTATGTTACGTACACACTCTGATAGTTAAATCCGAAGGTTCACCAATATCCGCCACAGCACACGATCCTGGGGTAGTTCCATCAACTACGTACCCACACAAATTATTTTTCAAATCAATCTTTAAGTCATATTCCAATCTCCTCGGCCTTCCCGCAGTATGTGTTCTAAGACGTTCCCCTAATAAAAAAGACTCTACCACTCGAAACTCTGGTGACGTCAAACGGGAAATTCAATTTCACTCAATCTTACTGATCTTGAGAGTAATGTATGTGAATTAATTACACCAAAGCGCTTAAAAACTCTACAATATTTAAACCTGCTTGCCTTCCTGGAACGTAATAATCATAAATAAACTTTGTTCCGAAACGACACTTCCTTCAGTGGTACAGTTTGACAGAGTATCTGAGTTTAGTGCCATATATTTTAATAGGGTACAGGACCGGTGAAGGGCTCTACTAAGGCCATGAGATTTCTGCCCAAAAAATGGAATACCATAGTACACTAAAAAGCAAACAGAATAACAAGCTCTTAAACGACACATCTTTATGGCTGCGTCGTCAAAAGGGGACCATTTTACGCATAAAACCATAAATAGAGGTGCCTAATAATGAAATGAGACGACACGGGCATCTTTGTGCATTCAAAGCCTACGGCTCCCAAACGACGGTACGGAAGTAGAATAGGTACATCTCTTTATGCATTAAGCCGTATATTTTTCCGACCAAATAAAACAGCTGTAGAGCTAAACCGCTCTATGAATTAAAAAACAGTGTACATTCTCCACCAACGAGGCCAGACGAGATGACTGGAAGGCCACTGATGAAGGATGACTTTGAGAGTAATTTACATTTTGAATAAGCATTTTGTTTCTCAAATGAATTCTTCACAAATACATACATCGCTTTGACGTTGGCCTTAATGCATGGCGGAAGTCACACACCAACTCTTACGAAACTAACCATCCTGTAGATATCACACTCTATATAGAACGAGGCATTATTTTCTTTTATTTATTAGTTAATTATGCACCAAACAAGACGTACAAAACAGAACTTGCAAGCTTCAGTGACCTCCATACAGTATCCAACATTCTCGTAAGTCAAACCAGTTTCATGTGAACAACGAGGAAGTTCGATAACACTTTCATATAAACCACATTCAGCCGATTCGAATCGATATTACATTCAGTCGTTAACTTTCTGTAAAACTCCAACAGTAAATTCAAAAAAAATCCAGTTAACTGTTTGGGAGATAAATATACGACTGAGAAACTGATTTCCCATCATTCGTTCACTTTATGTACTTCCTGCTAAGCCGTATTAGCTTACTCAGAAACATAAAACACAACCACCACTACCGCTACGGCTCTAGGATGGCCTACACAACAGACACCAGGGGACCTTTCCCGACAATAAATCTACCTCAGCGTGAACCTAATCTCTAATTTGCATATAAGATGAAGATGCAGAATGCATAGAGCTTAAACTGCCATGCCCTCTATATGCCTTACAGAGGCAATTTCACATAGCTCACAGCTCTATCTGTGCTTCTGGTTTGGATTATTGAGCGTTTCATGGTCGACCATTTGATAGCAGAAATCTACGCAAAGGAGCACAGGTGCACTGCACACACCGGATGTCCTGCCGCTCTGGCATTCTCAAGGGAAAGGGGTGAGAATAAAAGCATGCTACCACAGTAATGAAGTTACGTTAACTTTTATCGGGATTGTCGGCAAGCGACCTTTATCTTGTGTTAAAACCTGAAAGACGGTATGAACAATGTGCGTAACAAGTGCATAAAAATCTGATCCAATGTAAATACCGGCAATTACGCTGCACAGTGCAGTGTCCAACCACCACTAGTCCGCGCAAACCTACAGATTCGTGATCTGATAAAGCCGGGTCGCATATTATGCCGTGGTGACGCACTGAACTAATCTGATAATGTAAACAAACGTGTGTGCCTAGCAACTTGGCTCAAGCAGTAACGCCAGTGCTGGGATAGCACCTTAAATTGGGTCAAAATCGTTTCCGTCGACATCCTTCCCAACAGATTTTCTTCCATCATTCCACACAACAGCCTGAGAAGCGGACTACGCTACAAACATGCGTGCTAATAATCAAAAGACGTGCAGACCACTGTTTGTATCGGAAAACGATAGCCGGACAGAACCGACAGTATTAATCTACCGGGTACGCCGGCTGCGCCCCTTTTTGGGACGTCACAGTCACGTGACTAACTCTTTCATACCCGGAAGTAGGTCGATGACACCTGATTAATATGCAAATTGCCTAAGTAATAAGCAAATTACCTAATTGATATCCACGTGGTCTTCATATGCAAATTGCATAATTGATATGCAGGCGTCCTTGATTGCAAATTATCTAATTAATATTCATACGACCTTGATTGATATGCAATTCATCCAATTATTATGCAAATTATTTTAGTCCCAGACAGCTTGTAGCCTTAACCCTTTTGTTTTGATTGGTAGACTGCCTGGCAACTATTTGGTCGCCATCTTGAATGGGTGCCATCATGCAATATGGCGGACACGCGCATTTTTATTTATTTTTTTTTAAATCCGCCATTTTACAATATGGCTACTATTTTTAAATATAACCGAACTTTTTCCAAATGGCAACCATTTTTTAATTATAACCTCACTTTAAAGTCGACAATTTTTTAAATAGAACGTAATTTTTTGCAACATGTCGGCTTTAGCGCGCTAATTTTAAAATTTATATAGCTATTTACAGACTTTGTAGTCTTGAAAAAGAGGCCCAGACTCATAATTGAAGCATTGTAGGTTCGAATCCTACAGCCTGAACCATCTCTTTTTTTAAATGACCCTATCCCAGGTATAATGTAAAAAGGATAATAAATAAAGACACACAATTTACAATTAAAGATATACATACAATTATTGCTTATTTATTAAGACACAATTTTTTTTAACACACTTAAATTACCTAGCGACTATGTTTTTTACAAATACAAGACACGTTACTTTGTTTTCAAGATAGAATGTAAGGGTTTGTTTACAAGTGAGAGGGTGAATGGCCCGCGTCGGGTAGCTACTTTTAGCAAGCGGGCCGGTATAAGCGGTAGTACATGAATGGTATCAGGCACAGTACCCCGGCACAGCTGTCTTTTGAAAATTACGTGCAACATTTACTTCGAAAGAGGTTTTCATATTGAAAACAGCACACGCATTGACACAAGTTTCTTTCGTTTAGCAGTAGGTAATTAGTACACACTTTAAATTTTTTCTACAGAAGCACAATTTCTTTATACGCCTGCAATTATTACTGCTTTTTTGCGTGTAACGTATTTACACACAGAGATTTTAAGCTAAGGGGCTTACCCTTGACACATAATTTACAATGACACATGCCCTCGCTGCGTGGTATATTGTTTACGGCGCATTCGCTCTCCATGAAAAAGCATGCACCAGATTCTAAAAGCTTACCAGTTTGCCGGTGTTTTAGCTACGCAAACTGTGTGCGTGTGTGCGGTAAACAGTTTTTCTATCAGAGAGTAAAAACAGTGTACGTACTAATATTATTTACCCCCAAATTACTTAGATTTTGTGTGATATTTTCTAGTTTTTTTAATATAATATATATTTTCCAGTTCTGCAGTTACATCCTTCTGCTGATTAACAAACTGCGTTCATCATCACAGTTACAATAAACATAATTGAACAGCAACATTCTAATGTAAGCCAGTAAAAGTGCTGGAACGGAACAAGAAGAAAAAGAAACGTGTTTAAATCTGCTGTGTAAAGTCCGAACTTGTTAAAAGTGCAGCTCATCAAAGTGCTTCATAAAATAGTGCAAGAAGATTTAGACTATTACGTAAGTGCTGAAATATAAGTGAATTTTCTAAACTTCATATTCAAACATGTTTCAAAGAAAAATCAAGAATTGTATTTCAATTGTAGAAAAAGTAATTTATCGCTCACTTACTGGGCAGAGGCTTGGTTTAATCATCCACAACCATTTAAATTCTCGGATGCATTTGTGCTGGAGTACTGAAACTGGTACATTTAAATACAAAGATTGCATAGAGAGGTCGTTCTTTCGAGAAAAGGATTGGCTGCGTTTTTGTAAAGCATTAAAAATTTCTGGTGTAGCTGGGCTAGCAGCGTGTCTAGTTCGTGGAATAACGTATGACGGAGATCACAGAATACATCGCTGTATTTTTTAGAGGAAGTTATTTGGGGAAATCGCACTGTGTGGAAAAAGTATTGTCGGGAATACCTAAAGGCACAAAATACATGCCTCTGCCCTGTCAGTTCTTCCTCTGTGATTATTTATATCCGTATGTTGTAATCGCCTTTGATAACATTAGCACTGCGTGTACTGAATAACTACTGTTAAGCAAGTTCTTTAATAAGTGGCTTTACATTTATTTCAGTTCGTAAAATGGACTGGCTGAGATTCGAAGGCATATCTTTTTTACCAAATTCCAGCCATAGGACAATTATGTAAAGATTTAAATGAAAAGGTAGGACAAGGGATTTATTATGATGGGTTTGAGATTCAGAACACAAAATGGCTCTGGTTCGTTAGCAATATGGTTACAGCCAAGAACAATGATAAAACATTATATGGATATTTTGGAATGTACCCGAGTTTTGTAGCTGGGATTCTGAATTCAGAAAGACGAATCACTTACTTTGTGCTCTGTAATGAAGGGTTAAATTATGAACATTATATTGAAAACTGTATTGGTGACGAAGGATGTAGTGTTTGTTACAAATCACATACACGATATTATTTCCAATTATCATACCAAAGCGAGACAATTTTTATTTCGTTTGAAGCAAGACTATTTCCAAAACTGCCGTCCGAAATAAATTTCGCTCAGAGTGTCTTGAAAAAAATAGTTGAGCTGTCTAGCTTACTGGATAGTAACAGTTAAAGGCCGAGTTACGTTTATAACTAATGAGGTCATATCATCGAGGCATGATTGTGTGTTTGAACTAAATTTTTGACTATGACTCCCCAACCATCCTGGCTAATTGAAAAATGTATACGCAGTACTGTCCATTGCATCCTGACAATTTTTGTCCCTACCATACACTGTATTCTCCACAGAAATCTCATCGCATGTCCGCATACACAAAGTGTCATTGTAAATTATGTGTCAAGGACAAGCCCCTTAGCTTAAAATCTCTGTGTAAATACGTTACACGCAAAAAAGCAATAATAATTGCAGGCGTATAAAGAAATTGTGCTTCTATAGAAAAATATCAAGTGTGTACTGATTACCTACTGCTAAACAAAAGAAACTTGTGTCTATACGTGTGCTGTTTTCAATATGAAAACCTCTGTCGAAGTAAATGTTGCACGTAATTTTCAAAAGACACCTGTGCCGGGGTACTGTGCCTGAGGCTATTCATGCACTACCGCTTATACCAGCCCGCTTACTAAAACTAGCTACCCGACACTGGTCATTCACCCTCTCACTTGTAAACAAACCCTTACATTCTATCTTGAAAACATCGTAGCGTGTATTGTATTTGTAAAAACATAGTCGCTAGCTAATTTAAGTGTATTACAAAAATTGTGTCTTAATAAATAAGCAATAATTGTATGTATATCTGTAACTGTAAATTGTGTGTCATTATTTATTATTCTTATTACTATAACATGTATATACCTAGGGTGGGATCGTTGTAGGAGGCAACGGGCGGTTACCCTTTTCCTTACCTTAAAGACAGGTTCGAACCTAGCAATAATAAATTAAAAAATGGCGCACTGGCAGCCATATTGCAAGATAGCGGACTTTAAAGTTAGGTTATAATTTTAAAAGTCGCCATTTTGTAAAAAAGTTACGTTATACTTAAAAAGAGCGCTGTAGCAGCCACATTGTAAAACGGCGGAATACAAAAATTTAAAAATAGTGCGCGTCCGCCATATTGCAAGATGGCGCCCATCCAAGATGGATTCCTAATAGGTGCCAGGCAGTATGGGAGCCAAAACAAAAGCGTTAAGGCGACAAGCTGTCTGGGACAAAAATAATTTGCATAATTAGATCAACTGCATATCAATCAAGGTCGTATGATTGTTAATTCGATAATTTGCATATCAATAAAGGCCGTATGCATATCAATTAGGTAATTTTCATATCAATCAAGGCCTATGAATATCAATTAGATCATTTGCATATCAATTAGGTCATTTGCATATTAATTAGGTGTGAGGGAAGGTCACTGACCTACTTACAGGTATCAAATGGTTAGTCACGTGACCCGTGACGTCATAAAAAGGGGCGGAACCGGCATACCCGGTAGATTACTTCTACCGACTGTAGGAAAAATCTATTGATGTCTTATCGGGCCTTGGAGTCGGAAACAGAGACGGTTACCGCCGTAACGGAGAAAAATGGCTATTAAAACAAACAGCATAATGGGAAGCAGGAATATGTAGCTCGTGGGGCGACGGCGACAGTGAACGGGGTTTTATGGAACTGAGCGTTTTGAAGAGAAACACGCGACTTATCTCATCAATGTGCCACACTTGAAAGTATATTAACTCTGGTGAAGTAATGATACGAGACACAACGAGCTAAATGCAAATTTGGGGGTAAACATTTTATTAGCATTTTATTAATGTTTACGACGGCCTGCCTGAATTTGGTCCCAAAAAAAAAAACAAAAAACGGATTTAAACAAAAACATTATTCTGGGAAAGAAATACAAATTTCCCCGTAGAGGGAAGTTAAACAGGGATCGGGAAAACCGCGTAGACAGAAGCTTCGAATTTTGTACACGTCACCACATATGATGAGCGTGATCAAATCATGGACGATGAGATGGGTGGAGAACGCAGCACGCGTGTGAATAATTAGGCCGAAAATCCTGTAAGAAACATGATACTTGGTAAACCTCGGCACATATGCAAAGTAGCGTCAAAACTGATTTTTAAGAATAGTGAGGGACAATGTGGCCTCAATATACCTATGTATACGTCTCGGGACAGATTACTGTCGTGGTCTATCGTGAATACGGTAATGAAACTTCTATATAAATATCTGTGCAACGAATAGCTTAGTCGACATGTTTCTGACAACAGTGTCTTAAACATAAATATGATTTTGGAGACTGTCCATTAACTTGAATACTTTTCAAATAATTCATTTCACAAACTCAATAACAGCTCCTACTCAGTTAGGCCCCACGGACACGCTGTTTCTAAGGGGGCCAGCTGAGTAGGAACTTTATAACTGATAATGGTAACACGTTCAGTGTATTGAATGCTGTGTCTGAAAACCCTCAAGGCGGTAATGTCCAAAATAAAATCCACAACTGTTAACTGACTGGCTGACCAAGAAGTATTATACTCCTTCGAATTAGTGATGTGTAAACAGAAGGACCAGAAACAGTATGAACACTGCATCAACTACAAAACGCTCAGGAAAAAAAAAAAGTTATAAAAATGTATAAAACGGCAGGCGGAGCGGATTTGAAGGAACGAGGCTGAAAATGACTGTAAACGGGACATAGAACGAGAAATCTCAGGAAAAAGAAACAACACAGGAAAAAATTCGAAAACGCCAGTGATATTCAGTCATCCGTCCCTTTCAGAACATCCTATAGATGCCAGTGCAGGGTAAGAATCGCGTGTGCGTGCGTGTGCGTGCGTGTGCGTGTGTGCGCGTGCGTGCGTGCGTGTGTGTGTGTGTGCGCGTGCGTGTGTGTGTGTGCGCGTGCGTGTGTGTGCGCGCGGAAAGGTTGGAAAGAGTATAGGCTAGTAGAAAACATCAGGCGGGATATCATTAATGTGCGACAAGAGAAAATACACGAAGTCCTACAAGAGAACCCATTCAACAGGCTGGCAATATTCATTCAAGAAATGCCGGGTTCGAATCTTGGCGAGCCTGACTATGGATGCTTTCAAGATATCCGTCAGTCCTCCCACACAAATGTCGGAACAGTTGCCTAAATTTTTCACGACCTGTCTCTCACACGTCTTCTGCACTTCATCACCACACTGCCACATTCCAGTTAAGGCTGCTCAATTTTAAAGGTTGATACAGTGTCGTAAAATAGCCGAATAACATTATTTAGTGCATTCGCAATGGAAAGTTTAAAAATGACCCTACTACTCCGCCATGCATATCTATCCGTCAGTCCGCGTCTAACAACTTCAGAACTTATGAACGGATTTTCGTGTAATTCTATATATAGATAAGTTTTTATTAAATCCTGTCAACACATTAAAATATTGTTTAAAAGTTGACACTATAAAGGACACGTCACAAGAAGGACTACATAAGCGAGTATGTGGGATATGTGACACGCTAAATACTCGTATACATAGCAGCGGCAATTCTTTCGAACAAACGTTCTAGAAATAAATGATACATTTCATTCAAACTACTTTTTTTTCCGCAGATCCTATGGTTCTGAAGCCAAAAACAAAGGAAGTTTTATGCTACAACAAAAACAGAACGAACAACGCGCCGGAACTGGTACGCTATGTGCACATCTCATAAGTTTTTAATCTACCGATCACAGAAATGCAAACGCATCTTGTAAAAAAAAAAATAGTACGTGTTTGTATGCGGTGAGAATGGCTGTCACAAGCTCGGTTAGTGGATATGAAGAATGAGATGGACGGAACATACGGCACGCATGAAAATAAACCTAAAAGTCCTAGTTGGAAGTTCTCCAAGTGGAAGATTGTTTCGACAACTTTACGTAACGTAAACAAGAGAATAATAAAACTGTATTGAGTTATATGTTGTGAGCATGTGAAATGGATTGGGCTAGCTCAGAATAAGTTCCAATACAGAATTTTTGTCACAGCTGTTATAAACGTTCGGGTTTCATAATAACAGAAAGTTTCTTGATAAAAAGGACTGGATGACTAAGTTAATAAAGACATATGTCTAACGGATGCCCTCTAAGTTTGGGAATTACTGTTCAAACAGACACTCAACTATTGTAAACAATGAGGTCGCTACACTCCTCTAACAGCAACATCTGTGAGCTAAGAGGACAGAAATATCGCCTTAAAACAATACAGCGCAAGGATAAGAACACTGGTTTACAATAAATATGTTTAAAAAAGGAAGGGGAAACGTGAACAGAACGAAACGAATTCCTCCATTCTCACAAACGCAGACTACTTAAAGAAGCAATAAAATAGAAACGGTCCAGATTCAACAGTAAAAGGACCGCAAAACAGATGCAAGCCAGGGTCATTGGCCTTTTCATCTCAACCGACGCCACGATTTAATTAAGAACACATGTCAATTACTAGATGACTGCAAACGTTTAAAACATAAATTAGGTCGCTTAGGAATTTAAAGAACATCTTTGAATAAAGAACATCTTTTTCGAAGGGAATTTCTGTATTTAGAAATGGAGATTCAAGTGGCTGCTGGTACAAGTGATCCCGTTTTCTCTACACTGCAGTATTAATTGTTTTATGAAAGTTGTTGCAAATTGAATAAACAGTTTACTCTGGTAACAGAAACCGAATGAACAATATAGTTAATACTACAGTTCGTCACTAGGTACAATTTCTGAACCAGAAGAAACCAGTTTATATCATTACAGCCATTTCCTCAAGATTCAATTTAATATCATCTACAAACGTTTCCAAGTACTGTCTCACAAATAATGCAAAAATATTTATTTTATCCTACAGTTCACATCTCGTTTTTCGTATCAGAGGGCAGTAACAAGTACGCCCTACGTTAAATCACGGTCTTTCTAGAGGCTCTCTACCAGTGGCGAACCCTAAACCGGAGGTCACGTCATGCGGAAGGGTAAAGAATGGCTTCCTTTTACACCTTCCTCCCCCATTTCAACCCTCCAAGAAATTAAACGTCAGTCATTCAGTACTGTCTTGGGCAGCAACAACAACAATAAACCGTGTAATAATAATAATAATAAACTAATTGCACATATCCTAACTTACAAGATCCTCTCCCACAACAAAATGGAAACATCAGAAAAATATAAAGAAGAATAACAACGTGGCAGTGCAGAACTCTACAAGGAAATGCCTATGCCCCTTAAACGCCAGATGTCGATGAAACAGCACTGAACGCATGGCTAAAGCTTGGCCTACTCTTTACAGAAACTACTAGATTTATTATAGCCATCAATGACCAGGTTATTAGTACCAAAATTTGTAAGAAGTACATTTTGAAGGACACCTTCAACAAACGTCGAGAGAAATCAGAAACCATTCAACATAGCCACTGCATGCCGTGCATTAACCCAGCGTCAATACCAACATCCTCCGTCAAAAATTGGCTATTAAACATAAACTATCGTAGGCAAAACCAACACCGCATTACAACTGCCCACAAGATTTGCTAGAGAACTCATAACTATACTATGTCATGGGCCACAACTGATCGAACTGTCCATAACAGGAGACCAGATACATCTATGCTCGACAAAACCATCAAAGAACGTATTTGATAGATATAGCAACTCGTAAGTCACACCCTCTACAGCACCATCATCAAGTAGCTCCAACAGAGTATGGACAGAAAGGCTAACAAGAATACGGCAACTGAGCGCGGTCTCTGTTACATAGTACCACTAGTATTATTTACAACGAAAATTATTACAAAAAAAAAAAAAAAAAC
>Ga0123354_10002108_pt1 | contig 25730 bp, 7 predicted proteins | sample TergutLab28metaG_2_FD_97872 | JGI IMG/M metagenome (GOLD analysis project Ga0123354, IMG submission 97872) | Labiotermes labralis P4 segment gut microbial communities from Petit-Saut dam, French Guiana - Lab288 P4 | ecosystem: Host-associated > Arthropoda: Insects > Digestive system > Gut ...
CTTCCATAGAACGGTTGGTGTTAAATGCTACCAGACTTTCTGCTGCTGTAAATCTTAACGCGAGCAGTCCTCGGTTCCGCTTGGCACTGACAGCAACCCCCCCCCCCTCCTTCGAAGCACGTCATCGGATCCAGCAATAAATCTGAAAGTGAACCGCCATTGCTACTATTGGGCTGGATTGTTAACGGCACCCCTTCCACCGCAGCCCTGGAGTCAGGCAAGGTATCTGGTGACAAGACCTACACTTCATCAAAATTGACAAGAGTATATAAAGCTGGTACCGTGATACTCTTAAACTCCCTTATCATCGCACAGTCATCGACATAAAATTGATAGGTTTCCCAGAAGAAATGCAGATATCAGCATTGAAGAAAGGAACACAAATATTCATTCTCGAAATCCTTATCACAATAACCTACGCATTGTTAATATAAATAATTATTTCAAAGTGATTTTCTGTTTGCAGCACGAAATTTCCTCATGAAATGCATATATTTTTCGAACTACCTGCTCATCTTTATAGTATACTTTCCAATGTGGGAACATTTACTCTCAACATTACTCCGTCAATAGTTGCATAATTAACTTAATAAAAAAATGCGGTGTTGCTTTGCGCCTTATAAATTATGAGTAAACAATTAATCAACGAATTCAGAAAATTAATCCTATAATTGAACACGTTCTTTTCCATCGGCAGCTGGAAATCACTGCGATGCTCTAGAAACCCTCTACCGGGGAACGAATGAACTAATCACCTCTTGACACAAGCAGGTTTTTGGAATTTACGTAGAGCTGGTTCATTCCCATCCACATTTTGAAAATCACATTTTTTATATTCTTCTTTTTCTCCCCTACGTGGAGGAAGATCATAACTTTTCCAGTTTCATGTTAATCATGACGCTTCTATGGCTATTAATTTTTGTAACGAAATTCTCAAAATCTCTTATTGTTCATTCTGTTACAGCTATCTTGCCACATATGCCATGCGTCATCAATTTTTTCATTACGCAATAAGATTTAGTTCGTCCAATAAACCTATAGGCTACAGCCTACAACTCGGACACTTATCCAGCCTGACTGCCTACACTTAACTATCAACCAACAGCAACCCAAAAAGACGGACGGCCCATGTGGTAATCACCACTATAGTCGTGAGCTCCAGATGATGGGCATAGCAGTGCCCGAAACATGTTGAGCCTATCATAAGCATAATGAAAAAATAAGTAGCATCTAGTTGGTTCTTATTCTTCATTAATAAATTTGTTTGAACGTTTCAGAAGATAGTTCGGTCCCAATCTTCAGAGCTACGGAATTAGTTTCAAGCTGATGCATCACTTTCCTTACGATGGATGCAGAAGGCTCCCTCGAAAAGTCGAAACACACTCATTATCCTAGACGGTGAAAAATCCAGATGACTACTATTTCAGTTCTTTCGTATGTTCTCTTCGTAATTTTTCGTACATTTCACTTGGACCAATCTCACGTTCTTTTCAGCGTACCGAGTACTGTTTATTAGACACCGTCACTAATTCAGGCTATACACACTTGAATAACGGGATAAATTCAAGGTCAAAGTTATCCATGTTCACAACACGAAGGCACATGAGTTAACAGCAGTAGAGTTCCATAAAATTGTAACTTCGGCCACTATACCTTGATTAGGATGTAGGGTCAGCACCACAGCCCGCCTAGAAGAGAGAAGTCACTTGGTGGGATGGCGATTAATTCTTAAGAAATCGGGAAATGTATTGAAGAGAATTACTGTGGACTAATTTCAGATAGCCTGGCTCTTCCGTTCAGATTTTGAGGAAAACGCAAGAAACCTCAGTCAGGACACCAAGTACCCTAGTCGATATTTGAACCTGCAACTCCATCAATACAAAGTAGGCGTATCAATTCGACACAGACGTTAATTCACACAAATTTTAAAGTAAAGGAAAACTGGCACTGTGTCTAACGGACAACGCCAATGAAGAAGAGAGCAGTGGAAACAAATCTCCCCTTACATGTAACCTCAAAGTCAGACACGAGCAGGGCCGATTAGCCCGCAGTAAAATGTTTGGATCAGCCGGTCTGGATGGACACCCCAATCTCTGCTCCGAATAGAACTGCATTTCAATTACTGAAATGTCCATACATTACGTAGCCTTTCATTTGCCCTGTAAAACCGAATTGGTTAGTGTATGTAACAACATGATTAACTTTAAAAATTCTGCTTTTTGCCAGAGTACCATACTTCTGTACTTTGTATGGGTCTGAAAAGATACAACGATTATTCCCCTAATAACAAGTAGCACACGGGATTGGTTTTTATAATCGAGATGAAGTGTGCGAGATTTTACGTAACCCTACGGTTATGAAAGGATTCTGTTCGTGTTGGCTATGATGCTGTGTCCCGAATTAATCGGATCCCTAGGCTTCGAAGTAACCGTTTGCTGTCGTCTTCAAAGCACAACAAATAATTCCTGGAAGCGTCTGTTTACACATTAACCCTCACAGACGGAAACACAACGTCCTATCGAAACATGGGGGTCAGATTAACCCGTTACGTTGCGTCATATTTCAGGAGAACGAATTTCTCAGAAACGGAACTCTTAAATTCTTAAATATACGTAATTTATTTCGAGCTTCGTCTTGAAAGCTATAATGTTACACTATTAAGTACATATATTTGTTACAAAACAATTGCATCCAATTAGTAACACTTATCACACATTTACATCTCTAGGTCTCTGCCCTTCGCAGAGCAAGACTTAACTAGCAGAAGCATAAAATAAAGTGTCACCATGATGTGAAGATTTTGTGGTTTTGGTACTGCACATTATTTCTTTCGTTGAGAAAAAATTTGTTGTTTCAGAACCCGTCTTTGTTCCTGAAGGGATGGATTCAGTAAAAATCGAAGAGATTCAATCAGTAACTATGCTGGGGTCATGAATTTACTGGTGTTGAAAATATACCAGTAGACAGAAGTTTCCAAAATATGTCATAGTGTTTATTACATAGGTAAAAAATAAAGGCAAAGTAAGATATTGCTGAAAAGTAAACACGTTTTGTGTATTTTTTTTAAATACTTTATTTCAAGTGAAAGAACACTGAATTTTGAAATACGCTCCATGGGAGAAAATTAGATAGGGTATGACAAACAAAACTGAAGTAACAGCATACCTTTAATTACCTTTTTTAAACACAATGAATTATTTTCATTTGTAAGGGACAAACGTTTTGTTTCCTCTTTGCAATATATATTTGAAATTCCTATAGCCGAAATAAACTGTACCTTGTATCTGGTCGAAAAAATAAAATATAATGGCTCCTGAAGCAATTTCATCAGTTTGTCATTTTCCATTGATTAAAATGAGTTCCTTTCATTCCCACAGAACAAGAGATGAGGAGCGTTGATAGAAATGACTGATACATAGGAAAATTCCATCGTCACGTATGTAAGTTTGTCGAGAAGGTAACAACTGACAGGTGTTTTATAAAAAACGGCACAAAACAAACATCGAAGAGCACTTTCTAACTAAAATGGCTGGAACTACAGAGAAACTCTTTAAACAACTGTAAGTGAACCACATAAGATGGTTCTTCTTTCTGCGTCACTGGGCACGGGGTCACAGGGCTGATGACGCAACGTCTGGAAATTCCCGGCGACCCTCTTATCTAAAATTAAAGACAGAAAACCCCTTCCTTATATGTAAAATGCTCTCAGAGGCCTCCACAACAGGATGAAGATTATAGTTTGTGCTTTCAAGTTCAAATAATTAAATTACTTAAAGGTACGGCAATCCCACTACAGGCCTGGAGAGGTCCTGAGGGTTCCAGGAGGTTGAGGCTCTCAGATTTCAAGACAATTGGTACATGTAGGTGGTAAGGTTGTCAGTCCTACACACTGGCCTCCTTTACCCCCCTCCAGGAAATATTCCTGGTACTCATTTCTGTTAGAGGCTGAGTCAACCCCATGGCCATAGTGCGGTCGGAAGGATTACGTCAATGAAAAATTCCAATGACACCGTCGGTAATCGAACCCTCGACCTTCCGGCTTGTAGCGCAATGCCTCAACCAACTGCGCCACTGCATGCCCCAATTTAATTACTTACCAAGTTAAATACATTACTCTTTTATTGACTGGTAATGCATCACCTGTAGTACAGATTTGATAGAAATGTAATTTTCGTCTTTTTTGTAATCGGTCCAGCAGTTTATTGGAGACATTGCATCAGATAAAATGGATAAAGGTAAAAATATAAAAAAATCTAAACGCAAAGCGCAACTTAAAACGCAGCTGTACAGAAATATAGTAAAATAATCAAGGATTTAAAATAACTTTTTATACCTTTTCCTTTAGTGCAAATTATACACTATTATTAAAGTTGTTAAAGTTCTGAAAGTAAATGCTGATACATAAATTGTTAATAACTCATATATTTAAACCAATTACCAAGTTCTCCTCTACTTCGTGCAGCCAAAATCTACTGCTAACAAATTTTTGGAAATTAACAAATATTCATTATCTGCAGCTCCTACTTAAATCTTACATTTCTTACCTGCGAGTTCTTCAGATATTACAGTTCTATTTACAAAATTAAATGAAAGCGAGAGAAATCAGGCTTCTAACGGAGATAGAAATATTTGTTCGAGATAAGATTTAAGCTTCTTTTTCAGTTAATTATTCAACTGTGTCTAGTAAAAGTTGCATGCAACTGCACCCGCAAAATTACTATCCCTCCCTTCAGACCACATACAGGACCACAGACAAACATTACGACGCCAGGTGTCAGAGTGCAGTCTGTGTACAGAGACAGAGGGGTTTTCCACGCATATATTTCAAACTACATTAGGTTCTGGGAATTTCTATGGTCCGACTGGTTTCGAACTTAATCCGACGCTAAAGCAAATAATCACATCATTATGTTAGCACGTTGAAAGACATGGCCTGCAGCGACAGATTTTGCACTGTTGGACACCGTGTGCAATTACGTGTAACCTCCCTGTCGCGGTAATTCTACGAATCCTTGTGAGGGCACAAGTAGGCCTTTACAAATGGTAGAAAAATTACGATTTAAATATTCACAAAGTAATGTCACACAATGACGCAAAAATTACGCTTTCCCCAAAGAGATATATTTCCTGATAAAGGTTTGCTAACATAAAAAGTTTTCTCGGTATTTCAAACTTAAAAATTGCAGCAGCAACGGTAGTCTCACTTTGACGCAAAATGAGACACTAAAACTATTCCCTAAATTTTATTTTTCATAAAAATCTTAAAAAAAACGTTTATCGATGATACAGAATCGACAAATAATCAGTTACAAAGAGTATGTATAACGCCAAGAAAACAAAATTATAAATACAAACTGAAACCTTATTGTCTATAAATGACAGTGACAAACATCAACACGACAGGCAACGTACGTACAACTTAAAACTGAGACGCTTCATACAACCACAGTTGAAATGGATAAGCAATAAATATTACATATTCTGGGTGTGTGTATTTAGCCTTAGGCATCCAGTATACAATGTGCGTGCGCCATATTGTCATATGTGGTCTGTCCGACTCTACAGAACTTTTCCACATTATCTCACGAATAGCGAGATTTTCGAAAAAAAAAAAGCGTTATTGAACATAAATGTGTTTTGATTTTCTTTACATGCTTTGTCTGAAACACTTCTAATTGTAAGAAGAACTGATCGAGATATGGTTATAAATATATAATAGTCTTCATGTAAAGTACCCGCTATTCTTGTCGGATTTTGATGAAATTTGAATTTTCTGGCAATATTTTCAAAAAAATGTCAAATATTACATTTCATAAATATCCGTCCATTGGAACCCGATCTGTTCTATGCGGAAAGACAGAGACATGATGAAGCTAATAACCCCTTTTTGCAATTTAGCGAATATGCCTAAATACGTATGTATAATTTATTCTTCGGTTATTGAACAATTCTCTTCGACATTCGAAGATACTTTAATCTTGTAATTTTTTCTCTTTATCGTTGCACCGTGCATTCTGTAGTTTATTTAATTAGGTTGAGTTGGTGCTGTGGCAGCATGCTGCCACAGCACCAACTCAACGATGTAAATCACTGAGTGTTTTTAAACTATAACTTTAGCAAGGAACAATATATGCTCCCTGAGGATGATCGTATTATCGAAATATGTAGGAGCGTTTTAAGTGGTTTAATGTGAATTTTAGATAATTTAATGAATATATGTGCATTTGTTGGTGTATTAATTAAATAAATTATTATTTATTTATATCTGTTATGTTGTTGTTGCCCTTAAATATGGAGGATCAGCTTCTGATATCAAGCATCATTAAAAATGTCGCTGATGTGTAGAAATATGGATTTCTGCACCCTTAATCCGTAATAGGTTCCATTGGAGACAAACATTTGAATGATATCTTCAATATTTACCATGTACTATGACCAATTTCATATCCACTTTCATTCTGCCTGTAAGACATGACACAAGCCTGTCAACATATTCTGTGCGTGTCGCAAACAAATCATCATAATAAAGCGGCACACCCTCTTCAGGAAAGGTGTAAAACTACTTACACGTATCGAGTCACCCTGACCCTAAAAGACAGCGCTTAAGAAAAGTCCTCTAAGAGGTGCTTATTTATTTCTTTTCCGTATCTGTTGTTCCTCACTTCATTTCTCCTAATTAAAGAGATTTGAGGTATACGGCTAATTAATGTACGAAGAAGAAAACTATTTCTGATTAAATATGGAATTTCGTACGTTTTGATTTCCGACAGCGATGTTGGCGGGCCGCATGTGACCTCAGTTCATTTGATGCGGCACTGTCGCAGACATAGTTCCAACTGTAAAATATGGCCTGACTCTGTGTCGAACAATATTTTGATAAAGAGAATTGCAATGTTTTTTATCGCGGGACGAAGAAGCCAGCACAGGTCAACAAGGAGATAAAGTACAATAACAAAAAAAAAAGGTAAAATGATCCCGTTACAGGCCCGGTATGGCCCAGAAGGTGGGTAGAAGTATAGCTCTACTCTTCCATGACCGCGGCACTAGAAGGGGGTGAGTGGTCAGCAGCACGCCCCGGCCGAACTGTACCCCCGGGAAAAAAGCGGTACCCATTGTACAAGAGGCTGGGTTGGCGCTAGGGCCGGTCTGGACGGACGGAAACCCTCGTCCCCACCGGCATTCGATCCCAGACTATCCAGTCCATAGTCAGTCGCTATACCGACTGAGCTACCCGGCCCACAAAGTAAAATAATATTGAAATGTAATAATTACATTACGTGACTCTTTTGTGATGGGAAGCGTGAAGAGTTATAAATTATACTTTTAATTTCAAACAAAGAAATGACTTCTTTTTTTACTTAGATACGAAGATTATTTGTAGAAACCGTGTGTGGTTTGACTCTGAGACCCCTGCGAAACGAAATTCATAAAACATCTACCTATTATTAAGAAACATTGAATAATACAATTTAAAAAGTAAAATCAAATTTGCACAGAACTAAATTGGTAGCGAAAGAGTAAAAAGGTGCTTGAATTTGGAATGAAAACTACAATGAACATTTATCATGTTTGTTTGAACAGTCCTCTAACTACCATTAGTCATCTGTTGAGCAAGCTGCTTGTCTACTGGAGTTGGTTCAGGGGGAGCAAAACTCACCCTTGTAAGCCCCTAACCCACCGCCCAACCCCAACTTATTAAAGTTCAGGTTCTTCGGCTCGAGAAGCAACTCAGGGTGCAAAGAAAGAGATTAGTTGGCTAACGCCCCAGGCTGCAGGCATTCAGAATTTCACGCGATGTACTACACAGTGTAGAAATGATGTCTTATACTGATGTTACGAATAACGCGTTCGCAGTATCTTTAATTGGAATTTAAGGAGAAAAGTTACAAGAAAACTGTGACAAGAGGATACATGGTGTAATAAAGAAAACGTACAAGTTAGTGGCACGAAAATAATGAAATAATACAAGTAATAATGCACATAATAACAGAAAAATGTAATTAAAAAGAACATTTTTAGTAAGAGGCTTACAAACGAAGATAAACATATAATACTGATGGTGTCTCTCTTGTAATAAGAATGAGACAGATCAAGAAAGGAATGACGATTGCACTTTTACCTGGTCTAATGAAATTCTGTAATCGAATATCGCAAAATTCGTAATCAGTATTCCGGAAACTCCGTCTTGAATTCTTAATAGGATAAAGAGAGTGACTAAACTACTCAAATGTCAGAATCGTGTCTCCAATTAGACTAAAACAGCATTTTTCCACATCTTTAAATTTATTCAGTTAACAATCACCGAATCATATGACGCTATAACTTATATTTTTAACTTAAAGTGTCTTTAAGTATGCCAGAAATAAACAATAATTTGAATCAATTAAATAAGAAACGTGACCTATTTATAAATAATTACCACCAAACGTGGGGTTTTAAATCACTTCAGTATGAAAAGTTATCCCATTACAGGCCTGACCAGGTCCTTAGTGCTCCAGGAGGTTGAGGCTTCCAAAATATCTATACTGCTGGCACATAAAAAGGAAAAAGTTGACATCTTTGCGCACCGGCCGCCTTTAACCCCCCTCCGGAGATACCATAGTGTTCATTTCTGTTAGAAAATGAGTCTACCCCAGGGCCATAGTGCGGCCGGACGGATTAAGTCAATGAAAAATTTCTCTGACGCCCATCGAGAATCAAGTCCGTATCCTTCCGGCTTGCAACGCAGTGCCTCAACCAACTGCGCCACCGCGTAATCCCGTTGCAATATAAACATTCCAAAATATATGGGGGCTTCAGTGATTCTGTTTTATATTCCGGAAACCCCTTCTCTAAATCTTAGCAAATCGACAGCCTAATCTCACGGAGAACATCCGTGGATTCTCTTCATCTCTTCAGTCAGATTCATTTATGGTTGGCATCTGGAAACTTGAGGGTTGTTTGACAGTGCATCTTCCTCACGAAATAGTGTGAAAAGTCAACGTGATGCAACAAGGTAATTTTATTGATGTATTCTTAGCTCTACATGTTTCGGGCGCATATGCCAATCATCAGGAGCATTAGATGTTGAGTTGCATCTAATGCTCCTGATGATTGGCATATGCGCCCGAAACATGTAGAGCTAAGAATACATCAATAAAATTATCTTGTTGCATCAAATTGGCATTTCACATTATTTCAGTGATGGTGCCTTATGTTAGCACATTTTCGCTTCCTTCTACTTTGTTTTCATTTCTCTATTTATTAACCTTTTGACGTCTAATGTCAACTATAGTGGTCGTACCGTACGGCTAACCTCTAAAGTTGCTTTCATTTTTTTTTATTTTATTACCGTGCAATGTGAGAACAATATTTATTAATACCAACTAATTGCACATACTTGTAAAATCATTAAAATCACATTATCTGATTTAAAATGGATTTAAAACTTCTCCAACATGTTTCAATCCCTCTATGGGATCATCCTCAGGGAGCGTAAATTAGTTTAGGTATGAAGTTACTAAGACAGACTGTACATGAGGTTATCTGATAAAATGCAGTTTTGTTTATGTTATGTCCGTCTGGACATAACATAAACAAACAAACAAACATAAACAAAACTGCATGCTATCAGATAACCTCATGTACAGTCTGTCTTAGTAACTTCATACCTAAACTAATTTACGCTCCCTGAGGATGATCTCATAGAGGGATTGAAACATGTTGGAGAAGTTTTAAATCCATTTTTAATCAGATAATGTGATTTTAATGGTTTTACAAATACGTGCAATTAGTTGGTCTTAATAAATATTGCTGTAAAGTTGCATTTTGTATATTTAGTCAACAAATATAGGTACTGAATATTTTAAACATGCTATATTCTCTCCGTTTCTTTCTCTTCAAAATGCAGTTTGTTTCATAATTTTTAACGTATTTGGTTCCTGTGTTATTCACATTTTATATACAGTGTGTGCTAAAATTAAAAAAAAAATTCCGGCGCCGAAAGGTTAATGACTGTGATAAGCAATGCTAAGCATATAATCCTAGCAAATGAAAGCGTCAATATACAGTCACTCGTTGTCAGAAAACACATAAATCTCGATGTGACCTTATTTGTATGTAAGAAACATCTATCATGCTTCCTTTAACGATTGTTAGGACGGTATTCCAAATTAAGTGAGTGCCTTCAATCGGAGCGCCTACAAAGCAGCATAAGCCTGCTGAAGTTGACGACGATAAGCATAGAAGTATGAACCGGAATAAATAACACCGCAGAACAGATATACATCACAGTAAATGATATATTGTTCACTGACCCGAAAACTTAGGGTTCCGCGCCTACACCACGCATTTTATTTACAGAATTTCTGTGTGTAATTTATGATGACGATACATCACTGAATGCGATGAGCATAGGGTGTATAAACGCTTCATCACTTTTATCTAGGTAAGTTTTCCTCTTCATAAAACACTTCCTGTTGCAATTTGTATTTAATCGTTAGACGCACTGAGTAATGTAACATGAACAACACATCGGCTAATCGCTCAATGTACACACACACACACACACACACACAATGCAGTGGAACTCCCTGAAAATACGACACGAAATTATTCTTTCAAATTCACAGTACATACAACGTTAAGAAATTAAAGGAAATGTGTGCCCGTGCTTAAGCACGTAGTTGAAGAATGTGGAGGTAAAGCTCCACGTTTTTAATCACGACAAACCGTGTACCTGGTTGTTTAGCTTCATAGTCTCATTACTTTGTTCTCGAGGATGATAGGCGATTGTTTGGGATCCGGAGCAGAATCAAACCTATTGCAGAAATTCAGTTTGAAGAAAATAGGGATTTTCGAACAATGGCACTCCAGGACTTAGGCCGGGCTTACGCAGCGTCACACAATATGAAGTTGAGTCTTGCATTTCTCCTTGCATAATATCATATTCGGTTGGCAGCAGCCTACTGTTGTTTTGTATTGGAGACGTCTCTTTCTCGAACCCCAAATACTGTACAATATAACCCTTTTGATTTTCCTCAGTTTCTAAGGAACTCAATGGCTGGACGTTTTTCTCAAAATGTTTGTCAGCCTAGTTACTCAGCCGGTATGTTACTCGCTGTTTATGGAACCCAAAATCCATTACCGTGTTCATAAATGATCACTACTTGATTCTAACCTGAGCAACTCACACACATTATAGACACAAGCTATTCCTTAAAAAATCAATTAATTTATATCTGTCTCAGTTTCTCCTTACATTATACTATTTATGTTTACTTATTTATTTATGATTTTTATTTAAACAAGGCATATTATTCAAAGACAAATTCAGTTATGTTTAGTAGATAATAAATTCGACAATATGTGAGGAGAAGTTTCTGTGTCGTAATATAATGCTGTGCTGGGGAAAAATCATAAACTTTGTCAGTAACAATAAGACGTGTTCAGGCCAGGATTTCAATTCGGCATCTCTAATGTGAAGCAGTCGCCTGCTACGTTCGTCAGATCTCCGAATCTTCACTACTAACATTTCGTGTTCACTTCGAATAGGTGCCAGGTGTGACACTTGCCCTCCTCTTCTCCTCTTCTAATAAAAGTGTGGAGAGAATTACTTCCTTCACTTAAGTACAAATATACCAGTTAGCACTCTGCCTTCGAACACTTGCGACCGAAGTTCCTCCCTTTACGGTCACAAAACAAATTCTTCGATGTACGAAACAAGAGTAATTTGAGCAGTCCCATCTGGCAAATCGTGGGATGCCATCATAAAATTTAAATCCAATTATGTACATTGTTTTTAGGACAACCCATCTACCTTCAATATATCTCCAATTTGTTTCGACCCATCTGGGCCATCATCAGGGAGTTCAATGTAATATAACTGGGAGTATCAAAGATTTGTGTATGCAAGTTTTATACATTTTTATATGCAAGTGTTATACATTTTAACACACAAATCAAGCTACAAGTACAAAACACGCAGTAAAGAGCTCAATATAATTTGGGTTATAATAAAATAAGGTTAAAAAGATTGCTGCTTCCAAGGTAGCTAGAAATCTATAAATGTATACGTATACACACACACACACACGCGCGCGCGCACGCACGTACATACACTCTTTCATTCGTCGGACTCAAAGAACGGAGTGCAGAAAATTCAGAAATTTTAGGTGTTGAATCTTGCCGTATATATACTAAGGACGAGGATTTAGACAGTTAAAGTTGATCACAATCAACTCGCATCACATTCTCCCCATTTTACTGTAGATAATATTCTTTCATGTAATGCTAAATGAAAACTCAGAATGAAATCTGAATCGATGTGACGATGTATCCCATGCATAACCACATTTAACCCGTTTGGGTGTATGTTAGAAAGGGAAGTGCGATTTTACTGTAGACGAGAATAGGTTAGCAGCAAAACAGAATCCCGGCCAAATATACAGGATTTCCATTTCAGCAAGCAGCAATTGCGCGCGAGTCGCGACAAGCGAATAACTCACCGACAAGCTGGAGCTCGACGAACAGGCTGGAAGGGGGATGCGTTGAAACCTGGCACTCGTACAGTCCACCGTCTTGTGCCCTGGCGTGACGAACGTGAAGTGCCCAGTCCTGGGACCGGCCGGCACCATGGTAGTACAGCAGCAGCAGCAGGAACGGAGGCAGCAGGGGAGAAAATAATCAGGCTTGAAGTTGTGCGGAGGATTATTTCACTGTCCCATAAACCCACTTTAATTAGAGAAGTTCTCCACGGATTTAGTTCGTTTCTGATGCCAGTAGCCCCCTTTATCCCATTTGACTCTCCACAATCTACATGCTGTACAATGAATCCACAAAACTTATATTTACATACACTTATAATTCTGAAATATGACTCCTGCTATAAAGTTTTTGTTTCCGGTTGTTGCCTCTTTGGCCTCTCTTATATTTCTGTAACAGTTCATTTGGTTGTTCAGGCTGAGGGTATGTTTAGAAATGTAATGTAATTAAAAAACTTCAAACATGGCTATCTACAGTAAAATGATATCTGATTCAAGACATAATACTTCCATAACATTGAAAATGAAGTTAGCCTCCTTATTCAACGAAATTCTATTAGATTTTACTTATCTTAAGAAAAATCTATTCGAACTACTATTTCAACTTTCAAATCACTTATTGACTGGATAAGATACGAATAACGTACAACCTCAGAGAAAACAATTTGGACTACTCCGCAACTCTCCAGCGTTGATCAACACTGAGAATGAAAAATTGATGCGAAATTTTACATAAAGAGGCGTATTGCAATATTGAGGAACTTCCATTTCACACCCGAAATACTGGACAACGATTTCAACACTTGAATATAATACACATTTTTTGCATTTCTATATATATATAATCTCGACTTTTATCTAGTTTTGTCTTGCACATCTCCAATATTTGTAGCGGTGAGTTCTTAGCTATCAGAAAAAGTATCAATCTTATGGGTTGCATGTAAATTATCCTTCTTTGTGTAATTTTAATTGCCTGAAGATGGCTCTTCATAAAAGCCAGAATATGTAACAAATAATAAATTGATATAAATGTAGTTGTGATTGACGATGTTTACTTCCTTTTTGATGTTCATATAATACAGTGGGATGTCATTCCTAAAGCCATGGGTTTCTAGTCCACAGCTGCAGTCAAATTATCTATGAAAATGGAAAATTATTGTATTACATTTTTATATTTAGTCCAGTTAAGTGCAATGCCAGAACGAGTCTGAACCAAATGTTTTGATATCATTCTGACTGGCCGATTTACTGCCTATCCCAAAAGCGATGATGGAGTACTGTAAAAATGACAATAAGCCGAGAAAACTTAAAATACTACCCGTGAAATATGGTAGGTAGACCAATTCTTCAGTTACTTACTAACTTCATTTTCAGGGTACTTCAGCGTTAATATAAAGATAGCTCGTCCTTCTGAAACTTTGGTAATCCTTACCAGATTACACAATGTATTAACGGAGAAGACATCCCCGAATTCTTCACAACAGTAAGACACTCAAATCCTGCAGTCTCACCTTCATCAGTTTGAAGAACGCTTTTAGTGGGATAAGGTTGAGGCTACGCACGTGAATGAATTGCCACACATTCAGTAACCCCCACCCCCCTTTCCATCAAGGCACACGCCTCTCCAATACCCCTCTTTATTTACTGATTCCACAGCTTTAATATATAGTCAATAGAAACCAAGTTATACAGCAGCAGCTCATGTGGCGAATCACGTCTCGTCACTTTACCTATAACAAAACAAGCAGAGAATACATTGGGACTGAACCCGGTCTTGGTACTGATACTCCTAGTTGGGGCCCACAAAATCTTATCTTCCTGGACTCTAATGATCTGCTACTACTTCCTACACACTGTAAACAAATCATTTTCTGATAAGGAATAAACTGCTTCATGCTTTGTAGTTTCCGTACTTTTCATTCAGTATTAAATTACTCTGTTGTTGTTTCAAGACCATTGTTTTTAGGGCCAAACTGTAATTTTAAACGCGTAGGTCAGCTGTTTATGATTCACACTGCATTATGATGCTGGCAAAGTGTAATGATATGCGAAAACCCCTTTCATCTAGGTATTATATCCACTGATTCCCATTTAACTAGCAGTAACTTCACTGATGAAAGGTGGTTATTGATTGAAGCTTACAGAAAGGAGCAAACGCACCCAGCAGTTATCTTAAGATGTAGAGATGCATTCGTCTACATTTTCTAGTTACTTTCTGTGGAACTTCATGTCAGTTGTCATTATTTCTTGGACTCTTGTTTAACAATTGAATCTCAACTGATTTTGAGCTATTTTACAGGTTTTAAAAACAAAAAGTTTTCCACCATATAAGTAGCATTACACACTGCGAGGAGATTGTGTCGTGTATAAATTTCAAATATCTTAAGCTATTTTACATCTGAATTCAATATCAACACAAGACATTCTGTAGTTTATTTATGCAAAAATAATAAAACTGTTTATGCTGAGCCAATTGTTCCGTAAATTAAAAGCACGCAATAATATTTATTTCTTAACTGTAAAAACGAGCTTTGAAGCTGAAATTTTATGTTGTCTAGAATATCACTCTAGCTCCTTGACTTACTTCATTGATAATGTTTTATCACTTTATGTAAGTTAAATATTTAACGTATAAAATAAATGACGTAGCCTAATTTTTTAATATTAAGACATATAAGTGCATGATTAGTAAAATACCTCGTCTTATGGTTTTTGGAATGATGTGCAAAGTTTCATAAAAACATAGAAAATTTAACAAATGAATAGCAGAACATTTTTTGGAACATTTTAAACAAATGTGAATCTTTGTTTCTGCCATGTCCTTCTAAGTATATTCTAAAATTATTATAACTTGCCATGACTACCTCATTCATTTTGCTATTTTAATTTGTTACTTAATACAGTAAAAAACACGATGGCTCATTATTCAAGTAACGTTTATTAACTTTGTAAAGCCTACTGGTTACGTGATGCACCAACAAGATTAACATTCAAGAATTTTACTCTCTGCCCACACTGTATTTACGTATTGTGTATTTATCTGAGAACAAACAGCGACTTGTGCCACTTGCATCACAAACTGATTGATTTTTATAACCGAGATGAAAAGTGTCTACTGCGCGGTACGGACTAGGTCTATAAATAAAACAGTCTGCGCTTCGTCTTTAAATGGTTAAAGAGCCTCAATAAATCGTACAATCCTCACAACAGTTAACCTATTATTTCTCTCTATATTTCAATGCAATTCTTTGTTTCCTTTTATGTGGCCATCGTCAGGCAGTTCAAAGTAAATCATCAATATAATCATAAACGTAAAATACAACGCAACTCTGACTAGACATAAAACATGTTGACCTGGGTATTTTCATAAAAAGGTCTCATTCATCTCCGTAAAAAGTATATTTTCCGATATGAGAGTTTCTCTGAGAACAGTAAATCTCTAAGCAATGTACATATGATATGAATGGCATTCGGATTTTATTACCACTTGCATACGTATTTAACTTAAAACGCAGTATATGATTCATGTAGTCAATTTATCACTTGAGATTTCTATACTTTGCAATATAATATCTAAGTCTTATTTGTAAGATGTGACTACTAGCAATATGTGTATAAAAATGACAGTAATAGTTGACAGAAGACTCTTGAACTTAAAAACAACACATTCCGTCTTAACATATCTGCAATTTATCTGTTAGATACTGTTTTAGGGAGTCAAATGAGTAATTTAAGAGAAATGTGAATGTTTCAACTTCCAGAATTACAGTTAGGTGAGTGCTTCGAAATGGACTGAGTGTTACAGACCATAAACCTGTAGTATTTATTTTACTAAAATTGGTTCTGCTTCCAGTAAACGATCCTACCTTATTTTACACTTGACACGAATATTTCTGGGTGAGACAATATAGTAAATTCCTCTAAAATAAATTATATTTATCTATTGTAAATTAAATCACACAACATTTCTTTCCTTCCATTACCGTCAATCCATTTCCCACACATAAAAATGTAACATGTATTTAAATATTTGATAGTAGGATTACTGACTTCATTATCGCCGTTTCATTCCAGACTCGTTAATAGGATTTATTTAGAATAGACTGGATGATAATGTACGTAATATTTTCTTAAAATTCAATACCAATAGAAAGCACTATATTTCACAAAATCATTTGCTTAAAACCAATGTCTCTCCGGCTCCAACCACATCACCGCAGCTACTACAAAACTACAAATAACGTGTTACTAATAAAAGTACACTACACTCGTGCAGTTCCCATGGTTACCGCTAACCGACACAGCGAAGAGTAATGTCGATAGCCGTCTGGCAACAGAAAAAGAGGTTTATAATATATTAAAAAATGGGGTAATCCTAAATCAGTTTATTTTGACCAATTCTTTTACCTTTATGAGCAGCATGTGTTTATTGTTTAAACTTATAAAGCTGATATATTAAAGTTTTATTAAATTTCGTAACACCAAAAAATATATATATTTACAGAGAGCATCTTTTTATAACTAAAAAATAATTCCATTATGACGGTAAAATTTAATATTTTAAATTTATGTTTGTATACAATTCAATGTTCTATGAACTGTGTGTTATTAAACGTTACAGATCTCAACATATATTACTTAATGCAATACACATAAACTTAGTATATGTGAATAATTGATATCCATAATTCAAAAATACGTGTACACGTTAAAATGTCTTAATATTGTACAAAAATTACGCAGTTTAGACATTCTTTAAATCAATTTTTAAAATGCTTGTATCTAGTTGCTTTACAACTTTTCAGAACGTACATAGGACCTTTAAATTTTTATAAGATGAAGAATGTATCCCAGTTAACTGTGAAGCTTGTATTTATTTTCAACGATTTCGATATTTATATCACTAATGAATTATTTTACAAAATTTTATTCACTACCAACAAAAAACACTTATCAGAAAATGTATACACCTATTATTTTGTATCATAGGTCTCTGACATATTTCGGTTCTAAATAAACCAACATCATCTTTCTGATTATGGCTCAGTTGGAATCGACACAGGTGGAAAAATATATTTCGAAAAGTACTAAATATCTACGTTTATTCAATGAATAATTTGTTTGTAGTTAAAAACACTGAATCATAAATTGATGGAATATGCAATACTACATTATTGTATAAAAATGTGTTATGATTTTGATTTGGTATTTTGCAAATGTCTTCACACGAATTTTGGGAACAACGAAGAAGGTGCTCTCTAATAAGTGAAAGATTCTAGCCACAATCGACATGTGTCAGTACCAACCTGTGGGTTGTGGACGTGCCCAGTAAAGAAACGGTCATCACTGCTGTAAGTGGTAAGCCCTACGGTGAGCAAGCGGTAGTCCTTCCTTCTAATCCAGGAAACCTGAAATCAGTACACAAATTCCAATTATTGGCATACTTTTCTGAATATGTTTCAAGAGGACATGTGGTGTTTTTGATTGAAGAATAAATGCTAAAATTTACCCAACAGCCGTACCGAAATTTAATGATCGGAACAATCAATTTTTTGAGAATTACAAGTTGATGAATTTTAAATATAACTTTTATGAGGATACACACGTGCGTAATTACGTACGTATGACTCTTGCAATTTATATACGAGTAAAGCAGAATGACTTTAAACGTGAAGCTCAGTGCGCAAAAACAGCAATATCAAGAGTACATTCTATGACACAAACTCAAATTTATTATTTTTGTAACCTTAGTCATCCCGATGTGTTCATCTATACATATATAGTACAACGTATCAGTCAAACACTGCTGTTTTTATTACATAAAATGTTATTATAAGCGTTTGGTAACCCAGAATGCACTACGAACATTGTTAACCTTGGATATGTACTTTAAGAGGGCCTGAAGATGACTCAAAGGGAGTCGAAACATGTCGCCCTAAAATAACAGTTTATGTAATAAAAACTGTTGTGTTTCACTGATACGTTGTACTATATATGTACAAATTTATTAACAAAAAATCTTCCCCTCTTACAATTCCAGCTACATGTTTTTGCTTTAAAATAAAGCCATCCTCAACCCACCACTGTAAAAATATAAACATATAAAAGAAACAGTATAAGGCATGATTAAAAAAGATGGATAAAATTTCGTACAGCTATATTTCCTGGACTGTGCATGGTATATGAACGACAACATAACATTAGAAAGAAACGGTCATAAAGTTTGAAATACCATAGCTAAATTGCTCGCTTAATGCACAGCCGTGTAGCAGCGTCAGCTGAGAACAAAATGGCGACTATGCAGGAAAAGAATTTTTAGGTTCGTGAGTTCATTAAAACTGAGTCGACGACTGCTGTGCAGCGTGCGTTTCTTCTTCGTTTCAACATTCAACTTCTAACGAGGTTGGAAAACCGCAACCAACTGTCTGGCGTGTGTTGAGGCGCCGTTTACTCTTCAATTGAGTCCATATTTTTGAATCACCCTGTATAATACAAAAAATCAACGTGACAGTGATGTATTATTATGTTCAGTTAAAATTACTTAAAGCTTCATATCTTTTAAACTGTTTAGAAAGCTTAAGCTTTTCACGAATGTAAATGCTTTATAGTTTAGTTGCACTTCTCTTAATCCTGTAGCAGTTACAATGTTACGTCATACTTTCTAGCCTAGCATCTTATGTTCACAGTATTTCGGTGCTTGATTTTATAAAGCCGAATTTCTTACTCGGAGAAGGATACTTATCACTGTAAAATGCTTATGAATATTAAATTTGTTTTAAATGTTTCTTTCTATGGTGCAATAGCCCTTAGTGGGCCAAGGCCTCCTCATTATGGAGGTTTCACGATTACACTCACGTTTGGTGTTTTAATAAAAATGTTCAAGTGAAGAGGAAATACTTACGCATTTTGTGGAAAAACAGAACAGAGAGAATTTTAAAGTTCTGTTTTATTTTCACTTAAAAATATTTCATTTAACGGCGTTTGTCTGTAAAATTCGACATTGTGGAACGTTAAAGTATTGTTCAAGAAATGCGAAGTTTTAATGGCGACGTTTCTGACCAATTCTGACAACTATTTTCTTTTCGTATTATACTAACATATGATACATTATATTGGTAACATACGTACATTTAACGTTAATTTCTGTGCCTCGTGGCTTCTCTAAAATATTTTTCTTCCCTATTTATGTGGTTCCCCTTACTTGATATATAAAATATATACAATAATTTTGATGAGCCTTATATCATGTCCAGTAGTACATGCTGAGAACAATTTACTTACTATTATTTCTAAAAACAGACATATTCCTTAAACCTGTTGAAAATTGTGACTCTGTTTGACCGATGTATTTATGAGAGAAGTGTGGGGACGTCAAAAAATATATTATTATGTTTTTGAATTTTTTTGGTGCCTTATTCTTATCTAAAAGTCATCCATTGTTATTATTTGCCTTGCCTGCAGTTCGTATTTTTTATTTATTAAAGATCATAATAATTCACTTAGCTTCTGTGCCTACGTAAAGAAATATAAAACATTTTCTTCTATATTGTTCTGTATTTGTTAGGGCATTGCACCTCTGAATCAGTTTAGGAAGCACACTTCGATGTCACATACCAAGACAAATATGGAGGTACAATAGACTACTCATTTCTTAGTGAATGCAGGATACACTGAATTTAATGTGCATGACTCAGCAGAGGAAAAGAACAAAAGAAAAGGAAAAAAGAAAAATCAGACTCTTAAGAAATAAAGTAACTTAATATGTAATAGTAAAGGCATATTCCACAGAACATGGAGGCACAGAAGAGGGTGTTCAAGGCCACGCTTCCGCCGCTTTAACCCGGGAAATGACCTCGTACCAGTTGTACAAGAGGCTGAGTGAGTCACAGGGCCGGACGGGAAGGGTGGATAAAATCTTGCCCTCGCCGGTATTAAGTCTCCAGACTGTCTGTCCCGTAGTGAGTCTCTTAATATATAAAAACAATACGTGTATATTGTGAATGTCAAAAGGAAGTTTCCATCATTGCCAAAGGATCCGCGTGGGTACAGCATACGGCCGCTCACGCTGTGCCCTGTAGTGATTGGCTCTGATGAGGACTCAGGTCGTCTGTGTTGTTATGATGAGTGCAGGGTTTGTAATTCCCAATCATGAAAGGAATAAGCCACATTCATCCTCAAGGGCTGGAAACCTTAATGTTGAATTCAGTATGTTACTAGAAAACGTCGAAAATCAGTGGCCGTACTAGCAGACCTAACAGCCTAGAAGTCCTGAATGCTTTACAAATTCGTAAGAAACTTGGCTACTTTCATTGACCTATTTTCAATTAAGCCTTAGGAAACGCGTCCTTACATCCAAAAGTCTACCACACAGTGTTCAGTTTGTATTGCAAGATAAACATCCTTATGTTTATTGGAAGATGTGTCAATCCACGGAGCTAAGTATTTACCTACATCGAAGCAGCTGGTAACAGTACTACAGAAAATTCATACGGATGGCCTACCGCTTGCAGTAAAAGTAACAGTTTACTCTCTTGACCAAGTTTATAAAGTTGATGTAACTGATCAAGTGCTTGATACCTGAATGTATTCAGCTTTAGACAGAACTGCATACCACACAGTAATACAGTTGATTATTAGAGCGCATTGTCACATAAAATGTCATACGTAGTTTGATGTAAATGGAAACACAGGCACTTGCATTTATATGAAGCAACAGATTATATTGACACAGCTTTTATATTCGTGTTGTCTACAGCCCACAACCGAAGGCTTTTGAATAAAATCTTTGTTTGGAGTACATACATCTATTTTAATATCAAATATGTCTGAATATTAACCTGCCTGCAGGCAGCATCGTCCGTGCATTATACCGCAAGTTGTAAACACAGTCTAGTGCTCCTGAGGGTGGGCGAAATTATCGCCCGAAACATGTTGAGCTGATTGAAATTATGAATAAATTATTATTGTTGCATCTAGTTGGTTGTTTATATTTTTGGGTCATTATTTCATTCGTTTATGAAATAACAGAGGGTTAATATACATGCAAATTTTTTTATATTTTACATTTCGTGGAATGGATAAAGTGTAGATTTGCTTAAGTAAAAACTTTGCGTTTCACTTAATTAACTATATTGACTAATTCACTTATTTCTATCTCATGACATTACTTCTTAATATTTTAGATTTTTTACGAAACTTGTGGATGCTCCTTATATATACATTTTCTCTCTCTCTCTCTCTCTCTCTCTCTTTGTCCACAGAAATTAGCTTTCCTTACAGGAATTCTGAAGGAAGCTCACAAGATCTAGAACACTTGTCGGACAAAACTGATTGTTAACTACATTGGTAACTTGATGTTCCCGACAGGAGAGAATGGAGATACATAGCCAGTTTCAACTCCTAAACCACTTAACCGACTCCGACGGTATTCAGATAATTAGCCTACATTGAATTATACTGAGCACATTGGATTCTAGGACACACCGGCTTAATAGTTTTGACAACATACTAAGACAAACGAAGGCTTCCTGGAACACCAAATATTTTTGTTCAAATCTTCGTCTTGTTATCTCAATGCCAATTAACTCTTACAGTAAGGCGATGCAGCAGCGCTATTTTAATGCTTTGAAAATCTCAAGAGAGGGATATATTTGTGTATAGGACATCGCATTGTGACCAAGATACAAAAGGCGAGGGAGACAATAACAGTTCCACTTTACTGTAACGACTATTAAATACATGAACAATGCAAGAGCGAATTCCGAAAACAGAGATCTTATTTTCAACACCGGAATTACTGAAATACTTTTAACTTCAGCTCTACTAGTTTCCACTCTCGAGAATATGCGTTACCCTCTCTAATTAAAGAACAAATTTGAGCCTGAATATTACAATTTACCACCAATATATAATGCTTTCTAATCAATTAAACATGTTAGTGTCAGCTGCATCATTTCTACCTTTGTGATGCGCCATGCTAGCCAAAAACTGCAGGCGTCTATACGTCACACTCAAACACAATACAAACAGTGCTGGATATTAAACAACACAGGAAAATAGAGAAATACGGCTTAATACACTGGTCCTTTATTTTCTGACTCCAACCTTTGATATAGCTCTGATAAATTAATGTGAGGCGTAAAATGATGGTCATAATTAGGGTGAACCGTGGATATTAAGGAAAGCAGCAAATTGCTAGTCTGGAAAAGTAAATCCAAGGGAACTGATGCAGATGTTTATTCCAGTAGGCGCAACCCTGCTAACACGCAGTTTTAATTGTCTGGCTGTAACCCAAGTTGCTACGAAAGTTTGTTCCTTTAATAGTTCGCAAGAGAGCAGTCGAGGGCCGAACTTTCGCATTTCTGGGCCGCTGTTCTCGGAATTAACAGCATGATTGCGGGTTTTCAGTAATGGCACTTGCTTGATAGCAATCTTCGCGTTTTAACATACATGAAGAGAAAGAAATAAAGGAATTAAATTTCTGCTTTGGCTTTGGTCCTTCAATTTCCAGTGGCTTAAACCTCAAAGCGAAAACTTCTCAGAATATTAGGGTTTGTATCACATTTCAGGACACAACTTTGGTTGGGCGTGCTTGAATATGTTACATATCCTAGAGTTAAGGAGTACAATTCCAATAGCAATACTGAAAGATATAAGTTTTGTGTAAAATGTATCCAACAATAACACTGAAATATTCTGAGTTTGAAATTCGCCATAATAAGAAATAATTTTACAGAAAATAAATTCGAAATTCTACGGTTTTATGAAAATCACAGAGTTTCAGTCAAATTGTCCGTGGAAGTCAAGGAGATCGGCAATAAATGAATGATACCACTCCACAAAACAAGCATATTAATGTCTAAATTTAACATAATATACACGATCACCCTTTGTACCTCGTCTGCTCTGGCTTGCTCGTTGCGGTAGGTGAAACATCTTACGGGATGCGAGTGGGGTTCCTCGGATCCACATATAGTTTTTACCATTTGTTTCTTGTATTTATTTATTTATATCTGAGGTGCAAAGTCTATTCTTGTCTATTTAATCAAATAAAAATCGTATGCTAACAAATGGACAACAAAATCGTCACTTTCCTCCAGAACTTGCAATCTTTTCTTTTTTGTTTTCGGTGACCACACCATACACCACCTCACTCACTCACTCATCTCTGTTACTCCACTGCTAACGTTAGTCACCCAATTCCGTTATCTGCTGCTAACCGTTTCTCCGTTTAAATCTCTTTGTAGGTAACCCCTCCTACCTAACGCCAACGGTTCTTGAATGTACGTTGGTGTTTTAAATTTGTAACGGATGGCTCTGAACCGCCCGTAACTGAGGACAGCAATCGCTCTACCTAATAAACAAATATACCAAAAATATTCGGCTACAATAAGGACGTTGGGATAGCTACAGTCTCGGTTTGAACATTTTGAAAGAATAGAACTCATGGTCCTGTTAGGGAAAAAAACCACGATTATTCGGTCACCACCACACCACGTTATACCGATGATAATAAAAAAGCGTAGCTAGAAGTTTCCTTTTTGTCAACTGAGAGGAGAGAGAAAGTGAGTTATAAATAGCCTTCAAGAGGTGTGTTAGGAAAAACAGTAGTGGCATTTTAACTGCAAAATATCCGATACAACGAACATTTACACGCTCTTCTTTATACATTATTCGTACATCGTGACAGGAGGAATAATCATTATTTTAGTAGTTACATGTGTAGCGGTTTCAATTAGCTGAGCGATTTACAGTTCTACCAACAGTAATTACCATTTAAAGGTTCCAGCCTTGCTAATGACGCGTTCCATAGAGCATCACCATTGCAGAGTAAGTCCTATAATCAACTACAGCTATTTTAGACCAGCCTCGTGTTGCACTGAACGTGACGGCCATGTAATTGAGAAAGCTTTGTTAATGGTTGCGGACCATTCGCACGGAAATGGTGAAAGAAATTATGAACAATGCTCCGAAATCACTATCTGGAAAAGAAATTTAGCAGTGCAGTCTCGGGAGTGCTGAGTAAGAGAGCGAACAATAGATGTTATGGTACTCCTAAACAGGTTATTGTACTCTTACTAGAATAGCAATAAACAAAACAGTGGAACAAATTTGCGATTGGATTCATAATTACCGAATATTTACAGAACATATCACAATTAATTTTGTGTGAATTATAGTCAACCCCCAAGTTATGCTGCGAACTATAAAATTACTAACCCTCATTCAAATTGTGTTATCCTTCCTTACACACGCAGACATACTACATTAAATAACTATCAGAGTAGGTAAGAAGATATACTACTTTTCCGCCATGTTTCATTCGCCACATACCTTCTCCTGGTAGATCATATTAAATACTTAGTTATTTTCCTACTTACTTACTTATTTACTTACTTACTTCTTCCATGGAGCAGAGTCTTTCTTGAGAACCTAACCGGTTCTCGGTTAGTCAAGAAATTCCCCGCATTTAATGGAACCCGAAAGTTCAGTACCCCGGTCACAAGTGTCCGCCAAATGTGCCTATCCTGAGCCAGATCAATCCAGTCCATTCCCGGCCATCCCACTTCCTGAAGATCCATCTTAATTTTATCCTCCCATCTAAGCCTGGGTCTTTCAAGTGATCGTTTTAAATACATTGGTAAAAACAGACAAGTTTATCACATATATATTCAATACCCACCAAGCCATTAGACCATGCTATAATGTACACATAATTACTTATCACTTTTCAGAAAAATCGGAAAAAAAACTCAACCTATTCACTATCGAGGCATAAGCTTGAGTTAGTTGAAAAACAGCCAGATAGTTAGAACGGCCGCATTAATATCAATGACAAACAATAATATCGCCCTCTGTTGCTGCTCAAACATGAATGTGTGCTATTCATGTTGTGACATGTAAAATGGTGAATGAATAAAGTTGGAAGAAATATTTGGAGCGTGATGCACGAAGAAGCAATTTAAATTATATAAACTTTCATGTAAATGACCTGTGGTTAGTACCGTCAAATAATATCAGAGAGTCTTATGCGTATTGGACCGTGCATCATCTTGATATTTGAATAAAGGTTGACCAACTAGATGACACTTGCTTCATTATCTACTGTTCAACATGTTTCAGACGTTAATACGTCCATCTTCAGGAGCTTGCGACTACTTGTTGCGTTGTGTAGGCTGACTTGAAGCGTGCTGGTGTTATGTAGCGGGA
>Ga0123354_10002109_pt1 | contig 25727 bp, 16 predicted proteins | sample TergutLab28metaG_2_FD_97872 | JGI IMG/M metagenome (GOLD analysis project Ga0123354, IMG submission 97872) | Labiotermes labralis P4 segment gut microbial communities from Petit-Saut dam, French Guiana - Lab288 P4 | ecosystem: Host-associated > Arthropoda: Insects > Digestive system > Gut ...
GATCGGGCGATCTGGTGACCCCACATCTTGCGATGGACGTCCAGTCCATGTACAAGATGTGGGGTCACCAGCTCATCCCGCCCGGCACGTCCTCGCTCGGAACAGCGTATTTCAGCACGCTCCAAGGAAGCTGAGCGCGTGGCTGTGGGGGAGTACCTGGTCCGACCCGCACGGCCCTTGTGGCAACGGTGTCCGGGCTGCCCGCATCGAAGAATGTTTGGCTCAGGCGCGCGGGGCGCGGTAGGATCAGTCGTCGGTCGTTCATCGGATCGACTATGAGATAGAGTGTTGAGGAATCATTGATCCATCATTGTGGGTGGGTCGGTGTGTCTGAAGAATCTCCCGTCCGGAAAGGTCCACAGTGGGTTCGGTCATCAAGAAGCGCCGCAAGCGCATGGCGAAGAAGAAGCACCGTAAGCTGCTGAAGAAGACGCGTATCCAGCGTCGTCGCGCAGGTCGCTGATCTGCACGCGACGGTGAAGCCAGTACGCGGACACCGTGAGCCATGTCCATCATTCATGTGATGCGCCACGGACACGTGGACAATCCCACCGGGGTGTTGTACGAGCGCATGCCGGGGTTCCATCTGTCTGAGTTGGGACGCTCCATGGTCGCCCAGACCGCCCATTTCTTCGAATCTTTACCCATCAGCCATTTGCGCTGTTCCCCGCTGGAACGCGCCCAGGAGTCGATGATGCCTGTGGCCGCGCTCTTCCCCGACCTCGACGTGGGCACCGACCCGCGCCTGATCGAGGCGGGCAACATCTTCGCCGGCCAGATCATGGGCTCGACCGGCCAGGCAGCCAAGTCCCCCAAGAATTGGCGGTATCTGACCAATCCTTTCCGGCCCAGTTGGGGGGAAGCGTACTCGAAGATCGCCGACCGGATGACAGCGGCCATTCTCGATGTCGCCGCCGCCGTGGGCGAAGACGGTCAGGCGGTCATCGTCTCCCACCAACTGCCCATCTGGGTCACGCGTCTGAGTGCTGAGGGACGCCACCTGTGGCATGACCCGCGCAAGAGAGAATGTACGTTAGCGTCTGTGACGAGTTTTGATATCCGCGCCGGCGCGATCTGTGGTATCGACTACCACGAACCGGCCAGGGACCTGCTGCCCTCAGGCCCGCGCTTCGGCTTCTAGGAGCCTGCTGAAAAGGTCGGTTGCCGACGGTACGGCGGGTAGTTCATGCAACGGCTGTGCCAAGGACATGAGTTCCTTGATGTAATTGATCTGGTTCTGAGTCGCATCTGTCTGGGCCAAGATCTCTTGATCGGCCATGCCCAATTCCAGCCCGGCGAGGATCGGGTCGAGTTGGGAGTACGGCATCGTCAGCGTGTGCTCATCGGTCACTCCCGGTGCCAGATCACCGACCGGTTTCTTGGCGATGATCCGGCTTGGCACGCCGAGGTAAGCCGCGAGTGCGAAGACCTGCGATTTGTACAGCTGGGCCAAGGGCGCCAGGTCGGAGGCTCCATCCCCGTACCTGACGAACAGCCCGGTCATTGTTTCAGAACGGTTGTCTGTTCCCAGAACCAGGCAGTCCTGGATGTCAGCTTGCTTGTAGAGCATGGACATCCGGGCCCGGTTCTTCGCGTTGGAGAACGCCAAGTCGCGCCGGATCTTGGGGGAGTTGCCGCCACGCATCATCTGGAGGTAGTACCCGGTGTTCTTGCTGCTATGCCTGCGCCAGTTGAGGACCGCGTAGATCGACCGAATGAAATGGGGAAACACCGCTGACGGGGGTTCCAGGTGATACACGCCCATCTTCCGGATGATGGGGGTCATGTTGATCTCCTGCATGCTCAAACCGAGATGGCGGGCGACCAGGCGCGCGTCGCCCCGGCTCTTCGGGTGGGTGTCGCGCTCGGGCAGAAAAAACAATTTGACGTTTTTCTTGCCCAGTGCACGGACCGCGAGAGTCGCCACCAGTGCCGAATCGATCCCCCCACTGTTGCCCAAAACACATCCGATACGCCCCCGCTGATGCACGGTCGTGGCGATGAACGTCGACAACTTGTCGGCCAAATACTCGGGATCGGGGACAGCCAGACGCTCTGAAATAGTAACCATGAATCACACCCTATCTGTTCGGTTCCAGGGCCAGGAAACACGCCTGTCAGGTGAACGTCGCGAGGGTATTGTCGCCCAGGCTGAAGGGTTCATCTGATATCTGTGTACAACTCCCCATTCTGGTACCGGACCACGCAAGAATAACGAGTGAAGCATACACTGCTGTGCCAGGAAGGGAGCCTGTATGTGGATCGTCGCCGGGTGTGTCTGTGGCCTTGTCATGGGGGAGTGGATGCGCCGCCGCCTCAACAAGGTGGCATACCGCGTGGGGGCATCCGAGCTTGTCGGCCCCCGAAGAGCCAGGACCGACGACCTGGACGAGACTGCCCTTGAGCACCCTGGGCCGAGGTGGTGGATTCCTCTCGCACTGGCCGCGACATGGGGATGTGTGATGGGGCGCATCGTGGGACCTGCCCAGTTATCGGTCGCAGCCTTGACCGAAGTCCTGGGTTGGTTCGCGTTCTCAGCGATCGGTACGTGGCTGGCTGCCGTCGACTTGGACGTACGCCGCCTGCCCGATGGTGGACAACTGCTCTTGGCTATCGTGGCGCTCGTGTTCGGGGTCATAATGGCCGGGGGCCAACCCGCCCGACTGGTCACCGGGGTGGCTGTCGCCCTGATCTGCGGGACCCTCTTCCTCATCATCCACGCCATCAGCCGGGGCAGTCTGGGACTGGGTGACGTCAAGCTGGTCATGACCTGCGGATGGTGGCTCGGCGTGGGTTCAATCACGGCGGTTTTCGCCGGATTGGCGCTGGCCTGCCTGGCGGGAGTCGTGTTCTCCCTGGTCACGCGATCACGCGAATTCGCCTTCGGCCCCTGGTTGGTTCTGGGCACAGTTGTGGCAGGGTTGTTTCTCTGATCGACGACGCTGCCGAGTTTTCAGCCAGAGATACTTGTCCCGCCATGCCATACTCGACATTATGAACAACGCCGAACACGAGATCGACAACGAGCATGAGCACGCTGCACGGTCCGCGGTCATCGTTGAGGCCATCGCCCGGCGCTTGCCCGCCACCGAAGGGTTGACCCTGCTCGATTACGGCTGCGGGACCGGTCCGGTGGGCCTGGGGTTGGCGAGTCGCTTTAGCCGTACGATCCTGGTCGACATCGACTCCGAGGCCCTTGCCGAGGCCTCCGCAGCCGCAGAAAGTGTCCCAGGCGTCGAGATTCGTTTGTTGGATCTGACGCAAGAGGTGCCCCGCGACTTGCGCGTCGATGTCGTGGTGTCCGCCATGTCGTGGCATCACGTCCTCGATCTGGGGACCCTGCTCGACGCTCTGGCCCACGTGGCGCCCGGTGGGCACCTTTTCGTCGCCGATCTGGACGCGGACGACGGCGCGTTCCACTCCGGCCAGCCTGAATTCAACGGGCATCACGGTTTCGTCAGAGCCGACCTGGTCGACATGGTGACCCGACACGGCTACACCGACGTGACCGTGACCGACCTGTGGCAAGGCCACCGATGGATCAGTGACAATCCAGTCCCCGCCAGTGTCTTCCTGCTCCAGGCCACGGTGCCGAGTCGTACCTGATCCTTGAGGGTTCCGGCGGGACCAGCAGCCCGTACTAGTCCAAAAAATCTGTGACTTCCAGGGGCCCGGTCCGCCACGCTACCATCGTTCCATGAGTATGTTTGCGGATCGCGATGGCACCGCTTTGCTGGTGATCGGCGCCCAGGTCGGCATAGTGGCCGGGGCCTGGGACCGCGACAAGATCGTCGCGCGCATCGCCGGTCTCGCGACTCGGGCGCGCACGAGCGGGACACCGGTTCTGTGGATACGCCAGTACGGGCCGCACATGATGCTTGGGGCGGAGGATTGGCGGATTGTGCCCGAACTGGTGCCGGTCAGGCACGAGCCGCTCATCGATACGCGTTGCCGGGACTGTTTCGAGGACACCGACATCGACACTCTGCTTGCCGATCGCGGTGTCGGCCACGTCGTGATCTGCGGGGCACGTTCCGATGCCGGCATCCACTCGACGATGTTCTCCGCCGTCCTGCGTGGTTTTGACGTGACGCTGGTCGGTGACGCGCACACCACCGTCGACCGACTCACCTGGGACGACTCCTTGGGTCAACAGCCGTCAGCCGGTCAGTCTCCAGCCGCCGGGGTATCGGACACTGATGGGGAGGATCCTGACGACTCAGAAGGGGCCGACGCAGCGGTTCGGGGCCAGGACATGATCACCTTGATCAACGTGATGTGGGGCCAGGGCAGTATTGCGGGGCGCAGTACGGTTGTTGCCCGTGCCGAGACATTGTTCGTTCCCGAGTAAACCTGAATGCACCGATTGCTGGCGTCGCGAGCGGCACTATCTGAGTGTCATGAGGGGGTACGCACTGTTCACGCCTGCCCCCAACTCTGAGGGAACTCACCCTCGGGTACAGATGGGTGCCATGGTCACGGCGACAACGTGAGGGCAGACTGGACGTCTGTTGATCGATGACCGACGCCGTACCGTGTTCCACCGTGGTCTCCTACCGGGAATTCTTGGACTGGCATGGAAGAATGGACCCCATGCCATCATTGCCTGAGATCTTGTCCGCGCGGATCCAAGCCGTCACCGGTGTGGATCCTGAACTGCGCCCGGCGACCAAGCCGCAGTTCGGCCACTATCAGTGCAATGCCGCCCTGAGATTGGCCGCTGACCAGGGGCGCAAGCCGCGCGAGATCGCGCAGGAGATCGTGGAGACCCTCGACGTGGACGACCTGTGCGAACCCCTGGAGATCGCTGGGCCTGGATTCATCAACATTCGTTTGCGAGCCGACGTGTTGGCCGAAACCGTCACCGGGCAACTGGCCGATCCCCTCGGCGGGATCGAGCAGGTGGCTCACCCCGCCACGGTTGTCGTCGACTATTCGGCCCCCAACGTCGCCAAGCCGATGCATGTCGGCAATCTGCGGTCCACAATAATTGGGGATTGTCTCGTACGCGTGCTGAGGGCGCGTGGCGACCGTGTCATCGCGCAGAATCACATCGGTGACTGGGGAACACAGTTCGGAATGCTGGTCGAACAGATCCTGGTCGAGGGGATCGACGCTGCCAGCCTCACCCTGGACACCTCTGTCGAGTTGTACAAACGGGCCCAAGAGCACTTCCGTACTGACGAATCTTTTGCGGCGGCCGCCCGCGCCCGGGTTGTCGCCCTCCAATCTGGCGACGACTTGACCAGACAGATTTGGCTAACGCTCATCGACGTCTCCAAGGCGGGCTTCAATCGCGCGTACGCCCGACTGGGGGTCCTGCTGACCGACGCCGACTTGGCCGGGGAGTCGATGTACAACCCCATGCTCGACCAGGTGACTGTCGACCTGATCGGCACGGGCATCGCCACGATTGACGCGGGTGCCCTGTGCGTCTTCCTGCCCGGGGACGACACCCCGTTGATCGTGCGCAAATCCGACGGGGGGTACGGGTACGCGGCCACAGACCTGGCCGCCATTCGGTATCGTGTCAACACCCTTCATGCCGACAGGATCATCTACGTCGTCGGGTCCCCCCAGGCGCATCATTTCTCCCAAGTTTTCGCCGCAGCCCGACTGGCCAGATGGCTGCCCGACAGCGTCGACGTCGAACACGTCGGCTTCGGCTCGGTCTTGGGTGCCGACGGCAAGATGTTCAAGACCCGCGACGGCAAGGCGGTCACTCTGGATTCCCTTCTGGACAGCGCCGAAGAGGTGGCAGTCCCCGAGGTGGCGATCGCAGCCGTCAAGTACGCGGACCTGTCCAATTCGCTGCATAAGGACTATGTTTTCGATGTCGCCAGGATGACGGCGACCACGGGGGACACCGGGCCGTACCTCCAGTACGCCCATGCCCGTGTGACTCAGATCCTTCGCCGTGCCGGCGCCGACGGCGATCTGGTCAGCGATCAGTCGGCGGTCATCACCTCCTTGGCTGAACCTGCCGAGCAGGCACTGGCGCTCGCCCTGATCCGTTTCCCCCAGGTCGTGGCCGAGGTCGCGGACGATCTCCAGCCACACAAGTTGTGCGGTTACCTGTTTGAATTGGCGACCCATCTGTCAGTCTTTTATGAACAATGTCCTGTTCTCCACAGCGATCAGCGGCCATCCCGGCTGGTGCTGTGCCGCGCCACCCAAAAAGTCCTGGCCAGCGGGCTGGACCTGTTGGGCATCCACGCTCCCCAGTCCATGTGACCGGGCAATCGGTCGTACGGCTGAACCTCGTGGGGGGATGACAGATAGTGTGTCGCTGTCTGAACACAGGTCGCACCTGAGCTGCACCCGACTAGATACCGCTGACGACACTGCAGCCTCGAACCTCTCTGCGGTGCGCACGGGCTCGGATGGTGATGTGTGCAGGTGACATTTTCCGTACTGGAGGTCGAGAGTTCACCCGACACACGATCTGGGCGATGATTGCCCAATCACTCGTTTCAAGACGGGAAAACCTTGTTTGGCCGATAGCTAGTTGATGTCGCCAGGCACTCGTGCACGGACATTGCCCGGTTGGTTGTGGGGGCTTTCCCCCGTAGTCCCACGGCATTCCGGACCAGAATGTACGCATGGATGTACAAAGTCGATATCAATCATGGCCGGGGTATGAGCTTGTCACACGCCGTCGGGCTCATCGCGTACCAGCAAATTGGAGTCACCTTGACTCTCGGCGGTTCACGTTCCATACTCGACTGTAGTGATTCGACGGGTGAGTCCAGGTCCAGACTTGATAGGGTTGTGTCTGCGGCGTTCTCACCACGATGGGGGAGTGAAATGACTGTGACTGTCCTGCTAGGCAGTTGGGTCGTCGCCGCACTCATTGTCCTTCTCGGCCTGTTTTTCTTGGCCATGGGCTACACAACCCACCATGAACGCTCTCCGCACAACTACAAACGTTTGGACCGAATCAACCACATCGTCAGGCGGTCGAGGATTGCCATCGTGCTGCTGGCGATGATCCCAGCCGTGCTGATGGTCGTCATCTCTCCGCATTATCAATCGATCTTGGCCGCGCCCAGCATCTGGGCCGTCATCGTCATCATGGGCCTGGTCGGCGTGGATTGGGCCGTCCTCGGGCGCGACGAGACCACCGGCGCGCTCAAGCCGAAAGTGAGTGTGCGAGACTGCCTGCCCTGGGGCCTGATCGCGGTGTTCGTGATCTTCTGCGCCGTTCTTGGGTACGGTGCGTACTGGGCTGAGTCCAATGCCACCTCCGATAACCGCAGCCACTTGTACACCTGGGTCCTGGACGGAGCGTTCGGCTGGGGAACCACCTCCCCCTTCCCGGGCACCTTCTACACCGGTCCCATGCTGCAGATCTTCCCCTTCGTCCTGGTCGCGGCAGTGGGCGCGATCGCCGTCATCCTGATGCGCTCCGCCTATCTGCCCACACCGAAGTACGCCGCACTCGACCAGGGGTTCCGCCGCCGTACCATTCGCGACGTGGTTTTGGTCTGCCTGGGAGCGGTCACACCCGTGCTCGCGATGATGGGCATGGACATCGCGTGGGTCTATTCCTCAGTCGGCCCAGGGTCCTTCCAGCGTACGGTCGTGGTCGTGGTGGCGTCGGTCGTCACCGCCGGCACGGTGTGTTTCTCGTTGTGGGTCCTGGTCAACCTCATCATCTTGCGTGTCGTACACGAATCCGAGCCCGAGATGGTGCCCGCTCGTCCTGCCGTCCGCTTGTCCCCGATCCTCAATCTGCCTCCAGGTCTCGAACCGTCCGTCGCCGACGGCTATGGACTGACCCTCAGCCCAGTCCGCGAGCCCGTCAGAATAACTGGCCCGACCATCGCGCCCCACAAAGACAAATCAGTACGCCCCCAGGATGTCGAGGTGTCAGCCCCCGTAGTCGCCACTGCCGTGAGCGAGACCGTGATCCCGGCTGATGCCGTTCGTGAGGCAGTTGCGTCCGTTCAGTATGAGGTCGTGGAGGAAATAGGTCACGCCGACTTCCCTGAAGTCGCTGCCGATTCCACTGTGGATGCTCCCAACACGATCGTGGAGGGGCCGGCGCCGATTCCAGACAGTCCTGAAAGTGTTGATGTCGAGGTGACCGCCTCCCCTGCCTATGAGGTCGTTGAGGAGATCGGTCAGGCTGATGTCAACCAGGTTCCGGCCATTGCCGTCGTGGATGCTTCCACGAGCGGTCTGGCCGAGGTGGCGTCTCCTGTTCTGGATGAGGTTGTGGAGGAGATTGGTCATGCTGCTCCCACCCATGTGCCTGCCACTGCGGTTGTGGGTGGTCCGACCGATGGTGTGGCTGAGGTGGCACCTCCTGTTCCCGAGGAGGTTGCAGGTGAATTGACGTCTCCCATGTCCGATGTCGTGACTGGGCCGGTTTCCTCGGATGGAGATGTCCTGCAGCACGGGGATGCCCCTGAGGACGTCGGTGTCGCAGTGGTTCCTTCCGGTCAGTATGAGGTTGTGGAGGAGATTGGTCATGCTGCTCCCACCCAGGTGCCTGCCACTGCGGTTGTGGGTGGTCCGACGGATGGTGTGGCTGAGGTGGCACCTCTTGGTCCGGATCAGGTCGAGGCAGAGTTGACATCCACCACTCCCGCAGTCGTGAGTGAATCGGTTTCCCCGGTGGAGGAAGTCTTGCGGCAGGCAGATGGTCCTGCAGATGTCGCTGTTACAGTGGCTCCTCCCATTCGGTATGAGGTCGTGGAGGAGATCGGTCATGCCGACCCTGCCCTGATGTCTGCAAGTTTCCTTGTCGATGGCCCCGATACCGATGTGGTGGCGTCGGTACCAGGTGCAGATAGTCTGGACGATGGTGGTGTGGGGACCTTGGTCTCCCCTGTTTTTGAGGTTGTGGAAGAGATCGGCCATGCTGATCCCAATCAATTCCTGATCGGTTCCGGCGTGAATGGTCCCGATGCGGGTGTGATGGAGCCGGTGCCGGTTGCAGAGGCATCTGAGGAGTCCAGTGTTGACGCGGGTGTCTTCGCTGCGGATGTGGTCGTCGAGGAGGTCGGTCATGCTGACGTCAGTGGTGTTGTCGAGGCGACGGGCCATGTTGATGCCGCTGCTGTGATCGAGGAGATCGGTCACGCTGTCGTGGAGGAGGTCGGTCATGGGGAAGTCGGTGGTGTGGCAGATGCGGGGATGCTGACTGAGGGTGACGCAGGTCCTGCCAATTCCCCGGTGGACGTACAAGAGATGGGTACGCCGGAATCCGACCAGAGCGAGGGTGCTCCTGTCACTGATGAAACAACAACATCTACTGTGGATGGTGTTGCGGTGGAGGAGATCCCCGGTGATGACCGAAGTTCTGCGGGTGAAGTGACTGTTCCGGATGTGACCCGGATCGGGGATGACCACCAGGGTCCGGACCAGGAGTTTGACTCGTCCAGACAAGGACCGATCGATGGGCCCGACCAGGACATTCCCGACTCAGAACCGGAACCCACCAACCACCGAGGTCGTCATCCGTTCGTGTCACTCCATCGCAAAGGACGTCGTTGGCGTTGAGCCGAGATGCCGACTGGGCCCCAAAACCTTGGCCCCGGTGAATCCTCACACTCCTCGGTCTGATCATCCCGTTGATTCTCCTCGAACTACCGTTGATTCTCCTCGAACGACTCGACCCGCCCGGACGGCCCCAGATGTCGATGGGGTACGCTGCTTACTGTGAGCAACCCAGGACGTGGCGTTGTCTTCCCGGATGACGCGGATGATTTTTCACCGGACCAGGTCGAGGTCAAGGTCCGCGCCCCTGCGAAAATCAATCTGGCCCTCTGCGTGGGCGGATTGCGCGACGATGGATATCATGAACTGGCAACAGTCTTTCAAGCCGTGTCCCTCTACGACGACGTTGCCGCGACGATGGCCGACGAGGATGTCAGTTGTGAGGTCCACGGGCCCGAAGCCCACAAGATCGGTCCTGGCAAGAAGAATTTAGCCTGTCAAGCGGCCCAGCTGATGAAACACCAGTACTCAGTCAGTCATGGCGTGCATCTGCGTATTGACAAGCGAATCCCGGTCGCGGGCGGAATGGCCGGCGGATCGGCGGATGCCGCAGGCGCACTACTGGCCTGTGCCCGGCTGTGGAACTTGCCGGTGACCATGGAGGAGTTGCGGGCGCTGGGGTCCCGCTTGGGGGCCGACGTGCCCTTCGCTCTCATGGGCGGCTGTGCGATGGGCCTGGGCAAAGGGGAGAGACTGACGCCCGTCCTCAGCCGCGGTGTCTACCACTGGGTCCTGGCCTTCTCCCACCGGGAAGTGTCCACCCCCGAGTCGTACGCCCGCTTCGACACAATGGGGGCCGCCAAAGCCGGAAGTGTCCCCGAACCACCCCGAGATCTGATGATGGCACTGGCCTCAGGAGATGTCACCCGAGTGGGCCGGTCCTTGGTCAATGACCTCGAACCCATCGCGTATTCCCTTGTCCCAGAGGTGAAAATCATCGTACGGGCAGGTCAGGGGGCCGGGTGTCTGGGAAGCATCGTCTCCGGTTCCGGGCCAACCGTTGCTTTCCTCGTCGAGAATGAGTCAGCCGCGACAGACCTTGCCGTCGCTCTCTCCTCCCAGGGTGTCGCCCGTCAGGTGCAACCGGTCACAGGCCCTGTGCCAGGCGCGACCGTCGTACACAACTAAGCCCGAATCCACGGCTGCGCGTGGCCGTTAGACCTCACCTTTTCTTTGCATCCACCGGTACGCGACAAACCCCACAGGGATGCGCAGCCAGTACGTGACGAGCCGGAAGACGATGATGATCGGCATCGCCACAATGCCCTGGACGCCCAAGAAAGCGCCGAGGACCCCAGCTTCCGCCCCTTCGATGGTGCCCATGCCACCGGGGGTGGGGCTGATCGACCCAGCCGACGTTCCGATGAGGTAGACCAGGGCCGAACTTGGGAAATCGAGGTTGCGGTGGAACGCGTAGACGGCGAATTGGAGGGCTGCGATGTAGGACACCAAGGCGACCACATTGCCCAGCAAGCCGAGGAGCAGACGATGGGGGCTGGAGAATAGTTCGACCAGACGGGGCCAGGTTTGCTTCAGCAAGGGGACCAGACGGGACACCACCCAGGCTCTCAATCTGGGGATTAGCAGGGTCAGGCCGACCAGGGCTGCCACCACCAGGATGATGATGAGCGTCCTCGACGAGACGTGGAAATGGGGCCCCTGAGTTGAGGATCCGATCACTGCCGCGAGGATGACAAGGGACAAGGTGTTAACGATCACGGATGTGACCTGCATGAGTGCCACAGTGGCAGTCGCGAGCGGCCCCGGAACGCGGTTCTTGGTCAACACTTGGAGGTTCACCGCAGCGGGTCCCAACCCGGCAGGAGCCATGGCCATGGAAGCACCCGCCACCTGACACCTGTACGTCTTCCAGAACGACAGTTTCACCGGTGAAAAAGCCATGAAGGTGATGGCCGCCCCGGCGAATCCGATCAATCCCACACCGAAAGCCGCGACCACCCAGCGCCAGTCGGCGCCTTTGACCGCCGACGAGATTTCATCGAATTTGAAGGTGCCGAGGATAATGATGATGGCGATCATGCCGAAGGCGACCATGAAAATGGTTCGCGCCCCGACCCGGGTCAGTTTCTCCGGCTGGGTGACGGCTTCTGGGACGTCATGGACCAAGTCAGTCCGGAGTTGTGCTAAGAGTTCTTTGGCATTGCCCATTTTTTCTCGGGTGGCCCGGGGAACAGCTTGCACTTGTAGCAACGGCCCCACACTGGCCAGTTCCTGGTCGTAGAGGTTGCGACTAGCCGATGCCAAGGCCCGTTCCGGGCCGATCTTGGCCGAGATCAGGGCCACCAACTGGGTCAGATCGATACGCCGGGCCAGGTCAGAAGAGGCGATGTCGCCAGTCTCCCAGCCAAGCAGCCACACCTGGTCTGGCCCAGAACCGTCCTCACCGCTGGCCGGTGACACCCGGAAACTGTCCGGAGTCAGAGCCCGGTGAGCAATACCGCAGCGATGCGCCCGGCGGACCTGGTCCCACATGGTGTCCAGCAATTCGTCCGTGACATCGTCAACGTCAATGTCGGCGAAAGAAACCGATTCGCAGGTGGCTTCGCGCACGATCAACATCGAGTCGTCGGCTTCGGCGATGGCCAGCACGGCCGGGGTGGAGACGCCTGCGGACCGCGCGGCGTAGGACAACAAAGCCGTACGTTCAGCGGTTTGGCGCAGTGACAAGCTAGTACGGCCATCCACAGCCCGCGAGCGTAAATAACGCCAGGCGCGGGTCAGAATGCTCATGACCTGGCGGTCTCCATCGAGGACGATGACGTTGTACATCTTGTCAGTCACCGTCTTCATGATGTACAACCGGTGGTCGGAGAAGAACTGTGGGGTCTGCATCCCGGGGATCCCCTGCCCGGTCTCCTTGACCCGGACTGTGGACACTCGGTCGATGCTAATGGGGGCAAACCCAGCTCGTTGGACCCCCTCCACCAGCGAACTTCCGTAGGCACGGCGTGAGGCGACGCCAAGTCCGTACCTGATGGCGTATCCAGCCATCCGGCCGAGGATGAGGGCGAGCCCCATGCCGGGAAGCGACACCGCTGACATCAGGACAGACACCACGACCGCGATCCACATCAAATTCCACGACCACCTGATCGACCGCCGGCTGGCTGGGGTCGCCACCGCGGTCAGCAGTGCCGTGATGGCCGAGATGTAGAAGGGAATGGTGAGGGTCTGGGGGGAGCCATTTTGAAGCATGAGCCCCAAGGTCAGCGACGACTGTCCCCGCAAGTTGAGCAGGAAGACGGTGGTGGCTGCCAGGATGATGCCGCCGATCGCGGCCAGGAGTCCTTGCAGGGCCACCATGGGGTGGCGACGCAGGAGCAGGTCCAGGCCGACTGCGATCGGGGGAAAGAGGATGACGATCACTTCCAGGACAGTCACGGGAACAGACAGGATATTCCCCAGCAGTCTGGTGAAATCTTGGACGACGGCAATGTCGTTGACATCGGCCGACAGTCCCCCGATGGTGTTGTGGGCGTAGACGGCCATGAGGCAGACCAGGATGAAGCCGAGTGCCGACACCACCACTCCGACCAGGTCGGAGGGATTGCGGACCATGACAGCAGGTTGGTCCTGGATTCCCACCTTCGGGATATTCGGGTACGGGCTGGTGTGGGGAGAAAGCACTAGTTGCCCTGGTGTACTGCTGGGGCTCGTCGTCCATCGTCCGCCGACTTGGCGGGTGGTTGCCGCTGAGGAGTCAGCGCTGTGTGTGCTGCTCCTTTTCACAAACCGGTCCAGCAGCGTCCGGACAGTGCCCTGGACAGGCATTGTCCGTTCGTTGAGGTGGGGAGCCGGGCCCTCAGGTTCGCTGTCGGGAGCCACGGGGGCCGTGGAGACGTCGGTGCTCATTTCATTCCCGAGTCTACAAGAAGGTAGCGGAAATCACCTGACGAAACTACCGAGAGGACGCTCGGCGAATTCCCGCGTCAGGACGCGATCGGTCGGCCGGACAAATGAAAGTCCATGTCGAGGTTGTGCATTCCGTTCCAAGCCAGGTTGACGAGGTACGACACCACTTCCTCTTTCTCGTACTCCGGATTGTCCAACCACCACTGCCCGGTCATGGCGATCAGCCCGGTCAGGGCCTGGGCGATCAAAGGGACAGATTTGGAGTCGAATCCGCGGGCTTCGAACCGGGGAATGAGCACTCCTTCGACGCGTACGATGACGTCGTTGAGGATGGACGCGAAACCAGACCCCCCCAATTCCGACGAGTCGCGCATGATGATCTGGAATCCTTCAGGGCAAGATTCGATGTAGTCCAGGAGGGCCAGTGTCGCCAGTTCGAGGAGCCGGCGAGACCCCGCCCCCGGATTGGTGATGGCGACTCTCAGGGAGTGCAAAAGTGTGTTGACTTCGCGGTCGACCACCACCGCGTACAACCCTTCTTTTCCCCCGAAGTGCTCGTAGATGACCGGCTTGCTGACCTCGGCGCGCGCAGCGATCTCTTCGATGGAGGTGCCGTCGAACCCCTTGTCGGCGAAGCACATCCGCGCCACACCGATCAATTGATCGCGGCGTTCGGCGGCCGTCATCCGGCGGCGGTAGGTACCAGTCTCACTCATTGACACTAGTCTCGCGCATACTCAGTCCAGGTGCCAAGTGACGCTGCCAGCCGTACTGGCGAAGTGAGTTGGCAGATGTGATGGGACAGCGTAGACTGTCTCTGCTTCCAGCGCCTGTAGCTTAATGGATAGAGCATCTGACTACGGATCAGAAGGTTGGGGGTTCAAGTCCCTCCAGGCGCGCTGCCTGTCAGCGCAGCTATCTTCCCTCTCCAGTACGAATCATGCAATGCTCCATGTTGTGTCGCATGATTGGGAGTTTTGACCAATTTTCCGGTCAATGGTCACCTGTGACTAACCGTCAAAGGCTCCGGCTGGCGATGGTAGCATGAAAACGTCGTGGTCTGGTGAGGACACGACTGGCGAGTCAGAGTCGTGATCAATGATTCCTGTTGCCGGGCCAGTTCTCACGGATCATTGTGATGTGATGGTCCTCCCCCCCCAAGGGTCCTCCAAAGTCAGTGATGGTGCCTACCCACGGTTGTGGGCAGGGAAGGTGAGGAGTCAGTGATGAAAAATGTGGGACGCCATGGAATAACAGTGCGGCGGCTAGCTGCACGTCGTCCGAAGATGGCGAGGCTGGAGTACGGGGCCCGTCGCAGGTATCCACTGTGGATGGAGCGAGTGGGCCGGTTTTTCCTGGTGCTCGGTTTGGCACTGTCCACCGTCGGCGGGGCCACAGCGCTCGTGGGCTCGGCACAGGCCGAGACGATCGGCGATCGGGCCTATGGAGACATGGTCGACTGGGCTGCCTACCAGGGGTTCTGGGCCGGAAGTTACAACACAGCTCAGGGGGAGGCCTTCTGTGTGACCCCGGCAGACGACAATCCAACCGGTGAAGGACCCGACGGTCCGGCGACCCTGACCTCATGGACCAATGGCCAAGGCGCCCAGATGACGCAGGCACAGTTGAATCAGGCGGCCTGGATCTTGAACTGGTACTACCAACAAGGCAGCACCAACACCAATGCGTCCATCGTACGAATGGCCCTGCTGACCGTGCTGGGCTATGACCACTCAGCCTTGTTGGGGTCGACCTACACCGCCTACAACTTCGATGTCTTCGCCGATGGGTCGCGCGGACAACTCATCGCTGACCAACTCGGCATCCTCGCGGACACCCAGACCCTGGTGACCCAAGCCCGGCAGTACGCCAACTCCTGGGATGGTTCGACCGTCCAGGAGACCAGCAATGCCGCCACCATCACTCAGCCAGGTCAACAGTTGACCGATTCCGTGACCTTCCCCGGCATTCCCGCCGGTTATGCGGTCGATTTCTATGTGACCTCGCCGGATCAGCCGGACCACTCCATCGGTTCGGTGACTACGGACGACACCGGAACGGCGACAGCGACGTACACAGTGAGCACACCGGGGCAGTACAGCATTCGCTGGGAAATCAACGGTGTGGCCCCGAGTTGGCCTGTCAGCTTCCAAGGGGCCGGAGCCTCTCCTCAAACCCTCTTCTTGTCTGTCCTGCCCTCTCGTTCCCTGGCTAGCGCCCAACCGCTCCAGTTCGAGGTCCACCAGCCGACACCGGCCATCGGGACCCACGCCTCCGGGACGACCTTGGTTGCCGGTCAGACCCTGACCGACACCGTCGCCCTGGGTAATCTGACCACCGCCTTGAGCTACACGATCTCCGGGACGTTGTACGGGCCGGTCGCCGCCCAGAACGGCTCTTGTGACAACGTGGATTGGACCAATGCACCGACGGCCACGACATTCTCGTACGACGTCAAAGCCACCGACATCAAAGCCGACGGCTCGGCGTCGATCACCGGTCAGGGACCGTGGAAGGTTCCGGGGCTGATGATCGCCCAGTGTGTCTCCTATGGGGAGACGCTGACGGCCAAGAATCCCGACGGAACGGTCTACACGACCATCGATTATCCGGTCGGCGACCCCGACGAAACGGTCCTGCTCACACCGAGCACCGCGGTCGTCACTTCGCAGGTGTCGGCGACCGCGTCGTTGCCGGGCCAGGTCATCACCGATGCTGGCAGCGTGACCAACGTCGTCCTGACCGATCCGACTGCGATCACCTACACCTGGACTTGGCAAGGGACTTTGTACGGCCCGGTCGCTCAGGGGGCAGCGTGGACGAACGCGCCGGTGGTCAAGCAATGGACGACCCCCATCACGGCCGCCATGGTCGGGGCCGACCGGACGGCCACCTTGACAGGCATGGGCTCGTTCTCCTTGCCGGTCGACGCAGCTGCCGGCTGCTATTCCTACGCGGCGGATGTGACCGTCGTGGGATCGGACGGCTCCACGTCGACGATCCATCATCCGGTGGGGGATCCCACTCAGACGACCTGTGCCCCCAGTGGCGTAGTCTCGGTGTCCACCACCGTCAGCAACCAGACTCCGATGGCTGGCACGGTCGCGTCGGACACCGTCAAGGCGACGGGCGTGGTTCCGTCGGTCAACGGCCAGGCGATGACCTGGACTCTTGACGGTCATCTGTACGGACCAGTCGCACCAGACGCCGCGGGTTCCTGCGCCACTGTCGATTGGACGACAGCACCGGTGGCCGACGCGTTCACCTACACGGTGAAGGACTCGGACTACCGCCCGGACGCGACGATCGAGATCTCCGGTTTGGGAGCGTACACACTGCCGGCCAACCAGGCTGCCGCATGCATGACGTACGCGGAGACACTGACTGGTGTCTCTGCTGACGGGCAGACCCATCTGGGGTCCAACCACCCCGCCGGTTCGCTCGGGCAGACCGCGTCGGTGGCCAACTCCCTGATCGGCATCACGTCGACAGCCCACCTCCAGCAAGCGGTCTCGGGTGACACGGCCTCCGACTCATGGGCGTTGACGAATCTGATTCCGACCTACGAGGGTTCGCCGGTGACCTGGCGGATCGATGTCACGTGGTTCACAGCCGCCCCTGTCTCGGGGGCTTGTGACACGGTGGACTGGACGAAGGCCACGCCGGCGATGACGGGTTCTCATACCTTGACCGCGGCCGAAATCCAGGCGGACATGTCTGCCAGAGTGTCAGGTATTGGAACGTGGGTTGTTCCTCCGTACGCGGACACAGCGTGTTACTCCGCCGCTGGGACTCTGACCGGGACGACAGCGGCTGGCTGGACCATGTCGGTCAAGCACGACGCCGGGGATCCCGCCCAGACTGTTCTGGTCAATCGTCATGAGATCACAGTGGCGACCCAGACCTCCTCGCAGACAGCCGCACCGGGCCAGACCATCACGGACGCGGTTCGCGCCACAGGCGTGGTGAGCCAGGTGTCCGGGCAGCCGGTCACGTGGACGGTCACCGGCGACGTCTGGCAGACCACACCCGACGCCAACAATTCGTGCGCCTCCGCAGACTGGACTCATGCGACGTCGGCGTACGAGTTCACCGTCCCGGTGCAGGCCACTGACATCAAAGCCGACGGGACGGTGGCCCTGCCGGCCATCGGCGCCTATCAGATACCACTCTTGCAGCCCGCCATGTGCCTGTCGTACGCGGAAACCCTGACAGGGACCTGGCCGGACGGTTCGGTGACCACCGACCATCCGCGCGGGGACACCGCCCAGACGACAGCCGTTTCTTCGGGTCTGCCGACGGTGAGTACGGCGATCTCGTCGCGGTCGGTTCGCCCGGGAGACACGATCAGCGACACGGTGACGATTGCCGGCCTGGTCAGCCAGGTTGACGGCAACGATGTCACGTGGGACATCCACGGAATCCTCGTCCGCGTCGATCCCAAGGACCCGGGTCAGTCGGCCGATCCGTGTGAGGGTGTGGATTGGACCAAGGGCACGGTTGTGTATCAATGGGATACCCCCATTCCCGCGGACGCCGTCGATCCCACGACCACGGTTTTGCCTGGTTTGGGACAATACACGGTTCCGGTCAACCAGCCCGCTCAGTGCTTGTCATTTGGCGAAACGCTGACCGGGACATGGTCGGGGCAGTCCGCAGCGGCATCCTCCCCGGCTCCCGGCCCAGCCCAACCCGTCGGAGCCGCGGCGCAGTCCGGTGCGGCCCCGGCTCAACCAGTCGGACAGACTGGTACGACAGCAGCGCAGCCCGCTGGGCTCCTCGGGCAGTCCGGTGCGGCAGCAGCACAACAGAACACTGTTGTGGTCAAGCATCTGGCCGGCCAGGATGTCCAGGCCACCGTGGTCGCCTCGGGCATCGTCATCACCTCCGTCCAGTCCGGTGGAACGATCCTGACCGCGAACCCGTGGGCCATGGCCGTCTTGCTGACTGGACTGCTGCTGACCGGCATGGGAGTCATCATGCTCTGGGTCCGCCGCCGCTTGCCCGCGTACTTGTAGGAAGGATTTCAGTCCGCACAGCGCTGACTGCAGCAGGCTCCTGGGTGGTGAGTGCCGCTTGCCATGACCCGCATGCTGTCGCACCGGTGCTGTACTGTGGTGAGTGACCCCTGGTCGACAGGGTTCCTGATCCAGAGTTGCCGAGAAGGGAACTGTGTGCCGTACGTGAAGAAAAAGGATCCTCGAGGTGACCCCCAGGACAGACCTTCTGGGCCACCACCTCCGGATCGGTATCCCCAGTTAAGTCAGTTCCTGCGCACCGAAGAGGGCTTTAAAAAGTCCATCCGGTACTCGGGATCGGCTGACTCCACGGTGGCTGCCATTCTGATGATCGCTGTGCTGGCCCTGTTCTACAACCTCGCTATTACGATGCGTGCCATCGCCGACAACCACCTGCCGTGGAACTCCTTTCTGCGCGAGTTCTTCGTCGTCCGGGGAAGCTCCGGGGAGGCCGATCCCATCATCATCTTCATGGTGTACGCCCCTATCGTCGCGATTCCCGTCATCATCGTGGCGTGGATCATTCGGCGACTGACCACGAGTTCCGCCCTGTCGAAGCTGTACGGACAGTACATCCAGGGGGGATTCGTGGCCGAACTCGTGCCGACTCACATCGTCGTCACCGTCTCCAGTCGCACCCGTGCCCGGCTGTACGCCCTCGGTGCACCGTCCGTGTCGCCCACGTGGGTGACGACCGCCGCCGAACACATGTCGGTGCGGGCCTCCACCAATCCGAAGAGTTCCGAAGCCAGGCAGTACGTCAAAGACCTGGGCCAGGCCGTGTCCAAGACCCTGTCCAGCGGGGCCGTCCAGGCCCGCCAAGCAGACCAGACCATTCCTGCGGGCATCTTCATCACCGGCCAGCCGTCGACAGGCGCTGAGACAGCGGTACGCGTGGCCATCCCTGATCCGGACGACAGGACCCAGTTGCGACTGTACCGTCTGAAGAAGTCAGTCTCCCTGGCCTGAAACCCGGGACCAGGTGACTGGGCCGGTCCACACTGCCACGCCGCATGATGGTTCGGGTGTCCCCCGAATGCACCGATTCATGGCTGCTGCGCGGCCCTGTGGAGGCACGCTGGCTTGTCGGGCGTCGTTCAACAGACGTCCAGTCTGCCTTCACGCCACCCGCCGACCCATCGCACCCCCACAGTGTCGCTCGCGACGCCAGCAATCGGTGCATTCGGGTGTCCCTCAGACGCGATGACCGTCGTGACCACTCGTGAGAAGAAACAAGTCGAGCGTCTGCCTCACACTCCCCCCAGTAGTTATGTGCGAGGCAGACGCTCGACGCCTATGTAAGATCAGTACCAGCCTTTGGCTTGGAAGGATGACCAGGCACCGCAAGGAGTCCCGTACCTCCCGGTGATGTACTTCAGGCCCCAGGTGATCTGTGTGGATGGGTTGGTCCGCCAGTCGGGAGCCACCGACGCCATCTTCGAGCCTGGCAGCGCCTGCGGGATTCCGTACGCGCCCGAATATTTGTTCTGGGCGCTGACGTTCCAGCCGGACTCATGGTTCCACAAGCTGACCAAGCACTGGAATTGGCTGTCGTCCCAGCCCCTGGCTTTGATCATGTCGTACGCGATGGCCTGGGCTGATCCAGGTGTGACGGACACGGGAGGGCTGGACTTCGGAGCCGGTGTGGGTGTCGCGGGCTTGGTGCCGGTCGTGGTGACCTGGGTGACGGGCGGGACAGTGACGTCTTCGCTGGCCACAGTCTCGTCGACGACCGTTCCGTCGTGCGTGGTCTGGACCACAGTCTGGGTCATCACACCGTCGACTCCCGGGGTCACGACTGTGACCTTGCCCGCGGGTGAACTCGGATCGTCAGAATTCTGGGTGTCATAGGGAATCGGGTTTTGCCGCGTCACAGTCTGCTGGGCCACCCGTACGATCGAAATGGCGAGGCCATCGGTCAGGGGCGTGTCCAATCCTGGACTGATGATGTCAGCGTCGCCCCAGGTCAATCCCAGTTCCGTCAGGGTGTCGGCGACAGTTCCGAAGGAGTGGATGGTTTGAGTTTGTCCGTCCGCCTCGACAGTGACATTGTGACCAGTCTTGACGTTGAGGGTCATCCCGTCGCGGGGGACTTCGGTGTCGAGAGAGGCGGAGAGTTTCAACGCCGTCTGACCAAGTCCGAGGGAGTTGATGACGCTTCCCACGTTCGTGGCATAGGTCCAATAGATGCCGTCTTGCCCGTCCAGGGTCAAATCGATAGGCCTGGCGTACTCCACTGTGATCAGCATGTCGTTGGTGACGGGGGTGCCCAGATCTGGGGTGACCTTGTCCCGGTAATTCAACTCGATGTCGTGGGAAGCCAAGACCTCGGAGACGGACCCATAGACGATGTTAAATGTCGTCGTCGAGCCGTCGACGCTGAGTGTGACATCTTGGCCGAACGCCATGTTCAGTCCGGCACCGGAAAGGCTCACAGCCATGATTCCAGCGATTGACCAGACGATCGGTTTCACAACAGACACGCATCACTCCTTCAACTTCCCTGACAGGGAATCACCGTTTACCGCAGTACGATTTTAGTCTATCCCAGTCCAAAAACCAAGAGAATCCTGAGAAACACTTAGGTTAAATCCCACGTGACAGGGAGTAATGCAGTATACTCCGCCTGCTCGCGGGTCCCCGTGTTTCGCGTGAGTCCGGCGGCTTCGGCCCCCTGCCGCCGAACCGAAACTATGACGTGGCGTGGGCAACTGTATACTCCCCGGCCTCGGCCACGGCTTGTGTGATGGCAGAAAATTCGATGGGGTCTGATGACTCCACAACCATGGAAGCGTCATCAAGCGACACCTCCACTGCTGAGACCCCTGGGAGCGACGAGACTTCCTCGGTCACATGGGCCACACAATGGTGACAGGTCATTCCAGTGACAACATACCGAACGCGCATGCGCCCTCCTTTTCCCGGTTCAAACCATCGCCACCGCGACGCAAACCTGGATCGGTGCATTCAAGCCGAGAACCATGCTACCCGTCTGGGCACACTGTGGCCAAGACGAGGGGCATTCCTGTGGATAACTGTGGATAAGCCCACGTGACCACGGGTATTCGCGGGCGTGAATCTGTCAGGTGTTCCGGGGGTGGGGCGTGCTTGGGTTGTCAGGATGGGGTTCTACTGCCGCGAAGTGTGACATCGTACGAACGCGGTGTCCGCCCATTGTCCAGGAGAAATCTTGGAAGCATAGGAACACTACATGTAGGGTGCCATATCCACTCCCGTCCCAAGATATTGTGTGTAAAACCCCTTCTCGCAGCGTATGAGTTCGCCGTGATCACGCTTCGGCCGACGTCGGACACGCCACTGGGTGGGGGAAATCCACATGGTGGAATTTCCCGTGTTTTCTACCGTCGTTTCGCTGATGTTCACATTTGACCGAGTGGTACGGCGTGTCTTCAGGCCTGTGCACTGCCTATCCACAAGCTGTGCACATGAGCCTGTGGATAACTCCTCGCTTGGGAGCAGATTTCATCCACATCCTGTGTGGACCGAGGGTTAGGAATCAGGGTAGGCGGAGGGTAAGTTGAACTGACATGAGCTTACGGGAAATCTTGATTAATCCAGTGTCAGCATCTGGCACAGCGCTTGATCAGGGCAGTTTCCTGGTTTATAGCGTCGTCCTTGATGATGGTCATCATGCTCCCTGGGAGCCTTGAGATCACCCTGGCCAAAAAATGTCGGAGGCGTGTCATAGCCTGATTGCGACCGTTGAAGAGAACTACGGGCATCACTGAGTGGCTGGCATTCGCCGAAGCATCTCACCACAGCCCGCTGGCACAGGAGAGGAGGGAAAGTCTGTGACCATCGCCCACGAATTTTCGTACACGCGCGACGAGGCCCCCGACCGAGTTCCTCCGCAGGATGTGGCTGCAGAGCAGTCTGTCCTGGGCGCGATGCTGATGAGCAAGGATGCCATCGCCAATGTCATGGGTGTCATCCGGGGCGTGGACTTTTACAAGCCGGCCCACGAACTGGTGTTCGATACGATTCTTGATTTGTACAGTCAGGGTGAACCTGCGGACGCGATCACCGTTGCCGCCGAGCTGACCAAACGCGGTGAGATCGCGCGAGTGGGTGGGCATGTCTATATCCATGACCTGCTGTCGGCTGTCTCAATCGCGGCCAATGCGGGCTACTATGCCGAGATCGTGAGGGAGAAGGCGATCCTCAGGCGTTTGGTGGACGCTTCGATCCGGATCGCTCAGTTGGGGTACGCCGGGCAGGGCGATGTGGACGAGATCGTCGATCTGGCCCAGCAGACGATCTACGAGGTGTCGGAAGGGACGTCGGGCGAGGATTATCGCCGGGTGTCCGACCTTCTCCAGGTCACGTGGGACGAGATGGACGCCTTGGCGTCCCATGGGGGCCGTTTCTCGGGAGTGCCGACTGGCTTCACGGAACTCGATTCACTCACCAACGGCTTGCACGCGGGCCAGATGATCATCGTCGCCGCGCGTCCGGCCATCGGCAAGTCAACGCTGGCCCTGGATGTGGCCCGCAGCGCAGCCATCCACAACCGTATGACGACTGCCATCTTCTCCTTGGAGATGAGTGCCTCGGAGATCATGATGCGACTGCTGTCGGCTGAAGCGTCGGTGCCTTTGGAAAACATCCGTACCGGTCGTCTGGACGACTACTGGGAGAACCTGTCCCAGGTCACCTCCCGGCTCAGTGCGGCGCCTCTGTTCATCGACGATTCACCGAACCTGACGATGATGGAGATCCGGGCCAAAGCTCGGCGCCTGAAACAACACCACGACCTGAAACTGGTGGTCATCGACTATATCCAGTTGATGAGTTCTGGGCGCAAGGTGGAATCGCGTCAGTTGGAAGTCTCGGAGTTCTCGCGCCAGATCAAACTCATGGCCAAAGAACTCGACATCCCGGTCGTGGCGATCTCTCAATTGAATCGAGGAACTGAAGCCCGAGCGGATAAGAAACCTCTCTTGTCGGACTTGCGCGAATCGGGTTCTCTGGAACAAGACGCCGATGTCGTGGTCCTGCTCCACCGGGCCGACTTCTACAACAAGGAAGATCACCCCGGGGAAGCGGACCTGATCGTCGCCAAACACAGAAATGGGCGCACCGACACCCTCCACGTCATTTTCCAGGGCCGGATGTCCCGCTTCGTCGACGACCCGGACTCCGGTTTCCGGGCCCCGCCCGACGACGAATTCGCGGCACCAGGCAGCTAGGAGCGTGCTGAACTACCATGTCCCGGCTGCGGCGCACCGGGCGAGCGACATTCGAACCCCACATCTTGCGATGTACGTCCAGTACGTGTACAAGATGCGGGGTGGCGAATCTTCACCCGCCCAGCACGTCCTCGCTCGGAACAGCGTGTTTCAGCACGCGCCTAGGAAGGGAACAGTGTCACTCAACTCAGCGTTGCCGGGCGATCGATTCGGGGGAATAACTCGCTGGCCTGAGGTGTAGGGGACTCAGGCCAGCGAGGACTGGGGAGAACGACTCATGGTCGCGGAGTCGTCGTGCCGGATGACAGGTATTCAGCCAGGGCTCCGCTTGAGGGGCCACCGTGACGACGCTCTTATCGGGAACCGCGTCGTTGTGGTTGTCATGGGCGGATGCCCTGGCTGAATCCTGATAGGAGTCGTGAGCCGAGTGGACATGCTGGACCATTGCGAACCGGGTTGCCGGAGTGGTGTCGGCGGGTTCGCGGTGTGGGGCACTGACTCCTACGCAGGTGACTCAGATGCTCGGCAAGACCAGCAGGATTGCCTCTGCTGGTGCCGCCGACGCGTCGCAGTCGCCCGCGAGATTCCCGACCTGGCACCCGTGGTCAGCTACTGTCGTGTGTCATTGTGTTCTCCCCGCGATTCACGGAAGTCGAAGGCTCCCCGAAAGGCATTGTCATCCCGGCTTGGTGTCTCCCCATGATCACTTCTTCGAAGATAGTGATTCCAATGACACCGCCCTGTGACTGATCGTACTTGCTCCCCTGAAAGAAATCAAGAAGATCTCTTTAGTGTTTGTTGAAGCATCAGAAACCGGCTCTGTCTGCCCAGTCTGGAAGGTGGGCGAAGCGACTCAAGAGACGACGTGGTGACGTTTTCGGTCGTCGGTGAGAACCTGCAAGAATGGGACACGTCGTCGCCAGACGGTCTCATCGAGGAAGGACCACACATGCCTGGATACAATCTCACGCGAGCCGAAGCCGAAGAGCGGGCGCGTCTGCTCATCGTCCGCGGGTACGACATCACGCTGGACGTGACCTCGACCACTGACAGTTTTCCATCGACCACAGTTGTCCAATTCGCCTGCCGGGAGCCTGGGGCCCAGACCTTCATCGATCTGATTGCCCCAGTCGTGGACCGGATCGAACTGAACGGTGAAGAACTGGATCCGGGCGTGGCCTTCAAGGATTCGCGCATCGCCTTGTCAAACCTGAAATCGGAGAACACTTTGATTGTCGAGGCACAGGCTGCGTACTCCCATACCGGAGAGGGACTCCATCGTTTCACCGATCCGGTGGACCAGCAGACGTACCTGTATTCCCAATGCGAGGTCGCGGACGCCCGGCGCATTTTCGCCGTCTTCGAGCAGCCGGATCTGAAGTCGCGTTTCATCTTCCACGTGGTGGCGCCGTCTGGGTGGACGGTGATGTCCAACCAGCCGACACCGCGCCCGGTGGCCGTCACTGGTGAGGATGGCAGCCCCACCGGCGCCAGCCGCTGGGACTTCTCGCGCACACCGGTCATCTCCAGCTACCTGATCGCCATCGCCGCGGGTTCGTACACGCGTTGGATCGACTCCTACATCTCCACTGATGGCCGGGTCGTGCCGCTGGGTGCCTATGTGCGCAAGTCAATGGCGAAATACTTCGACGAGGACGAGGTCTTCGACATCACCCGGCGCGGGTTCGAATTCTACGAAAACGCCTTCGGGGTCCCGTACCCTTACGACAAGTACGACCAGGTTTTCGTCCCGCAATACAACGCCGGAGCGATGGAGAACGTCGGGCTGGTGACGCTGACCGAGGAGCGTTACGTCTTCCGGTCCAAGCCCGTCCAGGCGGCCGTGGACACCCGCGCGAACACGATCCTCCACGAGCAGGCTCACATGTGGTTCGGCGACTTGGTGACGATGAAGTGGTGGAACGACCTGTGGCTCAACGAGTCGTTCGCCGAATTCATGAGCCATCTGGCTGCCGTGTCGAATACCCGCTGGACCGGGGCGTGGACGGACTTCCTGGCCTCGCGCAAACTCGTCGGCTACCAGCAAGACCAGCTTCCCACGACCCATCCGATCGTCGCGGACATCAAGGACCTGGCCGATGTCGAGGTCAATTTCGAC
>Ga0123354_10002112_pt1 | contig 25713 bp, 11 predicted proteins | sample TergutLab28metaG_2_FD_97872 | JGI IMG/M metagenome (GOLD analysis project Ga0123354, IMG submission 97872) | Labiotermes labralis P4 segment gut microbial communities from Petit-Saut dam, French Guiana - Lab288 P4 | ecosystem: Host-associated > Arthropoda: Insects > Digestive system > Gut ...
TGGGGAAACCGGAGGGAAAGAGACCACTGGAGAGACCTAGGCGTAGATGGGTGGATAATATTAGGATGGATCTCCAGGAGGTGGGATGTGGGTATATGGACTGGATTGGGCTGGCCCAGGATAAAGACGGGTGGTTGACACTTGTGAGTGCGGTAATGAACGTTCGGGTTCCGTGAAATGTGGGGAATTTCTTGACTAGCTGCAAACCAGTTAGCTGCCCAAGAAGGACTCTGCACCATTGAGGGAGTATGATGTGAAAATTATGGTAGTGGGATAGGAAGAAGGGGCATTAAGATTGAAGAGACGAAAGAGACTGGTCTTCTTTTATCGTACTTTAGCTCACTTAGAATGTAAACTTTTGTTGGAAAGCACCTGTCATATGCTTTGCCAGAAGTTTTGTTGTCTTCAGAAACAGTAATCTGTCCACGACTCCCGCTGATCCAATATTCCTGGAACTTATAAGGGATTGGGTTTTAAATTGACGTTTGTTACCCATAGCTCCTGCCAGAAGACTTTCCAAATCGACATCAAAAGTTGGGAAAGAAACTTTTGAGTGTATTACTCAACTTGTTGATCTATCTCTAGTTACAAACTTTTTTGTTTAGTTTAACGATTCTGAACGTTACGGCTAAAGAAAACTGAACACAAACCTGCTTCTGATAAATTCGAAAACTCCTTTAATGTAGGGACTAAATATGAAATTTGTTATAACGAAGAATTAAGTAAAAGTTCTGAAGTGCTACTTCAGCCTTGCTGGGCCACAATAAAGAAAAGTTAACGTTTGTATTGGTAGATGTGGTGCAGAGAAAATTACGAACTAGAGAGGCAAAGAACTTATAACTTCAATTCGAGGCGCGTTCGCTTAACCATTGTTGTCGTGGAAAAACAATAAATATTAAGTGCGAGTTTTATGAGTGTGTGTCTGCATTCCTACCTTGGTTATCAGGAAAGCAAAACGCAATTTTTCTGCCCCGTATTATTCGGTCACCTGTGGCCTGTCTGCCCGTACCGTATCTTTCCACATTATCTTAAAAAGGCAAGATATCCTGAAATAATTTATTGAACACGAAATATGTGTTTTGCTTTCCTCTGCAAGGCTTGTCTGCAACATTTCTCATCCTAAGAAGACTTCAGTGTTTATGGTCATAAATGTATCTAGGTCTGTATGTAAAGTTCCTTTATTGTTGTCAAATTGTAATAAGACCTAAATTTTCTCTATAGATTTTGGAAAATCCTCTCAAATATCAAATTTAATGACAGTCCGTCCGGTAGGAACAGCACTGTTCCATGCCGTGAGGGGGAGGGGAGAGAGATAGACAGAGAGAGAGAGAGGGAGAGACGGAAGGGCAGACAGACATGACGAAGCTAACAGTCGCTTTTTGCAAGTTTGCGAAAGCGCCTAAAATCTTGCCTTGGATAGTAGAATTTACGTATATTGTAACGTCTGTAAGTGCATGTGCTCTCGTTGGTAAATGTGAAGACCACGAAATACTGAAACATGACGCTGTGCAGATCATTAAAGTGATGCAGATAATTTTCGGGAAGTTGTTCCCTCCATTTTCAAAATAGAAGTCACGAGATTTCCCTGTAAATTGGGTACTTAACATTTGTCGGCTCACGAGAACAACTTTGACCCTAACAAACCCCAGAATGTCGCTTACTTCCAGGCTATCCTTTAGGAGAAAAATTTAGTCCCTGTCAAATAAGTAAGTCTATTAACTGCATCGAAAAATTTCCATTACTCGACAGTAGGTAGGTGTTGAGGTTATAATAATCCTCTTGTCAAATTTATGCACAGTTCTAATCATTCAGAGCACAACAGAAAGAAACAATATTAACTCGCAAGTAAAAGACATGATGGTATTTCAGCCCAAAATATTTTTAACTGGAATACGTCGCTTACTGATCATAAATACGTAAGAGCCTGCTTCACCACAGCCAATAGACAAAGTATTTTTTCTTTAGTGATTCGACAGACGTATGTACCGAAGTACATGATACATTCCAGAAGGGCCAACTTTCTTTGTGCTGAAGAATTTTGGAACCATGTTTTTCCAGATAACTACTTTTCATTTGCACACATTTTTTCCCCCATACCTGTACTTGTTTCGTGACTCATGCTTAATACCCAGTTTTCTACTCCGTCGCAAAAAATAACAAGCTAATGACCTGGAGAGATTTGATACGCCTTTGGTGTTTCGGGGGGACCTGCTGTCTCTTTCCTCAGCATAGAAGAATACGAGGTATTACGTTTCCCCGAAATATCGATACGTTAACTTTCTTAACGAGTTAAAATGCGTCACGTCGTAGGAGAAAATTTTCAGCAGTTTAATGATTTCTACTCTTTACTGAGTATTAGCCGGTCCCAGTAGCCGCTCGGTCTAAGGCGTAGGACTTCGGCCATTCGCTTGCTGAGATTGTTGGTTCGAATCCCGCCGGGGGCATGGAAGTTTGTTGTGAGTTTTGTGTGTTGTCAGGTAGAGGTCTCTGCGTCGGGCTGATCATTCGTCCAGAGGAGTCCTACCGATTGTGGTGAGTCATTGTATGTGATCTAGAAACCTCGTGAATGAGGAGGTCCTGACCCACTGGGGGCTGTTGCGCCAAAAACAAACAAACAAACCGAATATTATTAGGGTTACAAGGCCAAGGGAAAAAACATGCTCGAAACATGTAGTGCCCATGGGGGGAATGGAAAATGGACAAATATTCAACTGGACAATCTCAAGTGATAATGTAACTGGCGAGATCTAGGCATAGAGAGAGAAATATTTAAACCCGATCTTGAAAAATCTTTGATACGATTTAGTGGCTTAATCAGATCAGGACAGAGCCCAGTGGATTTTTTTTGCGAATATTGCAATTAAATTTAGGTTTTCATAAAATATAGGAATTTGTAACGGGCCGAATGACTATCAGATTGTGACAGTAAAATGACGTCTCAAAAAGTGGCTATTATTTACTGGTAAATGGCAGGGCTGGACCCACAAGAACGATCTTCTGTTTGCTAAAACTTACTCTTCAGGAAGTTAAGGAGGGCATAAATACTCGAAGAGTGTGTTAGAGTATAATTTTTTTAAAAGAATTTTCTCACGAACTAAGTTTCAGTTTTATTAATGTCTTGCCTGATATGAATTTTCCATATGTGAATTTTGTAGTTAACTTTCGGTTTCCTTGAAAAGAAGGGGTTTTTTTCCGAATAGTTACGCGACAATAAGATTCTCAAGAAGAGCTTGTTCCCTGCAGTCACACAGACCATCTTTTGCAGCTTCTATTACTTTGCACAACACCTTTACATACAGTACTTCCGAACTCCAGAGAACATTAATAAGCCTGTACCAGAATTCTGCAGGAACGATTCTTATTCGATTCCCTGTAAACCTTACTTTTGACAATGGGGCTGGATAGGAACATTCCAGCTTTGTGGGAAGCCAGCCTTTGTCACTTCCAGTGCGAGCGTGCGTGTGGGTTTGCTGTTTCTCTATTTCTCGTCTGTAATGTGCAGCGCCTTTGATCTCGCTTCCCCTATCCCGTTGCTTCTATTCTCATCTAATACATTTAACTCAAGTCATCCATATATTTAACGAGAATTGCGGGAGACTGGGGTATTTAAGAGAGCACGACCACAAGATGGCAGTGGGCTGAGGGTGCTCTTGAGATGAAAACGGGATGCTGCGAGGTACAGTCATGGTCCAACTGAAACAGTGGTGAGGGATTTCTGGAGGAATGAGGCTTGCCGTCTGGTCTGATATTGAAGAAATATAGATAGCAGCCTCCTATATTTTCTGTCAGCACACCGACTACTTATTGTTTCCGTTCGTCACCTTCCTCCTTCGATAATCATTGATGCAAATGTTTCAAATTGCTCGAGCACTGTAAGGACTAACTTTCATATCCATATTAATGGCCAATATCTTTGAGTTAGGTGAAGGCGGAGAATATTACTTAACGGAGACATTCCTAATGTGTGCGCTACGCATAATATCATCAGGGTGGTGGAGTCAAAAGGGGTACGCTGTGGCATAGTGGTTTGAAGCACTGAGCTACAAGCCGGAAGGTCACGGTTTTGATCCCCTGCGGCCCTGGAGTCGACGCAGCCTCTGACATAAATGAGTACTATGTATACTTCCTGAGGTAAAGGTGGCCGGTGCGAAGAGCTGACTTCCTTTCCGCCTGGAACTTCCGGGCGCCTCAGGCTCCTGAAGCACTAAAGGCCTGTCCAGGGAAAGCTTTTAGCTAGCTGGTTAAGTCAGAAAGTGGGAAATTGGAGTGACACATAACTTGCTGGAGGAAGATGAAAAATGCACAGAAATTTCAGTCCGAAAATGTTACTGAAAGAAATAACGTAAGGCGCATATGTGGTAGCATACAAGTAAAATGTTTCAAGCCGCGTTCCCATGGCAGGTATACTTGACAAACTTGTGTACCTTGTGTGTACTTGTCACGTCACGGAAAACATGCGCATGCGCTTGTAAAAAGATTGTCCACTTTTCCCTTTTCCTCCGACTATCGGTGATTTGATACAAGTCAAGAAAATCCTAAATGTTTTTTTTTTGTTTTTTACTCATAAAGCCGGTACTTGTTGCTGCTTTTCCCATGAGTCGTTTGTACTTGACCAACAGGTAAGTGACCTATGTGTGTGTGGACGAGCGGTATCACTCGATCCAGTTGAGTGGTTACGATATGAACGCCGGCAAACAGGCGTGTGTAGCCTAATACGAATATTTGTCAGATATATCAGTCGCGGGAATGTGGTATAAAATTTGGGGTTTAAAAGTGGGGATAGTTAGATTGAACTGGCAAAAGATATGTGGGATCGGATGCCTAGTTCTTCGTCAGCACAGATATGAACCATAGGTTTAAACAAGAGAGTGAGTTTTAACAACCTTCTGAACAACTGTGAAAAAATTAGGACCTTGCGCTGTAGATGTCGTTTCATAGTTTGTTAGTATGAAATTGTAGCATGTTATCCTTTTCAAAATTTTAAGTATTATCTCTGCAGGAATAACCGCTTTGGGAGCCATTTTCTTATGAAGTATGCTTACATTATTTTTGTCAAGTGCTTGTTAAGTTCGAGATTATAGTGGGGAAATTTCTCCTTTGAGAAGCATTACCCTTTTTACATTTTTCAACGGTCGTCCTGATGAATCAGCGAGAGGAACGAAAGGGGATTAGTACTGATCATGAAAAACACCGAGTTAAAAATGTAATATGCCAAAAACTAAGGTAATTTCCCTGAATGCGTAAGAAAATTAGTTCTAACACAATACTCATAGGCTTTTAGCTGGAATTTCTGTAAATGCATTTCCTTAAATTAAAAACTGAAAGAAATTTTAAATGCTACAGTCGTACTCAGTCTTTCCCTCTTTAATTAAGCAAACTCTTACTAATTTATAATGGTTTTAAAAATGTATCGCAAAACTACGTGTCTCTAACTGCAGAGATGTGTAATTATTTTTAATGGTCTTCCTTATTTGAAAATACTTTCCTTAAAATATTTAAGAGAAATTACTCCAGCGGAAATATCTCTGGTCTGGATACGGTGAAAACTTTACCATTTCACTGGCAGGGATACAAAATTTGCATATTACTTAAAGTGGTTAGACGGAATGTTGGCTTAAGGTTCTTGCTTTAGTTATATACCGGTATCTAATTTAACTTGTCTACGCGTATTTCGAACGTACAGATGAGTATAAGACATGAAGTTCTTTCTTACCTCCAGACTCTGTTTCTCCATTTCTGGTCTGTTTACTCGGCGACTGTAATTTAGTTTAAACTATCATAGAGTGATTTATGTGCACACTGTGTGCGCTAGGATGTTTTATGTTCTGACAGCGATGTTGTTGAAAATTCGAGTCTTCTGGCGAGTGATGCCTTGTCGAAATATGAGCAATTCTGTTTCATTCCGAGCTCCAGTTCTTCTTGAACCTCTTAACCCTGAAGATGAATAAACGATGATCTTTTGAAACCTCAGGAACCACTCGCCCAACGACACGGGTTTACATCCCAGAAAAAGTGAACTGTTATTCTGTTTTGAGTCGCGTCTGCAAGATTGAGTAAAGCAACTTAGTTGCGCCATGTCTATACCACCCTCTGTCCGTCTGTCTGTTCATCAGTCCATTCTTTTGGATCAACTCGGCACCCACTCTAAGGATTTTCATGAAGTTTTATATTTATTTTTGGAAAATATGTCGAGAAAATTAAAATTATATTAAACTCGGAGAAGAATAACCCATTGTTGTAGATTCGTCCATTTTAGCGTTTTAAACACTTGATAATACATGATATCACCGAATAATGATTTTTGAATGCGATTTTTTATTTTATAATGTTTTATTGATACCAGAAACTTATGGTTACCCAGAGGAACGCAGCGTCATGTTGTTGTTTATTTGATACAGTTTATAATCGATTATTCCCAGACATGAAATGCATAAAAATCGCGCTTCAGAAACTGTCTCGCTAACGAAGTATATGTAAGTTGTTTCTGTCGCTCTGCAAACAGTCACACACCTGTCACGAAGTAAACACAACAAGCAAAGCAGTAGTTGTCTGTGAACAGCACAAGCCTGCACTTGAGCAGTGATAGAAAATAGCTGGCATTACTTATTTCAATGTAATGTCGGCAGTATGCATCCCTGATAGAGGATCACTCTCGCTCCAAATACCAAAATTACTAACTCCATTGCGGTCCTATTTAGGAAGCCAATATTGCTTCACTTAATCAAGAAATTTCCCGCATTTTACGAAATCCGGCTTTATGACCATATGTACACTAACCAATCACTTTTGCCTGTGTATGACCAACTGAATTCATTTAATGCCTCGAATTAAAATTATTTAACCCTTATCCTGCTAACGTGGAGAATATGGTGAGTTCCTAATAATGCCAGCAAATGGCAGATGGGATTTAATTCGGCTTCTAAAGGATTAAGATCCATTTAAATATTATCTTCCTATGTACCTCTACCTGTTCAAAACAATACAGTTGCATCAGCTGTTCCCAAAAAGTCCCTGTATACACATCTTTCCTCTCCCGTGAGCGCTACAATCTCGATCCATTTCTCTCTAATTAGTACCAGATTACATCAAAATCTCTTAAATATTTCTGGAGATTAAGCAGATGAGAGACCTAGAAGAAACAGAAGTAGCCTTTCCTTCATGAGTGAAGGCTTTGCAACATGTACAAAGAGCGCCAGGAGAGACGAGGACGCAGTCAAAAAAGAAAACATCAGCGTTTTAATATTAAATTTCATTTCTCTATGCCCTAAGGTTGTTCCTTCATTTCAATATTGAAGCACCCGCTGTAGAAATCCCGGGCCTCCTGCCAGGATCCTGCCTTAGGGCCATTGTCGGATCACGTACATATTATGATGCAAAGTGTACAGTTTTTTCTCTCCAGCCACAGAAGAAACCATGGAAGGGCGTATATGTCTATGTGTCTAATGTCCGATCAGGCATAGTCTAAGCGCCTGGCTTCTGATAAGGAGAACATGTAAACCATTACCTGCATGTAAGATGAATATATATGGTTTTCAAGTCAGCGATATTACAATACATACTGACCTATTTGGGGTTGTATTACAATGAAAAGGGAACGCGCTAGCACAGTGGTTAAGGTACTGTGCTACCAATCGGAAGGTCGCTGGTTCAATCCCAGCTGGTGTCAGTGGATTTTTCATTTACATAAAAATCCTTCCGATCGCACTATGGCCCTGGGCCTCTAACAGAAATGAGTACCAGTTGTATTTCCTGGGGGTAAAGGCGGCCGTTCCGTAAGGCTGACAACCTACCACCATCCTGTGCCGTTGTCACGAAATCTGGGAACCTTAACTTCCTGGAACCCTCTAGGCCTGTCCAGGCCTGTAGTGGGACTGTTTTACCTTCACCTTTACTACAATGAAAAGTGTGACACAGTGTCTAATATTATGCTGGTGATATGCTTCAGTGTAATCTGAATGATTTCGGAGCGAGAGTGTTTTCAGTCATGATATAAGATATTCGACCAGTCTGGAAATCCTGACCAATGATCAGTAGTCTTATTTCGTATTCAGACGGTTTCGGGTGCAAAATTGGAGACCAGTAATACTGTCCGAAGTCTCTCTATTTCTCTTAGTCCCTCAGGACAAATTCCTGGATAGAATTTCACATTATGCAAAGACCGCTTTCTGCTACATTGTTTGGTGTTTTTTTTGCGCTGATAACTGTATTTGTGTTCGCCGTATCATTTTGACAACTGATAGCACAATTAAATGAAACTTAAATGTTAAGTGGAGGTATAACTCCACTCATTCTTAACCTCGACAGAAGATAGAAGTGCGTCATTGGCTTCATGCCAGGGCCGTTTTACTTACTGGAAAAGGCCTCTCTCACCTGCGATAAATAGAACTGCGATTCTTCCGATTTCCTGCCTGTAGCTAAATAAACGTTAAATAAGTAAATAAATAAATACATTGTAAAAGTCAGTTTGTAATGCTGATACAGACAACTCTGTCACGCATGAGTTTCATTTTGTCTCAGGACATGACATAGAATCAGAAAGTCTTGAAGGCGGTAAACATATTGGTGTTGCAAAGACGCTGGATAATTTGGTGACCTGCTGAGCAACTGTATGCTTGTAAATAACGACTGTATTGCACGGAGATACTCAGTTATTTTGATAGGGTCTATCAATGATGGTTATATCAGTTTGCTTCGTCTTGCGTTTAACCCTGCATGACGGTAATAAAAAGATACTTTATGTTCTCATTCCGTATACGGTGGAACTGACAACTCGTTACGAGCTCGACGGTCCGAGGCTCGACAGCCAGTGGAGGCGAGATCGTCCAGATTGACCCTGTGACCCCACTCACCCTTCAGTACAACTGGTAACGTGTCGCCTTCCGGCGGTAAAGCGGTCAGCTTATGACCACGTGCACCCACCTAGCGCTGGTGTTGCAAAACGGTTAGAGTTATTGTTCTGCCCCAGCTGTGGGTTCATATTATGTTTTATAGGGTAAACTTTCTTTAAATGTACGACTGTTGCGTGCGTCTTCCTTGTGGTCTTGAATAGCAGAAGTTTTTTTCGGCGGCATACGCCTGCAGAAAGAGTATAAGTGCAGTTGAACTCACATATAACGTCGTGAAATGGGCTGAATATTTTGTGTCGTTATAACCGGGTGTTGTTCTAAACAAGCAGCATAAATATTATGGTTAACAGTGGGGAATTAATTGGCGCCATAGAATATCTGACGCTATAGACCAGGCGACGCATAAACCGATGTCGTTGTAACTGGGTTCGACTGTAGTTACAGTAAGAGGTGAAGGTACAATTACTCGTATGATGTATAAAGCACCACGTTATAAAGGCGTATGTGGAATGGAGGTAAATCTCTACGTATTCTTTACGCAGGCAGTAGATAGAAATGAGTGGTTAGCTTCACGTCACGGCCGCTTTACCCCGTGGGAATGAACCGTCGATAACCGCTGAATAGGAATGAATGTGACCGACTGGCGGCCTGAAATGTTCGGAGAAGGGGAGTGTCTCTTAGTGCTATCGAGAATTACGGCCCCATTCCTAATTTGTCCAGTCTCTATCCTAGTTACATTACCAACCGAGCTGTTCTACTCCGATGCATGTCTAAAACTGAGAAATAGTATTTTTTTTTTTAAATGAGTAACAATTAAAAACGGTGCTACATGCAGCGTGTGGTGTACGTCAACAAACATCCTTGTGCCTATCACATCAATCACTTCGGGCTATACCAATGCTCAGGTAGGGTTCTCTGCTCTTCGAAACGTCTAAATCGACTTCGAGCCTCATCTAGCCTAAATTACTGTCTTCTCTTTCTTCGGGGGTAAGGCGGACGGGGCATCAGCATAAATACTCCCCTCCATGTCGTGCCAAGGCTAGGAATGCATGGAACCACGCCGTCACTCGCCCATTCGCCTTCATGACGCGGTAGTTCACTGAGTCCAAGGAAAGTCTGTCTTTTTAACTTTTACAACAAGCGTAGCTGTCTCCCCCTTTTTATTATGTTATGAAATAAATTCGCGCGTGTAATGCTATCCTCTTATTTGCACTCTAGCTCGTCTCTTGCTGTCGTTTTAATCAGCATCTGTCAAACCCTTGGAAGCAAACGATTCTGTTTTACACTTTATTGTTACTTATTACACCCCACCACGACGTCAGCTTATCGCATTATGCCAGAGCGCGTGATGCTCCAAAGAACTTGAATACTGAACTTTCGTTACAGTATTTCCTCTTGAATTGACACATATTTTAAGCTTGAGAGAAAGGAGACGATTTATTTCGTTTTCTTTCCCTTTTCTTTATCACCCTTCTATATAGTCTACATTGGATTCATTACCTATTAGTATCACTCCAGTAACTCTAAGTTTAACCGAGGTACAGGGCAGCGAATGTGACTGACATACGCTAATATCAAAGACTCACTGGATAGTATTTTAGCCAGTTTTATCCACCTTTATCCTTACAATCTGCATCTCGCAAAATCATTTTTAATATTATCCTTCAATATATTCGGTCTTGTAGCTGTGCTTTTCCAATATTTCTCACCTGAAGGGTAGTCAGTGTCCTGTACTAAGGCCACAGGCAGTAGTCCCATGTATTTCTCCTTCACATCTCCTTCGTGTTGTTACACTTCGTCCTACAGGTTAATACCCTACATTATCTTCTAGTCGTCTACCTATTAACTTCACACGACGTTTTGTAGAGATAACTTCAGCGGGCAATGTATATTTTGGAAAGGTTGATTTAAGTCAAGTGGATCAGAAAGTTGGAACGTTCCTGCTTTGTTATTCCCACCATCCACGGGTCTTCTTACGTTGGTCCATGTTCGGCACAGCCGCATATCCAAATCACCATTGCCTCCCTGGCTTACGTGTCCTGAGAACTGGCCTATCGTCGGCCGTGTATAAGTCAAGAAATCCATAGATATGCAATAACTTAATATTCATATAATATGGGCTATGTTTCTGGAACAGATTTTTTCCTCTGAGCTCGTTCCGTAACATTTGGAGGTCACGTTCTTCCGTCAAAGTAAAGAGATCAGAGTGAAAAAGACTGAAGAAAATAAAGAATTATACAAAAATGTTTGTTATTTCTATACTTTTGTTTCTCCTTGCTTGGGACTTATTAGTACGCGTTAATTCAGTCCCTTAATTAGAAAAAAAAACTGTAATTCGCCATCGATAGGGAAATGTTGAGAGGCTGAGGCCTAGGTTAGAGAACCATACCAAAGCGGGTGTTACAGAAGTCGTGAGCAAAATTGAACTTTCTCAGATACAGTCCAGTAGTGGATGTTTGTGAAAATGAAGATTATCCTTCGGTTTCCCTGAAATCAGGGAAGTTTTGATCAGCTGCATAAGCCTCAACCCATCAAAATCACCGTACATAATTAGTTATTACTTCCTTTCGTTCTGTATTCAAGTTGGGATTGAAGTATATAAAGACTTTTGTTAAGCCGTCGAATAATATTATTCGAGGACAGTCAAAAAAGTCTGAGGGGGATTGTAATTGACAATTGCAATTGAAATTTCAATTGTCTTTGAGAATGGAAGCAAAACATTATTGCAGCCTGTAGGGTCTATACATATGTGTGTGTGTGTGTGTGTGTGTGTGTGTGAGGAAGGGAGATTATGTATACATAGACATTACATTTATTATAGTGAGAAAGAGAAAACAAATATCTAAATATTCCCAGGCATTGCCCGTTCATCCTTCTGGTAGAGCAAATCAGGAAACATATTAGACATCTGGGAGGCGAAAGTGACGGGGACGTGGGCTGTTTTGAATGTGCGGCGGAGAAAGGAGGTTGAGCGCTTTCTCTGTATGAGCTGATTTTGATATTTATAGTGAGGCAGATTGATTAAGGTGAAAATTTCACAAAGTTGGAAGGACTACGTTTGATTGACTGTTTGATGTCCACGTTGGCAATATACAGGATAAACATTAAGTGTAACTTGGAATTTGGATGCAACTCCGCATTTGCTCTGGGACTGAGAAAAACCACGGCAATCTTTAATTGATTTTGCCGTCGCAGGGCTTTCTGGAGGCGTAAGTTACTTGTAGGTAAGAGTCCTACTTTCAAGCACGAGACGCCTAGCGGCTGTCCCTACGTGCGCACATTTTCTATTTAAAAATACTACATATTTGTTTTATTTACTTTTTTTGTGGTATTTTCTTCATTTTTGAATGAGTAATAAATGGCGAAGTGCGAATTAAATGTAACGAATATTTAAAGTCTGACTCCGTACTTCAAACCAGCAGACCAGTCGGTTAATATTGTATAGGGAAATAATCGATGTTCAGTTTGATAATCATAAGAAGCACAAAAATCCACTATAGGAAACATGGTCCAACCCAGGGGGCGGGGGGACTGCCGGACTGCAGCCCCCAAATCGCAATTTAAGAAACACAAAGCTTGTTAACTGAATAATATCAAACTTTTACGTGATTTACCCTTCGACCGAAACCAGCACCTAAAATAGGCTAATTTAAAAAATGAATAAAGAAAACGCAGGGAATCTTAGATACAATAAAAAAAACAAGAAGATTAGACTTTGCTATTTAAAGTAATTGAGCATGTTATCGAATGTGTTATTGTATTTGTGTGTATATAATGCAGTTGTAAACATTGTTATGTTACGGTTTTACTTACGACATGGTTTTTATTACATAGTTCTTTTTTAAATGATGCATGAAGTATATATAGGCTCAGGTCCAAAGCCCCACCCTCCTCTTCCTGCTCCGATGAAATATTCTGCGTGCGCAGTTGATGGGAAAGATGCAGGCTTTTTGAAAATCGAATGTGATTTTACAGAGCTTGATCGGTTCAATATACTGCAGGAAAGTAAGCTAATAAAGCTAGTGGGCTCATACCCCATATATACTAGGTATGCAGATAATACCGTCGTCTTTTTCTGCTACAGTGCTGCTGTCTGTGTAGCTACGTGAAAACAAAGTGTGTCTGTGGAAAGAGCGCGAGATCAAAATAGCAGTCACATCCCGTCTGCCATTATATACAAATAAGCCGCACACAGAAATGTCATCAGTACTGTGAATCATGCCATCCTAGACCTAAAAAGGATATTACATAAGATGGTTGTATCGCTAGAAAGGTACAAGGGTAAATTTAATGTTGTACATTTTCCGTGTAACTATATTATATACGTATACGTAAAAATTAACAAATTTTTGCGTAATTCCTTTATTTGTTAGTTAATGCTACGAAATATTCGGCCTTAACTCTTAACCATGCTCAGGGAACTCTCTTCAGCATGTGCAGCCAATTTTTCAACTTGCACGTTAGAAATTCTACACATGATGAAATTTATTGTTATGATTCTTAGATGTTACAATTCTTAGAATCAGTGTTGTAGTTAAAATACAGTATAAAACTATTTTGCTTTTGATATAACTATTGTGTCCAAATCTCTATGTTCAGCTTTTTACAAAGTAGCAAGTTCCGGATTCATAAAGGCTGTGTTGCTGGTTCACACTATTAATTAATATAACAATAATTATTATCATTCGTGGAATTTGTAAAACATAAGTTAAAAAAAGGCTGCACATGGTGAAGAGAGCTCTGTGATGATGGTCAAGCGTTAAGGCCGAAAAATTTCGGAGCAATAACTAACAAATGAAAGTACTGTGCGACGAGTTGGTGTTCAGTTCTACACAGGCATGAGTGTAATTAATCGGTCTTGTTGGAGAAAAGAAGTGTTTTAAATATCTGATAGGCGGATTTAGGCCTGTCTTCACTAGAAGGGGGCTGCTGTAAGCATCTACTGTCAACATTTTGTTTAGAATTATATATATATATTTTTTGTAAACTTGTTTTAGGTGTGATAAACTACAGAACCCCGCTATAATTGCTGCCTAGACGCTCTAGTCATATATGCTGTCGTAGTTAATGTGTTTAAAAGAACCCTTCGAGGGGCCTCTAGAACTATATTGTAAAAGGTTCAAAGAGAAAACTAATTTACATTTAATTTTCTAGTGATTGTATTAAGCTCCATCTCATATTCTGTCGGTCAATAAATTTAGGTCTGCAGAGCACAAGGTGCAGTAAAGTGGCCGAACGCCATGGGAGGGCTGCTAACCCCCTGGCTACCTGACCCGGGCGAACTACACTGTCGAATCAGAAGGTTCCAACTCTTCACGACATCACGTGTAAGTCACAAGTAGTTTTATGGATCATGACGCCGTGTAGACTGGTTTGTACATTGTTTCGGAATATCACAGCGATTCCATTTTTAGAATACCCTGAAGAATGAACAATGCACTGGATTTTTAAGTCGAAGGGATGATTTTCTGTTGTTGAAAATTTTTATGTTACGAAAGATATATTCCATTATATTGTTATAGACGTAAAATGTGACGCGTATAAACGAAAGAGTAAACAAAGCGCATGCTGAGCGCAAAATAAGTGCACTGGCTGGTAAAACTGAAGGGCTGGTCCTGTAGGACGCGTGAAAGGAATTAGAGCCTCACATAAAATGGCAGGAAGAAAATTTGAAACGAATGCCGGGGGTAAATGAAAAGAAAAAATATCATATAGAAACAGGATATGAGAGTTTGGAGGCCTGTATTAAACTGGTTTAGGATGGGATGCATTGTTAAATCTTAACGCACTTTCAGATTCCTTCCAATTTTGGGAATATCTTGGACAACTGAGCCCCTATCTGCTTCTCAAGAAAGACTCTTCTTCACACAGGCGATTAATTAGTCACAGTGCGAACAGGAGCTTGAAAGTAATGACTAGGATCGGAGTCGTGGTTCGATTCACCACAAAAGCAGTAGGTTTTTCTGTGCTCGAAAGTGTTCAGACCGGCTCTGGGCCCTTCCAAGCCCTTACTCAGTGGGCTCCTGGAGCTTTTTCCTCTGCGTAAAGTGGGCAGAACATGTAGCTAGTACCGCGGTTATGAATGAGTGGAGTTGTACCTCCTGGACCGCTTATGCCTTAATGGCGTGCACAGGGACAATGAACCAAAATTTGAAATTTTCTTTGAATATTGATCCTATGGGATAAAGTTAAGAATAAATTTAAAGATGCTATTAGGATACTCTACATGAATCATCATGATCATATCTCGCTCAGTTCTTCTTACAACGTGAAATATTTCAGACAAAAGTTATAGAGAAAATCAAAACAAACATTCAATGTTCAATAAAGTTTTTTCGAAAATAGTGCCGTTTGTGAGAGAAGTGGAAAATATTGTAGATCTTAACAACAACAGATGGCAATATGGTGCATTCGTCTTGCATGCTGGATAGCTAAGGCTACAAACACACACTCACAATGTGTAATACGTATTGCTTTTCCGCTGCAACAATGGTTGCACAAACGCGCCTCATTATTATGTCATGTGTACATTGCTTCCATTCTTCTGTCTGTGGCGCAAAGTCTAACTTGGGCCTAGGCCGCTCATTGTTGAGGTTTCTATATAACACACATTTAGACACGGATATCCGGTAAGTGTCCTCTAAACGAGCGATCAGCCCTTCGCAGAGACTGCTACCTACAGAGTCCACAACAAGCACAGAGAAGTGAACATCATGCCCTTAGCTGGAATGGAACCCGCAATCCCAGTAATCGAGCGGCGACCTACGCCTTAGGTCGCCCGGCCGCCGCAATCGGCCAAGGAATTTGTTTACTTGCACAAATTTTTCACCGGTAGATATTATTTAATCATACCATGCCTGAATAAGTTCGTGTTTTCACGTAATGGCTATGTTTTTTTTCCAGGTACGTGTATTAATCACAGCTGTGCCATTGTTCACATACCTAACTCGAATTTTCCTTTAATTGTTACTGTCAACTCGAGACCTGAATGTAGCTTTAGCTCGATAATCCACAAAACGTACTTGTTAAAAGGAGCAATTGAATGTACGAGTGAGATGGGTTCTACTGGCGTGATATTGCTACTAATATTCATAAGAAACATTTTGTACAGGTCGTAGGGGTGATACAGACAACTATACGATGACACATACCTCTTATCCTTTATTTAATTAATTAGTGCTTTGTTTAAACACTTTACCAGTACGCCGGGTTTTCTAGCGTCGAATAATTGGATTATAGTGCATGATGAATTGATGTGATTGTGTAAAATTGGAGACAATGTTCTTTCTCGAAATTTGCCTAGAAGGACCCTGGAAAATCAGAAGTCATCCCAGTACAGCCAGTATCCAGCCAAGATTCGAAAGAAATTTATTTTTCTGGTTTAAAAGCACATCCTTTTGCATGTATCTGGTGTCTTATGGTTTTGCTAGTGCAGAGGACTATCGGCCGAGTGTCGAAATGTTCACCTCCCGATTACAAGTCAAAAGCAGTGATGTGTTGAAGCCGCCCATTCCAGGTTCGAATACGGGAACAGGCTTTCCTGAGATGTTATGTTTTTTTTATTGAAAACCCATGTAAATGTTTTTACCGTCTGCGTCGGCAAGTCAACAGTATGTTCTGCTCACTCTGCTAATTCCGGCCTTGGGCTCTCCGCTTAGCAGCCGTGTTTGCAGGTATGCGGGGATCGTATTATAGAACGGATATTAGGTGGCCAACAGAGTAACTGAATTTGTGGTCAGAACGTTATTCACGGGATAATTTCGGAAGTATCAAGGCAGCGAGCAGGATGTCTGTATGCTCTGGTAAACATTAAGCGGTATGGCTTCAATAAAAGTGGCCGTTTACCGTAACTTCAATTTGGCGTAACTTCCTTGTCGTCTACATCCCGCCAGACATTCCCTGCGACGAGAAGGATCATTAGAAAGGCTAGGTGCAGTTAGAACTAACTTGTTTCGTTCTTCCATATAAAGTAACGAAATTAAAATGGACATATTTTGTGAGAAGAAATGCTACGTTTTTGTCAAATGTTATTTTGTTCAGAAGAAAGGTTTTTGTACGTCTGCAGTGGAAATTACACAATTTGCTTGAAAGCAATGATGGTGTAATAAATACTGCCAGCAGCTTTGAGAATTTGTAATATAGTCGCAGACTGAAAAGCAAAATGGAGTCATTGAGATGGAAGATCTACTCATAACGTACATTGCCATATACAGGTTGTTATGAAGTACAATCCAGAGTCTTATTCAAATAAATACGAGTAATTTAGAGTAGGAAAGTTAGGAGGACAGGACACGAAATCTGTAATGTGATATTAATATTACAGGAATAATAAAACTTTGGTGAGTTATAAGTGTTCAGTCGCCTCCCTTGCCTTATGAATTTTATAGCTGCAGGTTTTATTACATGTTTCCTTGGAAATATCTGCAGATGCTGTTTTTTGAAGAAGTGGGTTCAGTATGTCTAACAAAAGTGGATTTTTTGGCATGTTACTACCGAAATTACCGATTCACACAATATTCTCTACGCTGTGTAGTTGAGTGCGCTATTTTTTCTTTTGGTTGACGAAATATAATTCAACACAAGGAAGGAAAATGTACTGCAATTACTTTCTTTTTTCTTTCTGTGGCGAAATTTTCGATTAAACGTTTTTATTTGGTTTGTATTTGCTTTGCCCAGTACAGACGTTCGCTCTACCGGGGTACCGGGCTTGAAGTGACTAACTTGTGGTCTTTAATACAGATATGCGTCGCTTAACGACGAGGATACCTTCTGAGAAATGCGTCGTTAGGCGATTTTGCCGTTGTGCGAACGGCATAGAGTGTACTTACACAAACCTAGATAGTATAACCTACTACACAATCAGTCTATATGTAGCCTACTCCTCGTAGGCTACAAACCTGTACAGCATGTTACTGTACTGAATACTGTAGACAACTGTAACACAATGGTAAGTGTTACAATATTATACAATAATATTACAATATTATATTATTATATAATCTTATAAGACTACCGTCATATATGCGGTCTGTCGTTAACCGATACGTCGTTATGCGGCGCATATCTGTACTTACAAAGTTATTTGTGTCTACGAGCCTAGTTATGGTTTAGTAACTTGTTCATTGAAAAAGTGACAGATCAGTTTAATACATACCAAGTACAATAAAACATTTGTACACATTTATTTATTACTTATATATTACTTAGGCTATTGCCTTGTTAGATTGAATTTGTCGACTTTCCGTGGAGTTCCCCTGTGTGCGAATTTCTGAGAAAGGAACAGTACTGTACAAACGTAATAAAAGATTCTAGGATGTTACGTGATATGAGACAAACGTTTTTCTCACGTTAAGTTAATGTTACTCTATAAGCCTAATTGAAAAAGACAAGGCAACTATGCGAAATCTGTGTGTGGTTTTCGATTTACACTGATTTTTAGTCTCATTATATCAAAGGAAGCGTTCCAGTGTTACGTCAAAATTTTTCCTAGAAGTTCTTCTTGTTAGCGTCGTTATGTATCGTGTGGCTTGTTTCCTCACGGCCCTAAATCAATTAGAATACACAACATTGAATTACGTAATGTATAACACATTTTTCCCTAAACATGTAGCCTGTTCCTAGAAGTATGCACGACAAACTCTAACATAGTAATCTCTTTAGTATTGGCCAGTAACTATTGCTGTTACTATTAATACTATCAGTCGAATTTCAGATTTATTTGTTATGTTCCTATATAGGACCAAGATTCTGCCACATTATGTGCCTGGAGGTACAGAATAAAACCAAGAAAAGTACTTGTTATTCGGCCGTGACTGAAGTTGGAATTCTCCATATTACAAGCCGAAATTTTGTCGCTTGATGTACCTTGCTCAGTTTGATGAGATTTTGTAGACAAGCATACAGAAAAATGTTTTATTCACTTCAAGTGTCTTGCTTTTGGTTCCAGATTTCCGGGCACCATACAAATGAGAATATGTCACAATATAAGTACACTTTGCCAAGCTGACCTTTTCATAAGTAATAACAATAAAATTAAAATAATTCGTGAATTTAACCACACTATTCCTTAATTTTAAATAACGTTAAAATTACATACATTGAAAAAATCTGTCGCTCTTCATAATTTTAACCCATGGCAGCCACGGTATTTGCTGCAACATGTCCAATGAACAATACTGGTCTTATTGATCATAGTGGTGGATAAAATATTTCGCCGTATTTTATGCAGGGTTTTACAATATCAAACGTAAATTGTCGAAAAGTATTTATTGCTTAACGTATATAATATAAAATATTAAGTTTCCGTTTCCATTAGAACCTTAGTGTGTTGGAGTAAACGTGAAAAAGACAGAAAATGTAGGCATAACGTAAGAGTGAGACTCGTTCGTGTAACCATGGTTGCAGTGGAAAAGCAATAGGTGTTACATATCGTAAGGGTGTGTTTGTAGCCTTAGTTACGTAGCATGCAGAGTGCATGGGCCATGTTAGAACCTGTCGCCCGCCCGACTCTACAATATTTTCCCACATTATCTCATAAACGGCACGATTTTCAGAAAAAGGTTATTGAACATAAAACGCATGTTTTGATTTTCTCTGCATGGTTTGGCGAAAGTTTTCTCATTATAAGAAGAATTAAAGACTCTTTTATTACAAATCTACATAGGTCTTCGTATAAAGAAACAACTGCTGTTCTTGTCAGATTGTAATGAAACTTGGGTTTCTCTACAGATTTTTAAAAAATACACAAATACCAAATTTCATGAAAATCCATCCAGTGGGAGCCGAGTTGTTTCATGCGGACGGACGGACGTTTATACATGAAGAAGCTAATAGTCGCTTTTCGCTATTTTACAAAAGAGCTTAAAATAAAATATAGGGTCTTTATACCTGATATTTTTATAGGACCTTGGCTTAAATAATGAAGGTTGAAACCATATACTAGTACACACACACACACACACACACACACACACCCACACACAAAATGCAATATTATAAGATGGTGTATAAATATTTGAGTATGTAACTGAGTATCTTTAAGTAATTTCAAAAGAAGGACATCGGAAATTTCGAAATTCCAAACAAATAAATTTGTGTATGGTGGGAGGCTGGGTAGACTGCACAACCGTTCTGGATTTTTGAGAGTAAGAAATATGTATCCCCTCTTAAATCAAACCCCGATTATCCGGTCGTAAAACCTGTAGGCTACTCAGTCTTCCGAATGATCATTCCGGGCCCTTGAAAAATGCATACTTAAAATGACCCTTTAAAAGCTGCCCTCAAAATGATACATAATAATTCGGTTTGTACATCAGAGAGAACAGAAAGGCTAAATGATTAATGTTTTTGAGGAGAAAATTGCTTCTTATTCATCATCACATGTAACAGATAAATTTTGCAGAAGTTTTCCTATCTATCTACTTCCCCATAGATATGTAAGCAGCTACAATACCTGCTCAAATGTCTGATTAAAATCACAATACAGTTTTAAATATAACTTTTTAATTAACCATATGTGCATTAGTTTGAAGGAATGGTAGACCAAAGCCTCAAATGTCTGACTGCTCACGCGCAATTCTTTGCATCAGAAAAGTACATAACTCCCGAAGTTCGATACACACTACTCAGCTTATTTGTTTTAGGATCATATAATTTAAATTTATATTGAACAGCAATAAATATTCATGATATCTTACACTAAGTGGTTATGAAATGGACATGGAGACAAATGTTTAAGGCGCGAAAATGTTTATATACCATAGACCTAGACGTAACGTACAGTTTCATGTCGTGTTCCGCTGCAAGCAGACTGGTAAATACTTCTAAGTGTTGGCCCCTTGAAGGGAGTATTTGGATGTAGGAGGGAGTAAATAACAGGAGAATGAACAGAACTGTATGAGAAGGAAGTACATAACTTCTACTCATCACCAAATGTTAAATGGGAATAAAATCCGCGGAGGTTCTTAAGGAAGGGCACGTAGGTAACACAGAGAAATGAGAAATTAGTGTAAAATTTTATTGGAAAATGGGAATGAAGAAAGATTTGTGCCACATAAAGGTGCGAAAGAGGATATTACCATAGATATGAAGGAAATAGTGGGACGATACAGAATGGACTCAACAGGTTCAGCAGAGGGAGCAGTGATGGGATTTTACGAAGGTACGTAATAATGAAGGGGACCGCGGTGGCACAGTGGTTAAGGTGCTGTGCTACAAATCGGAAGGTCGCTGGTTCGATCCCAGCTGGTGTCAGTGGATTTTTTATTTACATAAAGTTCTTCCGATCGCATTATGGCCCTGGGGTCGACCCAGCCTCTAACAGAAATGAGTACCAGGAATATTTCCTGGGGGTAAAGGTGGCCGGTGCGTAAGGCTGACAACCTTACCACCATCCTGTGCCGTTGTCACGAAACCTGGGAACCTTAACTTCCTGGAACCCTCTGGGCCTGTCCAGGCCTGTAACGGGACTGCTTTACCTCTACCTAGTAATGAAACTTCGGGTTGAGTTTAATGCGGGGTATTTTTTTACTGTTCATGCGACTTTCAGCTGACAAATGAAGACTGTGGATTGCGGATTGAGTTAATTACTCCATTAAATAATGAGATCCGTTTATATGAGACGGAAATGAAACCTACCTTAATTTTCTTGTATTAACGGAAGGAAATCACAAATTGTTACTTGAATGGTTATCGGATCCTGACTGACAGAACAGAACTCCGACATTCTATATGATATAGGCACAATAATTTGTTGAAGCATGGGGGACCTGGTGGTTAGTCAGTCGCATGCCTCTTAACTCGAAGACCAGGTTTCGATCTCAAACTACTCCATGTATATGTAATTGTGGTGGATACAGTGAGATTGCGCAGTTATATGAATTCTTTGCTGCCTTAGTATAACTCTTTGTCACCTTGGGAGTCTGTGACCCACGGGTTATTAACCCCTACTCTAGAGGTTTAGGAATATCTTGACTACATGAGCGAATGTTATTTTTTAAGAATAAGTCAGCGTTATGGAGTTACAGCTTAATACGAAGACAGTTTTTTTATGAGCAAAGCTATCTTCTGCCTGGAAGTTAGTAGGAAGATTTGGGAAAATGGATTCCCTAGACGGATTGTGGTTTGAACTCTATTTTCTGAACACACAGCACTGTAATGTTGTTTATTTGATTCAGTCTTTGTGAAACCTGTGTGTCGGGCTGGAAATGAAGTGAATAACTTCTTATCACTTCAATCTTACTACCCAATCATTTTAGGTGTAGAGGATTATTATAATGCCTAATCACATTCATTGACATATACTCCACATACACACTCGGTACTACTACCCTGGACGAGTGATCAGGCGTCGCAGAGGCCTCTACTTGTACGACAACCAAAATTCACAACAGGCAATCGTCCGCGCATCCGGCTGAATTCGTACCCGCAATCCCAGCAAGCGAGCGACCACAGACCCGCGCCTTAGGCCGCTCGGCCACCTGAATCGGCTTGCACTTCAGTATAACAGTAAAATATCTCGCAAAATCAGCTACAGGCTTTTTCATTTTCGTGTAGACGATTAATTTTTTAATTACTCTAAATTCGCTGGAAGCCTTACTTGGAAGCCGAACTTGTAACGTAAGTGGTGGGTATTTCATCTTAAATAATTAGTTCTGGTCTCTGAAATGACAGCGATAATGACGAGGACAGAACGCCTTTGTCGTTTGGGTATCATTTCTGCTTTGTATTCGGCAGGTCTCGCGTTTGAATCTTGACACCGAATCTGGCTGTCCAAACCGAGGCAGTTTGCGATTTTCCTTAGCTCCAGATTAAGACTTCTGTAGTTTTGCCAATATATTATTCTGTAATCATCCTACCATTTGAAGCTATAGCTTATAGTCTGAACTCCTGACGTCATTAGATAAGCAAGGAATGAAAGAAATATGAATGGCAATATTCCAGTACCGCAGAATTACTGGCCTTTTTATCATTGGAAAAAATCTTATATCGCCTATTACTTTTTTATGTTATCATATAATGTTGGTGGGATGTAATATTCTCCTTCGTCACCCCAAGCCGAAAGCAGGTGTGGTCGTTACCCCTTCTGCTGCCTTTCCCCTCAGACTTATGATGCCTCTGACTAAGCACGTTACAGGAGAAGGCATAACCTAAAAGTTGTGTTTAACCTTTCGACGCCTAATGTCAACTATAGTGGTCGTACCGCACCGCTAACCTCTAAATTTGCATTTTGTATAAGTATTCAACAAATATAGTTACTGAATATTTTAAACATGGTATATACCCTCCGTTTTTTCTGTTCAAAATGCAGTTTGTTTCATAATTCTAACATATTTGGTTCCTGTATTATTCACATTTTATATACAGATTGTGCTAAAATTAAAAAAAAAAACAATTCCGGCGCAAAAAGGTTAAACCCTGCAGCACAGCGGATAAATTAGCACTCATTTCACTTGCATATCAAATAGTCCGTAAGTTAGAATATATAAAGAATATAACCGTCATGTTCCCTACGTCGATGCTAGTATAGAACATTCAGATGTATTATAAAATGAATTATAAAATAATGTTCTTAATTTGCCAATGCCTACGGTAGTCTGTGCTGTGAAACTCGTGCAAGCTCTGCGGTAAAGCATCCACATGCGATTCTCTTCCTCATCATCATCCTGTCTCACATATCAGTAAATTAGAAATAGCTTCGTCACGTGACGGAGTTGCCATTATAGCAATTTTCACGTGCCATTTCGCAACGTCACTAGCTATGATTTCCACAGATAACCCATCAGTTTATCCGTTCTTAATGACAAGTTAACTTAAGCCGTCTTGATAGATTTTGTCGGCAAAGTACGAAACTGCAATGTCAACAAATATATGCGCTCCGTGTCTGCTTCATGACGACCGTGTCCTTGGGTAAGCATATTCAAATATAAGACTGACTTCCTTCACTCATTCACTCACTCTCTCACTCAAAAACCAAATGCAATATATAGGGTAGATTTTAACTTTTTAGTTTGAAGTTTATTCTTAATTTACAGTTTCACTTGCTTTAATATCACGGTGTATGAACAAGGACATTCCCCGATCCCGGTGGCCTCTCGGTCTAAGGCGTGGCTCTGCGGCCGTCCGCTTGTTGGGTTTGTGGGTTCAGGGGGCAGGGCAGTTTGTCTCTTGTTATTGTTGTGTGTTGTCAGATGGAGGTTTTCGTGTCGGAAGATCACTCGTCCAGAGAAGTCCTACCGAAAGTAGTGTGTCTTGAGTGTGATCTTGAAATCTCACGATGGGAAGTCCCAGGTGGGACCAGAAAATCAACAATATTCCAGACATAACCGGCTTTTCCTCTTGTTTAATACGTGTTTGAAATGTTAATTGTAATACCATGATTGTGGGTAATGCTTTAAGAGAGAGATTTGAGTTTTTTTATATAATATATAATAACAAAATGCAACGTTTCTAAATTATTATTTTAATTTTAAATTCTATATGTCTCATACATGTTTCGAACCCGAGGATTCATCTTCAGGAGGATGGTTTTATGTATACAGTACGGTATAATGTGTTTTACATGCTGAAATTACCATACAAGGTACTGTAATTTCAGCATGTAAAACACACTATACCGTACCTGTATATACAACCGTCTTTCTGACGATGACCCCTCAGGTTCGAAACGTGTAGAAGACACAAAAAATAAAAAATTAAAATATTAATTTAGAAACGGTGCGTTTTGCTGATTTATATTGTGTAATTATACTACAATGCGCTGTACAAACAACAAATTTTGAGAGTTAGTAAATTTGGTCGAACTATCTGAAGAACAAAATGAGAAGGAATTCACAGTAGGTATGGAAACTAGAACTGCGTGTCAGCGGAGAACCCTCGGGGCCGGGAATGAGCTGAGAGCCACCTGTCGGTGCACCGGGCAGTTATTAAGTAGGCCCTCACTCAAACAAGGTGCTGAGCTGTGAAGATCCCTTCTCTTGGCTTGTTAGCGAACCTTGAGTGAAGACTGGGTCAGAGGGATGATTACCTCATTACATCCCCCCTCCGATAAAAAATTATTTGTATTCACATAGGGTGTTCGAAAAGTAGATTACTACAGGATAAGTTAAAGCAGGCCCGTGTTGTGAATATAAGTGTACTTTGGTAAGTAACTTTGTGTGTGGTGTGGAAGACGTGTATAGACTTTTCAAAACGTGACTATTATTTTGATAGAGAAAGCAGGTTTCGATGAGGCTTTGACGTTTGGCATCCCCTCGTGCTATGTGTATAAACAAATAGTACTTGTACATCGTCAACCCAAATTTTAATAGTAAACACTTTATTAATATTAACTCTAGTAATACAGGGTTATTCATAAGTCCGTGAAACATTTTAAAAATTCGCAACAAATAAACTACTCAGCATTCATGGTAGTTCTTACGCCGATAGAGAGAGAAACTTTCCAAGTTTTTTTTTAATACATATTTCACAGATGCTCATTGTGTCCACCTTTGGTAATACGGCAGACATCTATGCGATAGTCCGTCTCGTTCCACACTCGTGTCAGCATATCACGGTCTACCAGAGCCACAGCAGCGGCGATACGGTTGCGAAAATCTGGAGATTAGCGGGGAGTGGAGGCACAAAGACAGTGTCCTTCACAAACCCCCAGAAGAAAAAGTCGAACGGGGTTAAATCCGGGGACCGGGGTGGCCACCGCATTAACACGTCATCTTCTTTTCCTGTGCGTCCTATCCACCTTTGTGGCGAGATACCCTCGCACGTCTTTGTAGTGAGCCGGAGAGCCGTCTTGTTGAAAGATGTAATCATTACTGTCTTCATTCAACTGTGGCATCAGCCAGTTTTCTAACATGTTTCACGGACTTATGAA
>Ga0123354_10002114_pt1 | contig 25692 bp, 24 predicted proteins | sample TergutLab28metaG_2_FD_97872 | JGI IMG/M metagenome (GOLD analysis project Ga0123354, IMG submission 97872) | Labiotermes labralis P4 segment gut microbial communities from Petit-Saut dam, French Guiana - Lab288 P4 | ecosystem: Host-associated > Arthropoda: Insects > Digestive system > Gut ...
AGCATATAATGAGATATAGCGGTATTTATTTTGTATTTTTCGGTGATTGCTGATTGAACGGAAACGGGTCGATCCCCCCTTCCTATCTAACATAATGCATATTATATGCGCTCTCTTTTTCAAGCCCCAATCATCCTCCCATTTCTTCTCTATCTTCCTTATAATTAAGCTCCAAGCATGCGATATCATTCCATCGCCTTATCGCTTGAACCTTTTCGCAATTTTTCTCCTCTGCCTTGCGTAAAACCAATCGCAAGGCTCACGCCTTTGAAATATCAATGCAAATCTCCAAACACCCCAACCGGAAATTCGAAAATTTGGTCATTCGTACATTTCTCTCCTGGCAGAATGAAATAGCCTAACTCGAAAAAACGAAAATAGCAAAATGTCAAAGGAGCAAACCCCTACCAAGACCGTACCATCTCCGTTCTAAAGCCGTACCTTTCGCTTTTCCACAAGGAAAGCAAATCCCGTCGGTTTATTTCAAAATGATTATTTTCATCCTGTTTATATTCCTGTTTGATTATCTCGACCGGAGAACTTAGTAGGATGCCTGCTTGATTTTATCCGCAATCATCTGCGGTAAAATTTGTTTCAAACAGGCATAATCGCCGCTGAAACAAGGTTTGTTTCCGAATGTCGAACAAGGACGACAAGGTAAATCCAATTGAATAACATTCGATTGGTCTTGGTTAAATCCGTAAAAACCGAGATAAGGATGTGTTGCGCCCCAGATCGAAAGTACGGGAGTGTTGACCAATGATGCCAAGTGCATATTTGCCGAGTCCATACTCACCATCAGGTCCATTTGATTCATTAAAAAAAGTTCTTCTTGCAAAGATAAACGACCGGCTGCCGATGACACATTCCGATATTTTTCTGCCCAGCCTTCCAACAATTTACCCTCTTCTTTACTGCCCCATAGTACTATTTGCAAACCGGGCAATTCGCTCAACCGGCGAACCACTTCTTCCATTTGTTCCAAAGGGTAGGTTTTTCCTTTGTGTTTGGCAAAAGGGGCTATTCCAATCCGAATATGCTGATTTGGCGGTTTTTCGGAAAATAATCCGGAGAAACACAAGGATGAGTCGTAGCCCGATTTTTCAAATACTTCCCGGTAGCGATCGAGCGTTGTTTTTAGCGGTTGCAAGATTTTGTTTTTTTGCCGTATAAGCTTCTGTTTTTCTTTCCTGCCTTTGTCAATTACGGCTACCCGACTGCCTCTGAGGAGAAAATAGCAATCGATAAGAAACGAACGAATAACTCCGTGTAAATCGGCAACTTTCACTTCTTCCGTCCGGATAACCGGTGAAAGTTCGCGCAACAAACGGAAAATCCCCGCTATTCCTTTGTGTTTATCTTTTGTATATACCGGAAAGACCGTCAGATTGGAAGGTTTATTGATGAATAAAGATTGCCAAGGGTCTTTAGTAAGCAGCAGAAAGTGATCATCGGGATATTTTTTCGCTACCGAATACAATACAGGAATAGCGATTGCAACATCTCCCAACGAAGATAATCGAATGATCAAAGTTGTCACAACACTTGTTTTTTTCCGTATAATACGGGATTCAGGTCCGGGTCATTATACATTTTCATTTGTTTATAAACTTTCATATATTTTTTCCCTGATTCAATATCCGCCAACAATTGATCAATTGCCCGGGATAAATCTTGGCGCTGTTCCTGCAGAACGGCTGATTTTTTTTTGCATACCTCTCGATGTTCCTCATCAACTTCTTCCCGCAAAGTTTCTTGTTGCATGTGATAAATCTTCAGCGCGAGGATCGACAGGCGGTCAACAGCCCAAGCGGGACTTTCCGTATTGATGGTTGCTGATTCCGAATAAACCACCGATTGATATTTTTCGTAAAAATAACTGTCAATCAATTCCACAATATCTATGCGTTCTTGATTGGACCAATCAATTCGTCGTTTAATTTCCAAAGCTTTAACCGGATTAATATCCGGGTCGCGAATAATATCTTCTAAATGCCATTGAACCGTATCGATCCAATTTTTCAGGTACAGATAATATTCAATGGATTTTACGGGATAAGGATTGTGAATTTCCGCATCAACATCGTTTTTTTGATGATAATCCAAAATCGATTGTTCAAAAATGGGGTAAGCGACTATTGTAAATTGCATATATTTTAATAATTACAAGTTACGAGCTCACAAGTACTTGTCACTCGTTTCAAAAAAACATACAAATATACACAATTTTGATGAGATTACATAGGCTTTTTATTTGAATTACTTTGATTAAAACCGTTTTTTGAATATCTTTGCAGAAAATAACTTGAGTATTAAAATATATATGTTATGGAAGTTGCAAGGATTACAGCTCAAGGGAAAATAACAATACCGGTGGAAATCAGGAAAAAATTAAACCTTAAAGTGGGTGATAAAGTTATTTTTCTGGAAGAAATGGATGGAAGAATTTTTTTTAAAAATCCGTCCTTGTTGGCATTTGACCGTATTCAAGACGAAATGAGCGATGCGGCAAAAGATGCCGGATTTAATACAGAACAGGAATTACAGGATTTTGCAAGTGACGTAAGACAAGAAATGTGGGAAAAGTATTATGCGAATAATGATTGATACAAATGTTCTCATCTCATTGATTTTCTTTCCAAACGAACAGATGAATAAGCTTAAAAAAATGATTTGCAACAAGCATTCTATTGTTTTGTGTTCTTATATAATAGAAGAATTGCAGTGTGTAGTTGAGAGAAAATTTAAAAGTAAAATGGTTGCTTTGGATAATTTTTTAGAACATTTGTCTTTCGAATTTGTTTATACTCCTAAATTTTTCGATGGAAGTAAATACCCGCAAGTGCGTGATGTGAAGGATTTACCTATATTGGTAACCGCAATAAATGAAGATGTAGATATTCTTTTAACCGGGGATATGGATTTTTCATCTGTTGAGATAGATCGACCTGAAATAATAACACCTTCGGAATTTATGAGAAAATATTAATACATTTTATAAACCTGAAATCTCGATATAATTTTTGACAATGAAAAGTGGTGGCGGAATAATATTTCGCCTGTTTTTTTAGTGTTTTTATCGAACAAATCGTAACTTTGCAGAAAACATCTGTCAAACGCTATGAAAACTATCGTTTATTTAGGGATAATAACTTTGTTTAGTTGGTTTTGCTTGCCTCTATCAGCACAAAACGTTTATACGGTTTCATCCGTCCCGAACGTCCATTTGCAAAATGCTGCCGATTATGTGACCAACCCCGACAGAATTATTTCGGAATCGGCTAAAGCTGTAATCAACGAGAAAATTGCAGCGATTGAAAATGAATCGTCGGCTGAAATTGCGGTCGTCTTGATTTCTTCCATCGGCAACGACGATATTGATGATTTCGCCACGCGCCTTTTTACTCAATGGGGTATCGGAAAGAAAAACGACAACGGTTTGCTTTTTTTGTTGGTGAATGATAAGAAACAAATGGTTTTCAGAACCGGTTACGGCGTGGAAGGCGTACTTCCCGATGCAATTTTGTCGCGGGTGATACGTAACGACATATCCCCTTTGCTTCGAAGCGGTGATTTCGACGGCGGCATTATTGCCGGAATTAAAAAAGTCGGCGATTATCTGAAAGACCCGGAAGCTGTCAAGGAAATCATGCAGCAAGAAAAAAATAATCCTGCCCCTTCTTACGGTTTCTTGCGATTTTACTTGGTTCTATCAGTCATTATTGCGGTCAGCTTCTTTCTTTACTTGTTTTCCAAAAACCGGGTAAATTCGACCAACTATCAAAAATACTTGTCGCTGAATAATAAAAAAGGAATGATAATCCTTTGTACCGTTTTATTCCCGGTTATCATGATATTTTTTATCATGATTTATTTTCTTATGCTTAAACGGCTGAGAACCAAACCGATTGTTTGCTCTCAATGCGGCAGTAAGATGCTCCGTCTGACCGCGCCGGCTCTCAATGCATATCTTACACCGGCACAAAAAACGGAAGAAACGATCGGCTCCATCGATTATGACGTTTGGCATTGCGATCATTGCGGGAATACGGAAGCTCTGCCTTTTAACAACCAAATGTCGAAATATGCCGTTTGCCCCAATTGCCGGGCAAAAGCCTACTATTTGGTTCAAGATCGCGTAATCAGGCAAGCTACTTCATTTGCGCAAGGAGAAGGAGAACGAACTTATGCTTGCATGAATTGCAAGGAAACCGATTCAAAACTGTACAACATTCCTCGAATTATTCCACCGCCAATCAACAGCAACTCTCGAGGCGGATGGGGAGGAGGTTTCGGCGGTGGCGGCGGAGGCTCCTGGGGTGGCGGACGCACCGGCGGCGGTGGTGCGCGAGGTGGCTGGTAACATTAGACAAGACCCACATGACTTTGAAGTGTAGCCACTAGTAAATAAATGGATAAAAAGATTATTATCGCTCCAAAAACCCGGTTTATCAGCCATAAAACCCGGAGATTTATTTTTTTATGTAATTTCCCCACAAAAAACGTTATTAAAAACCACCAAGATAACGCACCGACTAAAATGCTGACCAATCCCAATAAAATGGAAAATAACTTTTCTTCCGGAGCAATAAAATTAAAACGTGTGAATAGAGCAATAAAGAGAAAGATCATCAATGGATTAGGTAAGGTAAGAAAAAAAACGGAAACCGTATTTTGCCAATAGGAACTGTCATTTTCTTTCGGTTCGTGAAGCCGCTTGAAAGGATTTGAACGGAATACATAAATGCCGAAAATCAACATCATGATGCTTCCCAATATTTTCAGCGAATATTCGTATTTTATGATGAAATCAATAATTAATCCCATGCCGAGACTGACAATGCCTGCGTAAAAAATATCGGAAATCGCAGCGCCTGCTCCCGAAAAAAAGCCATGCCACTGCCCTTTGTTCAATGTTCGTTGAATACAAAGCAAGGCAATCGGTCCCATTGGAATTGAGGCAAATATTCCTATGAGAAAACCTTTGTAAATAATATCGACTATACTAAAAACCACGAAAAGAATTATGTATTACAAAATTATGAATTATGAATTGAGTGTCATCCGGCACTTGGCTCGCAATGACAAATAATTCATAATTCATAATTCATAATTTTTTATAGAACATTTATTTCTTTCAACACTTGGTTAGTGGAACGAACCGCATTAGCGCTTTTTTCAAACAATGCTTTTTCTTCGGCATCCAATTCAAGCGCTACGATTTTTTCCGCTCCGTTTTTACCGATAATCGTCGGTACGCCGATGCAAATATCGTCTTGTCCGTATTCGCCTTCCAAATAAACGCAAGAAGGAATCAGTCGTTTGTAATCGTTGATAATGGCTTCTGCTACATAAGCTCCGCACGCTCCGGGAGCATACCATGCGGAAGTTCCGAGCAAACGGGTCAATGTGGCTCCGCCAACCATCGTATCGGCAACTACCTTGTCTAAAGCTTCGGCACTTAAAAATTTGCTCACGGAAACTCCGTTGTAGGTTGCTAAACGCTTCAAAGGAATCATAGTCGTATCGCCATGACCTCCGATTACCATTCCGTCCACTTGCGCGGGATTGACATCCATCGCTTGGCTCAGATAATATTTAAAACGAGAGCTATCCAAAATACCGCCCATACCGAAAACGCGATTTTTAGGCAAGCCGCTTGATTTCAATGCCAAATAGGTCATTGTATCCATTGGATTGGCTATAATTAGAAGAATGGCGTCGGGCGAATACTGCAGGCAATTGTCAACAACAACTTTCACAATGTCGGCATTGGTGCCGATCAATTCTTCGCGAGTCATTCCCGGTTTACGCGGAATACCCGATGTGATTATGACCACGTCGGAATCGGCAGTTTGAGCATAATCGCCGGTTACCCCAACGATTTTTGTTTCAAAACCCAAAGTTTGAGTGGTTTGGAGCATATCCATCGCTTTTCCTTCTGCCACTCCTGCTTTTACGTCAAGCATGACGATTTCACTTGCAATTTTATTGAATGCTAATACATTAGCACAAGTTGCGCCTACGTTTCCGGCGCCTACCACTGTTATTTTTGACATAAATTAGATAAATTAAATAATATATGATTGTTCTGTTTTACAATATCGCTTTCAATTTTTCTTCCAACAAATTTTTGGACGCAGCGCCTATGACTTTGTCCGCCAATACCCCATTTTTAAAGAAGAGAACCGTTGGAATGCTCCGGATACCGAATTCTCCGGGAGTTTCATCATTTTCATCTACATTCATTTTACCGACAATAACCCTTCCTTCATACTCTTTGGCTAATTCTTCAATTGTCGGACCGATCATTCTGCAAGGTCCGCACCATTCTGCCCAAAAATCAACAACAACCGGTTTATCTCCGGTTATCAGTTTCCTAAAACTTTCGTCTGTAATTCCTAATGCCATAAATTATTAATATATTAAATGTTAATTAATTGTAAAATTAATGTGGTTTTCTTCCAAAAAACAAACCATATCTTTGTTTATTGTAAATTTTTGGTTGTCGGTAAACAACGATATCGATAAATGCTTATCGAGATCTTCAATTTTGAAATATAGCGCACTTCCTCCCGGATTATTTTTTATAAGGAAAGATAATTCCGCTATAAGTTTATCGTCTAATTCATGCAAAGGTAATACAAGTGAAATTTTCTTTATCAGTGTATCTTTAATGTCTGAAAGCGGTTGAATGGAACTGATTCTGAAATCCAAAATAGTTTCCTTGTTTCGTCGCGGCTGAAATTTCCCCTTAATTAGCAGGCAAATATTCGGATGACCGTATTTACTGTAGTCGATAAAATCATTTCCAAAGAGAGGAATCTCGGCGCTTCCCGAAAAATCTTCCAACTTCAGCACTCCGAAAAGATTGCCCGTTTTGGTGGTTTTTTGTTTGAAAGATGTTACTATCCCTCCAATTATTAAATCTTTATTTGGATAATTGTTTTTTGCTTCTTCGAAATCTTTCAGCTCCGGATTGCAAATATATTTCAATATTACGAAATAATCGTCCAATGGATGTGATGACAGATAAATTCCTACCAAATCTTTTTCTTTGTTTAAACGCTCGATGCTGCTCCAAGATTCTGTTACGGGTATTTCGGGAGTAGCAATATCAATCGCGTCCAATCCTCCGAATAGCGAATACATGGTCGAATTTTTATCCGTTTGGTATTTATTGCCGTAACGGATCAAAGAATCGAGAAAGACATCTCCTTTGGCATTCGCTCCAAAATATTGCTCGCGCTTGATTTCGTGAAAAGTATCGAAAGCGCCCGAATAGCAAAGCGCTTCCAAATTTTTTCTATTGCAGGCGGTTAGATTCACCCGTTCAACAAAATTGAATATATTGGTAAATGCTCCGGCGGCATTTCGTTCTTTCACAATGGCGTCCACTGCCGACGCGCCCACTCCTTTCACTCCTCCCAAACCGAAACGGATGTCACCCGCTTTGTTTACCGTAAAATTCAATTCCGACTCGTTAACATCGGGACCTTTCACGGTAATTCCCATCGCTCGACATTCGTCCATAAATTTGGTGATTTCGCCGATATCGTCTTTGTTCCTCGTTAAGTTGGCAGCCATAAATTCGGAGGGATAATTAGCTTTCAAATAGGCTGTTTGGTATGCGACAAGCGAATAGCAGGTGGCGTGGGATTTGTTGAAAGCGTATTTGGCAAATTCCGACCAGTCTGTCCAGATTTTTTCTAATTTTTCGGACGGACCGAAGCCGTTTTTTGTAGCGCCTTCAATAAATTCTTTATGCAAGGCTTCCATCTTATCCTTTGATTTTTTCCCCATTGCCTTTCGCATTTCGTCGGATTTTCCGCGAGAGAATCCGGCAATATCCCGACTCAAAAGCATGACTTGTTCCTGATAAACAGCTACTCCATACGTTTCTTTCAATCGCGATTCCATTTCGGGGAAATCATATTTAATCTCTTTTCGTCCGTGTTTTCGTTCAATGAAATCCGGAATATAAGCCATTGGACCGGGACGATATAAGGCGTTCATCGCTATAAGGTCTTCAAATTTGGTCGGTTTTAAATCGATCAGATATTTTTGCATACCTGCCGATTCAAATTGAAAAGTGCCTACGGTTTGACCTTTACTGAATAATTCGTATGTTTTTTCGTCATCCAAAGGAATTTGGGCGATATCGATATCAATTCCTTTTGATTTCTTGATGTTTGCTATTGCTTCTTTGAGTATTGACAAGGTTTTAAGTCCCAAAAAGTCCATTTTAATCAAGCCGATACTTTCAACAATCGACCCTTCGTATTGCGTGACTCTTAACTCTTCGTCGCTTCCCTTTTCTTTTGCCGTGCTTAACGGAACATAATTGGTCAAATCATCTGCGCCGATAATTATTCCGCAAGCATGCACGCCGACTTGACGAACAGTACCTTCCAACATTTGAGCGTATTTCAATGTATCGGAAAGATTACGATCGGATGAATATTTGGCTTCATTCAATTCGGGAACGTATCGGATGCAATTTTCTATGGATATTTTCATCGGATTGCCTGATTCGTCATCGGGCAAACGATCGGGAATCAACTTGGTTAATCGTTCGGCTTCCTGAAGCGCTAAACCTTGTACGCGCGCTACATCCTTGATGGCTAATTTGGCTGCCATGGTACCGTAAGTTACGATATGAGCGACTTTGTCTTTTCCGTATTTATCAACAACCCAACGCAATACATCTGCTCTTCCGTCGTCGTCGAAGTCAATATCGATATCGGGCATTGAAATACGATCGGGATTCAGAAAACGCTCAAAAAGTAAATCGTATTTCAATGGATCAATGTCTGTAATTCCCAAACAATAAGCGACTGCCGATCCGGCAGCCGAGCCTCTGCCCGGTCCTACGGAAACTCCCATTGATTTCGCAACCTGAATAAAATCTTGTACAATCAGAAAATATCCCGGATAGCCCATCGTCTTCATCGTTTCGAGTTCAAATTCGATTCGTTCAAGCACATCCGGCAGGATAGGATTTCCATACCGCGTTTGGGCTTTTTGCAGGGTTAATTCTCGTAAATAGTCGGCTTCCAATTTAATACGAAGCACTTTATTGTATCCGCCCAATCGATCGAACCGTGTTTTATCTTCTTTGCTGAACTCGTCTCGAAGAGCCTCTTCGGAATATTTTTCGCGGTATTTTTCTTCTGTCGAGAACGTTTCCGGGATAGGGAAAAGTGGCATGATTGCATCGGAATCGATGTTATATAATTCAACTTTTTCCGCTATTTCCAATGTATTGGCTAAGGCGTCCGGCAAATCCGAAAAAATCGTTCGCATTTCTTTTTGCGTTTTAAGCCATTCCTGCTTGGTATAACGCATACGGTTGGGATCGTTTAAATCTTTTCCGGTATTCAAACAAATTAAACGATCGTGCGCCTCGGCATGTTCTTCATCCGTGAAGTGCACGTCATTTGCCGCAATATATTTTGTATTTGTCTTTCGGGCTAAATCCAATAAGACGGCATTTACTTCTACCTGCTTTTCATATACCGTGCGATCGGCACCTTCTTTATCGGTCTTGTGCCGGTGAAGTTCCAAATAGAAATCATCGCCGAAAACCGACTTGAACCAGCGAATGGATGCTTCGGCTTCTCTGATATTACCTTCAAGAATTTTACGTGGAATTTCTCCCGCTAAGCAGGCAGAACAAACAATCAATCCTTCACTGTATTGTTTCAGCACTTCTTTATCGATGCGCGGGCGATAATAATGCCCGTCGATCCAAGACGTAGAAACCAATTTACAAAGATTTCTGTATCCCGTTTTATTCTTAGCTAACAGTATTAAATGCCAACCACTTCCGTCTTCTTTTGTAGTTTTATCGAATCGGGAACGACGTGCGCAATACGCCTCTACTCCTAAGATAGGCTTAAGTTTTCGGTGTGCATCGTTCTTTTCGTTTTTTTTATTTACATAATCGTAAAATTCCTTTGCACCAAACATATTGCCGTGATCTGTAAGCGCTAAAGCGCTCATCCCGTCGGCAATGGCTTTATTTACCAAGCCCGGAATGGACGACATTCCATCCAATAAAGAATAATGCGAATGTACATGCAAATGAATAAAAGAAGGTATGTTATTATCAACGGTTTGCATATTTATTCAAGCGAATTTTCCTATAAAAACGGTGCAAATATAAGGAAAAATCATTAAGAAGTAACGTTGAAAATCAATCTTTTTTATTATTTTCGGAATAAAATTCAATAGTTTTTCTACCTTTGCGCAAATTTTTAATGAATCGAAACAAATGCAACAGGTTTCTCACAGTCCTTTCCTTTTATTTGACAGATATAAATGGGCAGAGCTTCGTAAGTCCGAACCAATGACTTTAACGGAGAATGAAATACAAAAGTTAAAAGGTATTAATGAAGAATTATCGATCGATGAAGTTCGCGATATTTACCTGCCTTTATCGCGTCTGCTGAACTATTACGTCAATTCGACCAAAAGCCGACAAGCGGTTATGATGAATTTCCTGAACGAAGAACTTCAGAAAATTCCTTTTATTATTGGAGTTGCCGGCAGCGTTTCGGTGGGAAAAAGCACTTCGGCGCGTGTTTTGCAAGCATTATTAAGCCGTTGGAAAGAAAATAACCGGGTAGCACTGGTCACAACCGACGGGTTTCTATATCCGAATGCCGTGCTTGAAGAAAAAAATCTGATGTCTAAAAAAGGGTTTCCCGAATCGTACAACATTCATCGATTGCTGAGGTTTGTCATCGACATCAAATCAGGTAAATCGGAAGTCAAAGCGCCGAAATACTCCCATCTGATTTATGATATTATACCTGATGAGCAATTGGTGATCAGTCCGCAACCCGACATACTCATTCTTGAAGGCTTGAATGTTTTGCAAAACCGGATGGATTATCCCGGGCGCAATAAAGCGGCGACTTTCGTTTCCGATTTCCTCGATTTTTCCATTTTTGTGGATGCTGAAGAGAATTACCTCGAAGAATGGTTTTTGACCCGTTTTATGAAATTCAGGGAAACAGCGTCGAACGATTCCGAATCTTACTTTTATCCCATATCCAAGATACCGGAAGAAGAAGCTAAAGCAATGGCGATGAATGTTTGGCGGGAGATAAACAGCCTAAACCTTCACCAAAATATTCTGCCGACGCGGGATCGGGCACACTTAATTCTTCATAAAGCTAAAAACCATTTGGTTGATTATGTGAAGCTAAGAAAGTAGAGGAGCGTTGATTTTCCAATATCCGTTTTTCTCGTTTCCTATTCGTTCAATGATTCTTCCTTTCTTCAAATTTTTTGTATCGCGTAGAATGGTACGTTTGGATACGTTCAATTTTACCGCAATTTCATTCAGTGGAATTCGGTTGTCTTCAAGGATTAACGCTATTATCTGCTTTTCTCGGTTCGAAAAGCTATCGAGGCTGCACAGGGTCGGTTCCGTTTCGGAAGAAGAAAGATCGTCGGGATTTTCCATGACGGCGTCTTCCGGGTCTTGAGAAGAATAATCAACAACGTCCGACGGACCGGCTGCAATTGGTATTTCCGTTTCCTGCTCGGCAGCGACGTCTCTGTAAATCCGTATGATTACTCGTCCGGGCAATTTGATAAACTTCGGAGGTTGTAAACCCGAATCAATAAAAGCGGTGTAGATTTGGCTGATTCCGGAGCCGTAGGCATCAAACATTCCCGCATCCTTAAATAACTCTGTAATTTGACGATTGCGAGGGCGAGAAATATATCCGTTCGAAAATAATTGTTTAATGCTCAAATCATCGGGGAAAGTTCCGGGATTATAAAACTCCACATAATCGTCATATATTTTTATAAGCGAATTATAATCAGAAGTATAATCCCTGTGAATAATCATATTTATCACCAATTCCCTGATAGCTTTCAAAGGATATTGCCATTGAACAGACTCGTCTTTTTGTGTTTCTCTGCGAATGTGCTTACAAATAAAGCTCATTGCTTCGTCCACTTCCGTAAACAAATCTGTTTTTAACGTTAAGGTATCCGATGTAACTGTCGGCGAAGAAAAGCGTCCCAATTCAATGATTGCTCCCCGCTCTTCATCGGGAAGAAACAGCAACAGGCAGGCATTCGTTACGGCATCTCCTTTAGCTAAATCATATTTTCGAAGAAAAGCGAGCGGTTCTTCAAGCAAACATTGTTTCTTTCGGCTGATTCGATTAATTATTTGATTCAACTTATTGAATGAAATATCGGCAATTGTTTTATTGGGGCATAGATTGGTATCCCAATTGGAATCAATCAATTGTCGCCGAAAATCGACAGCCTCTTGAACAGACAGTTCTCGATTGAATTTTCCGTTTCGTTTATAATATTTTCCGGCAAAAGCAATGGGTTTTACAGGATATTCAGCTATAGAAATACAAACTACGTTTTTTTGGTCGATTTCTATTATTTCGATTTGAGGAAATAATTGAGGTGAAGTTCGTGTGGAAATTTCATGAAACCAGTGGTCAATTTTTGTCTTTGCATTTGGGACTCCTTCTATTTCTTTCGATTCCGAAACTCCGAGCAATACCACGCCGCCTTGCGAATTTGCAAAAGCCGCCACTGTTTCGATTGTTTCGTTTCCGAAGATAAGTCGAAATGCAAGATGATCTGATTCATTTTCTTTTAATAAGATAAAGAAATTGTCATTCAACACGATACATATCTGATAAATTAACTTTGTTATTCAATTCTTTCTAAAAAAGCGCTTGGTATATAGGTAGTAGCTAAAGAAAACAAACCTTCCAAGCGTACCACTACACGTTTATGCCCTTTGATTCGAACCAATTCTCCTTCAATACCGGCAAAATCCCCTTTAATAACCCGCACCCTATCGCCTCGCCTTAAATTTGTGTTTTCGATTTGCACCGCCGCTTCCGAAAAATCGAGCAAGAACATAAAATCCTGCATTTGCTTATCGGGAACAATCAGATATTGATGACTTTCGAGATTCCGCAAATAAACCATCTTTATGGTCGATTCAACGGGCAAAGTGCATGCAGTTTGATAGGTTGTCCGAATAAACAATAATCCGGGTACTATCGGTTTTTCTTTTTTAAATTTTCTTCCATTGCGTTCAATCATGACTGTGCGAAAAGGGATGAAATTCTCAATTGTTTGTTGGTCTAACCAGACTTTCATTTTTCGCTCTGTTTGATATTTTACTCTCGCCGCATACCAGTTCATAGATAGATTCCTCTTCTAACAAGGGGCGTCTCAAAAGATTTTAAGACGCCGCCTGCTTATATTTACAAATTTATTGGATTTGATATACTTCTTATAAGATCGTTTGCGAATAAAAGTAATTTATTCGGGTTCGTTATAATAGTTATGTTTATAATGTCCGTATTTTCCGTATCCGTAGCCATAGCCATAGATATTGTCGTCACTTACGGCATTCAAAACAATACTTAAATTATTCAACTTTTTCGTGGTATATAATTCTTGTATTTCAGGCAAGATTCTTTTCAAAGTATAATCAGACCGCAACAGGAAAATGGTTGACAATGCATAGGCATTGATGTTGTAAACATCGGCAACCAAACCCACCGGCGCCGTATCTACGACAATGTAATCGTAGTCTCTCCCAATGGCTTGAAACAATTGTTCCAATCGTTCGGACGATAATAATTCGGCGGGATTCGGCGGAAAAACATGCACGGGAATGATATCCAAATTTCTATGAAACGTGTGAGACGTGTCTATGATTTCATTGATCTTTATTTTCGGATCCGATAGAAACGTAGCGCTTCCTTTATCGGTATTTATTGCTCCAAGTGTTTTTATCATCACAGATTTTCGCAAATCCAAATCGATCAGCAAAGTTTTTTTGCCGGTGGTAGCTAAAGTCATGGCTAAGTTTCGAGAAAAGAAACTTTTTCCGTCACCGCTGGTATAAGAAGTAACCGATATGATTTTTCTCCTTTCGCTGCCCACAATAAATTCCAAATTGGAAATGATTGTTCGGAATCGTTCTGCCATTGATGAACGTGTCCGCAATACGGGAAACGGTTCATTCCCTTTCATTATCGGGATAATACCGAGGAAAGGAGCGCCGATTACTCGTGATACATCTTCTTTCGTATGAATTTTGTTATCAAATAGATCCTTGATATAAATAATGATAACCGGTATAATAACCGCCAGCAGGAAAGCAGCCAGCAAAATAATCATTTTTTTCGGCTTAACGGGAGCTTTATCGAAAAAGGCGGCATCTATCACTTTCGCGTTCGGTGTTGCAGCTACCAGAGTCAATCTTGTATCTTCCTTTTTTTGCAACAAATAGGTGACAAGGGTTTCTTTTAAGTTCTGTTGGCGGTACAAATCGCGCGCTTCACTTTCTTGAGAAGTCAGACTACCCGCTCTGCCAACCAATCTGCTTTCTTGACTTTGCAATTCCCGCAACGCCGATCTTCCGCCGGATTCCGAAATACTGATACCGGTCAGCAAGTCATTTCTTAACGATGCCACTCGAGTATTAAATTCTTGTAACTGCGGGTGAGCTTCCTTCATACCTTCTGTCGCCTTATTTTTCTTCAAAACCTCCTCGTTGTATTGTTGAATCAAATTGATGATAGTCGGATCGGTTATCCCTATATTTGCCGAAACGGCTTTATCTTGAGTGTTTGGATTCATTATATAACCTTGAAGCGTTTTGAGAAGGTCCAATTGAATCCCCTGATCTGTTATTTTTTTACCGTAATCACCCGAAGAAGCTAAATCCATTTCTCTTTGAGTTTGCAGGTCAACGATTCCTTTTGATTTAGCATATTCATTGGATTCTTTTTGCGCTGTTTTCAACTCGCCGGTAACCGCGTCTAACCGTTCGTCGATAAACGAAATCGTATTGTTGGCGACGTAGTTCTTATCTTCAATTGCATTTCTGTTATAACGATCTACCAATGTGTTAAGGATATCCTGCCCTTTATTGGGGGTAGGCGTTACGTATGACAATTCGACAACACTGGAAGTTTTGCTCACCGAGTTGATATCTACCTGGGGAAGAAATGAGGGACCGGTGGGATCCAATATAAACACGTCTATCGGAAATGATTCGCTCGCGAGAGGATTTTCCGTAAATTTCATCAATCCCCAAGGGGTATTTAATTCTTTTCCAAATGCCGTATTTTGCTCAAAATCTCCATCACTTGAACGTACAGATAAAATGCTGTCTTTTCCCATATCAACGGTAAATACTCCCGGTGCGATTACATTGGGAATGGAAACATAAACCGGGGTCTTTTTATAGATTTCTCGCCTTTTTATTCCGTCTTTTTTGAAATAGCTTACGCCGATTCGAAGGCTGTCCACTACTTCATTCAACAGCGTGCGGGAACGAAGTATTTCAATTTCATTGTCAACGTTATTTTTGGGAGCAGCTATCCCCAAGTCTGTAAACGCAGACATCATATCCACCTGCTGACCGCCCTTCTTTTCGTCGTTAATCACAATTGTTGAAACTATTTTATATTGCGGCGTAGTATAAAAAAGATAAGCTATCGCAAGCCCCAAGCAAATCGCGATAGAAATCAGAAACCATTTCCAGTATCGAAGATAATGAAACAGAATATCTATAATGGATATTTCTTCTTGATCTATGTTGGAATTTCCCGTTTGAAAATTATTAGATTCCATAATTTAATATAAGTTATTAATCATTTTTTATTAATGAAGAAAGCAATAATTGTAAATGTCACTGAAATGGTTGACATGAGCAACGGCAAATTTGCATTGTAGGTGGAAGTCCCTGCTCTTGTACTATTCGGTGGTATATACAAAATATCATTTTGCAGTAAAAAATACTTGGGCGAAAAGAAGATATCGGGAGTTGTCAGATCGATGAAATAGAATCGTTTTTCTCCGTTTTCAATTCGTATTAGCTGTACATTTCGCCGATCGCCGTAGATAGTGAGATCACCGGCTAAAGCGATTGCTTGCGGAATCGTTATTCGTTCATCGGTTACCGTATATACTCCGGGGCGGTTTACTTCGCCCAAAATATTGATTTTATAATTCAGAAAACGAATATTAACCACCGGATCGGTTACAAATTTAGAAACGGCTTTTTGCAAAGCTATAACAGCATCCCGCTTGGTTAGTCCACCCAAATGAATTTCTCCTACAAGCGGAAAATTTATGTTGCCCTTTTGATCAACCAAATAACCCATTACATCAAGGGTAGTGGATGATAAAGTACCTCCTCGCGTTAAAAGAGCTGAATTAAAAACGTCAACTGATTCAGGATTGATTGCAGATACCGTAATAAACAGGTTATCATTTGGCATGATTATAGCATTAAATTCCGTATTCTCGCGGGCATACATTCCCTCGGTAATTTTATCCGCATTCTGGAAATACACAATATCCCGTTTCGACCCGCAAGACGAAAATAAAAAGAGTATAAAAAGAGTTAATACAGAACAATAATAAAAAGAAAAATACCGGTGTTTCATTTTAACTAACTTTTCTAATGTATAAATATAATATAAATATTGTTATTAAAAAGATGTTTAATTATTTACAAATTTTAAATAAAAAACCCCGTGCAAAGATACATATTTTATTTTTATTTCACATACAAATATTCGTCTTTTGATTTTTTGTTCTAACTTTTTTTAACATTATTTCATCCTTCGAATCGGGAAGCCGGTTCGTATAAAGCGAATATTCAGCGAGTACTCGAAGGCGATTTGCGTACTAAATATAAGTTTCCAACAGCCTCCCGTCGTCTTTGAATGTTAATGTTGTCGAACGATTTTCTGCCGGAAGCAAAACGGTTTCACCTTGCCGAATTTCTGCGGAATATCCGGTTCCATCCGTCAATTGTGCGTTTCCTGCCAAACATATATATATGGTAAAAGAATCGGGATGCGAAGTTTGAACACTATCGCCTCTTTGCCCCTCGATTACGTTCACAGTAAAATACGGGCAGGAAATAAGCGACTGAATCGGCTGTTGTTTTGCGATATAATCCAATTTATAATCGGAATACAGCTTATAATCAATGGCGTCTTTAGCCAATTCGGTGTGCAGCTCGCGGGAATTTCCGTTTGCATCTTTCCGGTTATAATCATAAATACGGTAGGTGATATCGGAAGTCTGTTGAATTTCGGCAATGAAACATCCCGCACCGATGGCGTGAACACGTCCCGCCGGAAGGAAAAATACATCTCCCGGTTTTACATTGTGTCGTTGAAGATAAGTCACAAACGTATCCTCTTCGAGACTTCGGACATATTCATCGGGAGTGATTGCCCGGGCGAAACCGGAATACAAAAAAGCATCCGGAGCGGCATGAATCACATACCACATTTCGGTTTTTCCGAAAGATCCGTGTCGCCGATTCGCCAATGCGTCATCGGGATGTACCTGAACGGAAAGTGGTTCGCGGGCGTCAATGAATTTGATTAACAAGGGAAAGGTGAGTCCGAACCGTTGGATGACTTTCTCTCCCAAGAGTCTTTCGCGATAAATTTCGATGAGTTCTTCAAGCGATTTGCCTTTCAGTTCTTCGTCAGCTACAATCGAGACGTTGTTTTTAACGTGCGAAAGTTCCCAACTCTCGCCTATACCGCTTCGCAGAGGCTGCAAGTTTTTGAAACGACAGATTTCATCGCCTCCCCAGATGATTTCTTTCAGTATCGGTTCGAATTTTAAAGGATGGAGCATAATAATTATGAATTATGAATTTTTTCTAATACAATGGCAGTTCTTGCAGGAAGATACAATTTGAGCCATTCTTTTTCCTCGCCGGCATAGAGGGCGTCGTAAACCGTGAGATGTTCAATGGAATCGTCAACCAAGCCGAAACCGCCGAATGCCGGATTGTCGGTGTCCAGGATAATCCGATATTTTCCGGGCGGAACCAAGAATCCGTAACCGGTGTAAGAGCTAACCGGATTAAAATTGAATACAAAAATTAAGTTTCCTCTACGGAAAGCGAGTATCTTATCCTTGTCGTTATCCCAGACTTTTTGGATGGAAAATGCTTGAAAATGTTTTACCTTGCCTATTAAATGAATCATCGCCTTATCGAAATCGCCGAGGAAATGATATTTCAAGTCTTTATTGTCAACTAAATTCCATTGTCTGCGCGCGTATTTGTAAGACCAGTCGTTGCCCGATCGGGGAAAGTCGATCCATTCGGGATGTCCGAATTCGTTGCCCATAAAATTGAGGTATGCTCCGTTAATCGTCGAAGCCGTGATGAGACGAATCATCTTATGCAAGGCAATACCTCTGTCAACGGTCATGTTGGAATCGGCTGCCATCATGTGCCAATACATTTCGGAATCAATCAGCCGAAAAATAATGGTTTTGTCGCCGACCAAAGCCTGATCGTGACTCTCGGCATAAGAAACGGTTTTTTCGTCGGCTCTTCGATTGGTCGTTTCCCACCAAATCCCTTGAACAGACCAATCCTGATCTTTGTTTTCTTTGATGATTTTTATCCAGTAATCGGGAATATTCATTGCCATTCGATAATCAAAACCATAACCGCCGGCATTTACGGGAACGGCTAATCCCGGCATTCCGCTGACTTCTTCCGCAATGGTGATTGCATGTTTATTTACTTGATGAATCAATTGATTCGCCAGAGTCAAATAGCAAATGGCATCGCCGTCCTGATTCCCGCTGTAATAATCGCCGTAGTTGGAAAACGATTCACCCAAGCCGTGACTGTAATATAACATGGAGGTCACGCCGTCGAAACGAAACCCGTCGAAGCGGTATTCTTCCAACCAGAACTTACAATTGGATAAGAGAAAATGCAGTACTTCGTTTTTTCCGTAATCGAAGCACAACGAATCCCAAGCCGGATGTTCCCGTCGATTGCCGCCGTGAAAATATTGTTCGTAGGTTCCGTCAAATCGTCCCAATCCTTCGACTTCATTTTTAACTGCGTGAGAATGAACGATATCCATGATTACCGCTATTCCGAGAGCATGGGCGGTATCGATCAATTCTTTCAAATCGTCGGGTGTGCCGAAACGTGAAGAAGCGGCAAAAAAACTCGATACATGATAACCGAACGAGCCGTAATAGGGATGCTCCTGAATTGCCATCACTTGGATGGCGTTGTATCCGTTATCTTTGATACGGGGCAGAATATCACGGGTAAATTCCTTGTAGCTCCCCACTTTTTCTTCATTGCTTGCCATTCCTACGTGACATTCGTAAATCAGCAAAGGCGATGTGTTCGGAATAAACGAATTGGTTTTATACCGGTAAGGATTTTCGGGCGCCCACACTTGCGCGCTGAATATCTTTGTTCGTTCGTCTTGAACGACGAAACGCGCCCATGCCGGTATGCGCTCGCCGCTACCGCCGGACCAATGTATTTTCAATTTATATAAATCCCGGTGATGCAAAGCATGAACGGGAAGATGAATCTCAAAGACACCGTTTTCGATTCGAGTGAGCCGGTAGTTATCTTGCTCTTCCCAACGATTGAAATCGCCGATAAGGAAGACAGCGGTAGCATTGGGTGCCCATTCTCTGAAAACCCAACCGGTTGCTGTTGGGTGTAATCCGAAATACAGATATCCTGTCGCAAAATCGCTTAAGCCGATTTTTCCGTTTTGAGTCAATTCTTTTTCTTTGCGTAAAAAATAACTATAGCGGTCTTCGATAGCCTTCCGATAAGGCTCAAGCCAAGGGTCGTTTTGAATTAATTGAAGCGAATTCATAGCTGAAAATTAAAATTTTACCATAAAAATGTACTATACACGGAGTAAAAGTAAATAAAAAATTCGGATAACGAAAAAGTAATTTGAAAATTCACTACCTTTACGTGTTCAAAGAATATGAAAATGCATCTTCACCCGATGATTTGGTTTTGTTTTTTTCTAAGCGTTTGTTGTTTGGAAACGAGGGCGCAAAACATTTCAAAGCATGCTATTCCCGATTCTGCCGCAGCGGATGCCGATACCTTGAAAGTCATAACGCTTGATGATATTTACGTCTATCCGTCTCCTGCTTTTAAAAATCCGGCTGAACAGGAACAGTATCGAAAGTTGATTCGAGATGTAAAGAAGACTTTGCCGTATGCAAAACTCGTTAATGCCACATTGATAGAAACCTACGAATACATTATGACCCTGCCGACGGAAGAGGAACGGGAAGCCCATCTGAAGCGAGTAGAAAAAGATTTGTACAGCGATTATTTTCCCGTACTTAAAAAAATGACTTTTTCGCAAGGTAAATTGCTGATTAAATTGATTAACCGGGAATGCAATCAAAGTTCTTACGATGTATTAAACGCGTTTTTAGGTTCTTTCAGAGCCGGTTTTTGGAATGCTTTTGCCGGATTGTTCGGCGCAAGTCTTAAATCGTCATGGGATCCTACGGGAAAAGATGCTGCTATAGAACGTATTGTTGAGTTGGTTGAAATGGGTGTGCTTTAAAAATTTCCCAAATCACAATGCCTGCCGCTACCGAGACGTTGAGCGAATGTTTCGTCCCGAATTGGGGAATTTCCACACAAGCATCGCAATTATCCATCACCGGTTGATATATTCCTTTAACTTCGTTGCCAAAGATAACAGCATACCGCCGGTTTTCCAACCTTAATTTATCTAAAGGAACGCCGGTTTCCGCTTGTTCAACAGCGAGAATATGATATGATTGTTGCTTTAACAGCCGAACGGCATCGAGCGTTTGTTCGAAATAGCGCCATTCGACGGTGTTTTCTGCGCCTAAAGCGGTTTTATGAATTTCGGCGTGAGGAGGAGTCGCCGTTATTCCGCACAAATAAATTGCTTCTATCAAAAAAGCATCCGCCGTCCTGAAAACCGATCCGACATTGTGCAAACTTCGAACGTTATCCAGCACAATAGTCACCGGTATTTTTTCTGTCAGCTTAAAATCTTCGGGACTCAGCCGTTTAAGTTCTGTGATTTTTAACTTTCGCATGAAAAAGCCAAAGCATACAACTTCATTTGTTTAAGCATGGCAACCAAACCATTGGAACGGGTGGGAGACAGGTGGGATTTCAAACCGATGGAATCAATGAAATATAAATCGGTTGCCAGAATCTCACCGGGCGTGTGTTCGGAAAGAACCCGAATCAGCAACGACACTATTCCTTTCACAATAACAGCATCGCTATCGCCTCGGTAAATCACTTTTCCTTCAATATAATCGGCGTGCAACCAAACCCGACTTTGACAGCCTTCGATTAAATTATTCGAGATTTTATACTTGGTATCCAAAGGAGGGAGTTCATTTCCCATATCTATCAAAAGTGAATACTTATCCATCCAATCCTCGTAAGCGGAAAACATCCCAACGATTTGATCTTGCATTTCATTAATTGTTGTCATATTTCTTATTTTTCGTGATACAGGACATATAAAAGCGTTTGTCCTACGGCTGTAAATGTTTCTTTACTTACATTGTTCATATTATCGTCCAAAGTATGCCAATACGAGCCGAAGCCCGAAGAAGAATCGGGATTGTAATGAACGATATCAATGCATGGAATATTGCGATAATTCATTACAGAGACATGATCATCCACGATAGAGCCTCCGTTGCGATCGATAAAATAGGAGTCGTAGCCGGTTGCCCGCGCAGCTTCCCACACTTTTTTCACAATCGACGGAGCGTTTTGTTGTGAAAACATTTCCTTGTAAAACTGCGCATCCGGAGCGCTTACCATATCCAATAGAATACCGTATCGTGCCATATAATTGGGAATATGCGGATTACGCGCCCAATACTCCGATCCCATGCACCAATCGCCGTAGTGTCGGTCTTTTGAAGAGAAATTGGGAGGTCCCCAATCTTCCATATCGAAAAAAATAATATCGATACCGACAGCCGGTTGACTCAAATTTATCTGTCTTGCGATTTCCAATAAAGCGGCACAAGCGCCGGCGCCGTCGTTAGCCCCGTCGATGGGTTTCATCCAGTTGTCGGGATTCGGATCGTGGTCGGCGTATGGTCTGGAATCCCAATGGGCAAACAAGAGAACGCGGGACTTGTTTTCCGGTTGGAAAGAACCGATAATATTTTCTATTTGTATAGGCGTTTGATCTTGCAGTTGAAGGGTTGCTTCCTGTACCGTCACCGCTGCTCCGAAGCATTTCAGTTCACCTGACAAATAATCGGCGCAAGCTTTGTGCGCTTCGGTTCCCGGAACACGCGGACCGAATGAAACTTGCATCGCTGTATAATGATAAGCGCTATCGGCATTAAAAACCGGAACCGTTACCTTTTCGGCAACCGCATTCCCGGTTTTCAGATTTTGCTTACACGCAAATCCGATTACCATAATACACATAAAGACCGCAAACTTTTTCATGACGCCCGATTTTTTAATTAGAATTCGCCTGCAAAGTTAATATTTTTTCCGTTGTAAAATAATATTTTTTGAAAATACCCGGTAGCGATAGTTCTATTTTGAGGAATAAAAAACACTGTTTATAGACAAAAATAATTACCTTTGCACCGAATGAAGATACCGATTTGATAACACAACAATGAATATATTCCAGAGGAAGCCCTTGGAGGCTCTTATTTCCGAATCAAAAGAAGAAGGCGAACGCACTTTAAAGAAGACCTTAGGTATTTACCAGCTTATTGCGTTGGGATTGGGAGCAATTATCGGTGCGGGCTTGTTTTCCATAACCGGTATTGCAGCCGGAAGTCATGCAGGACCGGCGATTACCCTTTCCTTTCTGATCGCTGCTGCCGGTTGCGGTTTTGCAGCCTTGTGCTATGCCGAATTTGCATCCATGATTCCGGTAGCCGGAAGCGCTTATACCTATTCGTATGCAACCTTGGGTGAATTTATTGCCTGGGTAATCGGCTGGGATTTGGTTTTGGAATTTGCTGTCTCTTCTGCAACCGTCAGTATCAGTTGGAGCCGGTATTTCGTTATATTACTCGGAGATTTTGGTATTCATTTGCCGCCCGCACTGACAGCCTGTCCATGGGATGGAGGATTGGTGAATCTTCCCGCGGCTTTCATCATTATCTTGATGAGTTTATTGCTGATACGCGGAACAGAAAGTTCTTCGTCGGTTAATTCATTTATTGTTATTTTGAAGCTGGTGATTGTTATCGCTTTTATTGTGTTGGGATGGAAATATATACGACCTGAAAATTACGTTCCTTATATTCCGAAAAATACGGGTACATGGGGAGAATTCGGATTCAGTGGAGTTCTTCGCGCCGCAGCGCTTGTGTTTTTTGCATTTCTCGGATTTGATGCGGTGAGTACCGCCGCCCAGGAAACAAAAAATCCGAAAAGAAATATGCCGATCGGGATCATAGGCTCTCTCATTATTTGCACCATCTTGTATATTCTTTTTGCCCATGTGTTAACAGGGGTAGCAAACTATTCGGCTTTTCACGGACAGAATGAAATAGCCCCTGTTGCTATCGCAGTCAATCACATGGGCGAAGTCTTGCCGAACGGAAACATTCAACCGGCATATCCATGGCTGAATAACGCGATTATTCTGGCGATTCTTGCCGGCTATTCCTCCGTGATTTTGGTCATGTTGCTTGGACAAAGCCGGATTTTCTACTCGATGAGCCGCGACGGATTATTGCCGAAAGTTTTTTCAGAAATTCATCCCAAATACAGAAGCACACATAAAAGCAATTTATTGTTTCTCTTATTAGTCAGTGTTTTTGCCATGTTTGTCCCTGTACATGTGGCAGGACAATTAACCAGCATCGGCACGCTTCTGGCATTTATCATTGTTTCGATCGGTATCATGGTGATGCGAAAAAAACAACCGGATGCTCCCCGTGCATTCAAAACGCCGGGAGTACCTGCAGTTCCGATTATCGGAATTTTCTTTTGCTTTTTTATGATGGTATCTTTACCCTTCGATACTTGGATTCGCTTGGTACTTTGGATGCTTCTTGGTCATGATATTTATGTTTTTTACGGTTCGCGCAAAAGTCATTTAGGAGCTAAAAAGGGAGTAAAACTATTATCAATCATCGGATTCGGAATTGCTTTTTTCCTCCTTTCGCTCACGGTTATTCATCACCTGTCAATCGATACCGAAAAAATGACTCCCTTTTCATATTTCCTGTTATTTTTTGCTCTGTTTCATATTGTTTTTTATGGAATAAGGATTATTGGAATAAAGATTAATGGAATAAGAATTACTAAAAAGAAATAGAATGATGGAATTGCTTTCTCCCAATAATTGGCCCGATTATCAATTAATCGATTCCGGCGATTACGAAAAACTCGAACGGTTTGGAATTTATTGTTTGCGTCGTCCGGAGCCGCAAGCGGTTTGGCGAAAAGCTTTGCCTGAGAATGATTGGGAGGAGCGAACGGATGCTTGGTTTCGAAAAGAAAAAGGGAAAAGCGGCAACACGGAAGGAAGTGAAAAAGGGGAATGGATTCTAAACTCGATCATGCCTCAACAATGGTTCGTTTCTTATTCTTACGGGACGATGAAACTTCGATTTCGTTTGGGTCTGACCGCTTTTAAACACCTGGGTATTTTCCCCGAACAAGCCGAAAATTGGAATTACCTTTTTGATACCGTCCGGCAATTTCCTACACCACCCACCGTGCTCAATCTGTTTGCCTATACCGGAGGCGCATCTTTAGCTGCCAAAGCCGGAGGCGCCGATGTTGTTCACGTCGATTCGGTCAGGCAGGTGTTGAATTGGTCGCGGGAAAACATGGAAGCGTCCCGATTTACCGGTATCCGTTGGGTATGTGAAGATGCAATGAAATTTATCAGGAGGGAAGTCAAGCGAGGAAAACGCTATCAAGGGATTGTATTAGACCCGCCTGCTTACGGTCGCGGTCCCGATGGAGAAAAATGGATTTTGGAAGAACAAATCGCCGGGTTGATGGATGCTTGCAGTAAAATCGTTGATGAAGCCGGCTTTTTCTGTGTTCTCAATTTATACTCGATGGGATTTTCATCCTTGGTTGCCGAAAATTTAATGAACGATTATTTCCCTAGCGTTACACAAATCAGTTCGGGTGAATTATTTTTGCCCGACCAAGCCGGACGGAAATTGCCTTTGAGCGTGTTTTGCCGAGCGAGTAAATTATAAAAACAAGATTAAATCAGGTTGTAACCGGCACCGAATAGGCTTTTTCGGGATCGACCGATCCCGAAAGTTGGATCGACCGATCCAAAATATTGGATCGAGCGATGCAAAAAATCGGATCGGTCGATCCACTAACATTACAGTCGGGATGTTTTGTTGTAACAGTGCGACTGTTTTGATAATATAGTCGGACTATTTTCCACTGCTACCCGACATATTTTACATTGCTACTCGGCATTTTTTCCAAATTACAATAAAAAAAAACGATTTTCTCTACCGGAAAAATCGTTTACAATCAGGTATAATCATTTATAACAAAAACAAAGAAAGAACATTTCTCAAAACAAGTATGAAGATTGACAGCAATCTCTTTTCTTTTGGTATTCCTGAAATCCTTTTTCAGTTTATCTTTGTTACAATCTCACAATTAGAGATCCGCTTCAATTGCGGACATAATTGTAAAGCAAAACAAAGATACGTGCAATTTCAGGAAATTCCAAATCTGAGGCATTTTTTAACAATTACAAGCGTGGATTCGATAATGGGGAAATATCCAATTCTCTTTTTTACAAACAGATACAATTTCAACACTTTTTGTTGTCTTTTATTTATCAGTTAGTTAAAAGG
>Ga0123354_10002115_pt1 | contig 25692 bp, 17 predicted proteins | sample TergutLab28metaG_2_FD_97872 | JGI IMG/M metagenome (GOLD analysis project Ga0123354, IMG submission 97872) | Labiotermes labralis P4 segment gut microbial communities from Petit-Saut dam, French Guiana - Lab288 P4 | ecosystem: Host-associated > Arthropoda: Insects > Digestive system > Gut ...
AAATTGTAATTGTGATAACCTGAAGATGGCCGCTTTAGGCCGAAACATGTAGTTATTTACTTTGCTAATAAATACCATCATCTAGCATACAATTATAGTTGTGTTTTCTGACTGAAATTAACTAACCATTAGTCTTTCAACACACAACAGGATAACACAAAGTAGAATTAGAAGGATTTGACATAGCAGACATGTGGGAAACTTCCCAGAAGCGCACTACCTATACCCACTACACAAGTCGGGGAGCCTCGAGGATTGATAGGATGTATGTTCCGCGCAACCTGAGCAGACAAAAACAGGGTGCGGAAACGAGAATCGCTGCGTTTACTGACCACCAGGCAGTGGTGATACGAATAGCCCTTCAGATCACCACCGTGCGGCGCGGACGCAGTTATTGTAAGATGAATACGGCTTTACTGGGTGAGGAACGTTTCCGGGAACAATTGCGGCAGTTTTGGGCAGTAGGGTCCATATAGACCAAAAACTACCCTACCATGGTGATGTGGTGGGAACGAGTGGCAAAAATGCACATCAAGAGACTCTTCATCTGTGAAGGGACTGTGAAGCGAAGAGAGGAAACACAGATGGAAAACTTCTATTACGCCTATCTTTATGACATACTGCAGCGCCCGATCCAACACGCGGAAAGGGGGCAGCATTAAATCATCTTAAAGCCAAATTTGTGAAACTCCACAATGTTAGACTGACACAGGGACATATTGACCTACGAACACAAGACATCTTCAATGAGGAACATATGTCCACTTGATTAAACGGAGACAACGGAGGGAGCAGAGAAAGATCTCGGAAGTGCAGGATTGGGATCACGGATGGCAGACGTCTGCGAGGGTTACAGTGGGTGTGTTCAGTAAACATATGCGAAGTAAATACTGCTCCATACAGGTTCATGAGGACAGTGTCAGGACAATGTTAGAGACGGGATACGGGTGTGTGCCTGATGCTTGGAGGGAGATACTGGAGATGCCAATTAGGCCGAATAGCTGAAAGCAGGGGTGTTCAAATGAGACAGCTAAAAATCTACCGGCAGAGACGGTATAGGACTGGAATTCTTTAAAAAACTTTGGGAAAACTTAGCAGGTGATATGAGAACACTGTTTACTCAGATGCTCCGGGACCGGCAACTATCAGAGCGTCAGAAACAATGAGTCTTAGTCTGTATCCCAAATAACGCGAGGCCTCATAAACGAGAGGATTATAGTCCGATAACACTACTCAATACAGTTTATAAAATATTAGTGAGACTGATATCCGCCGGTGTGCGGCCCATTCTAGCAGAACTGCTCCATCCTAGCCAATACTGCTACGTGCCCGGAAACACGATCTTCGACGCGGTAGCCACAGTACGGGATGCCATTGCCTACGCGGAATCGACTCGACGCCCATTTTATTGAGTATCTCTGGACTTCAAACAGGTCTTTGATCGGATCTCGCACACGTACCTCCCGACCGTCTTGCGTAGCTACGGTTTCGATTCGGGATTCATAGAATATATTCGAATGGTGTACGGAAACGCCACATCGGTCATACAAGTCAAAGGACATATATCTGCTCCCATCCCCACACAATGTGGAGTGCGACAGGGATGCCCCCTTAGCATGATAATCTTTGTCTTATGTCTCAAACCTTCGTTATACTATCTAGATGAACGCTTAAGGGACTTCGCGCACATGGGACGCAATGGAAGACCACGGTGATCGTGTATGCCGATGATGTCTCCATCTTGGTAATGTGAGAACAGTCCGAGACGCCATAGCCTCTTACGAGAAAGCAACTGGCGCAACGCCGAATGTTGCGTAATCTAGCGCATTGGCGGTGGGCACGTGGGACACTGCGTGTGATTTAATGGGCATACCCTATAGTGAGGAAATAAAGATTCTTGGCGTCAAAATGAGGAACACCGTGAAGCAGTCGGCGCTGGCAAGTTGGACGAGATTGACGTCCTTGGTACGCACGCAGTCCCGATGAGCGTAGAGTAGAGACCTCAAAATAGCACAACGCATTACATATGTACTGGTTTATGTGCTCGTCAAATTATGATACACTGCGCAAGTGTTACAGCACCCCAGTGAGTGCCTCCGGCAAATTATATCGGCCATTGCGTGGCATGTATGGCAGGGCGCAATTTTTCGAGTGCCACTATCAATACTGCAGAGGCGAAAAGAGGACGGTGGTTGGGGTCTGATTGAGGTGAATATCAAATGTCGCGCTCTCCTGATAACGAGGATCTGGCTTCAGGTGCAACGAGAGGGGACTATGATGGAGGGATGGCAGGAGTATTGGAGATTGCAGGGGATGCGAGATAATCCCTCCACATAAGGCAGATTCCCCGCACCCTCTATTACCTGCGTACCTACGTCCAGGAAATGGCGTATATAGTCCCCTACAAACTGGGTGAACAACCTCGGATATTGCGTAGGAGATTGTACTGGACGCTACGAGGGATGGCGGAGGCGGGAAAACCACCGCGCGTTATGCGCATCATGCAACTTAATCCGTCTGCAGATTGGTGAAGAATATGGACCAACTTGCATGAGTTTTGGACGACAGAGGCAGTAAAGATAAACTGGTATGTGGTGATACAGGACATACTACCCACTAATGAACGTCTACATAAAATTCTTCTAGTCTGCTTACCTCTTTGCGGACATTGCGGATAACCAGACACGGCTCAACATAGAGTAACCGCATGCGGCGAGGGGGCGAGGATCTGGCTCTGGACCAAACGACGTAGAGCATGGATTCTGCGCATTGACCCGGCCCATATACCACCGGACTGGACAACGAGACCCCAGTTCCGGTTATGGCCACCTCAGCGACACTGAGCTGTGTCATGAATACTGGCCCAAATGGTGTGGTACAGAATTAAAGAAAGCCGAGCATGCACTGAACAAGATTACAGCGACTTCCTGCGACGGACATGCTGGAAGGCGTATTAGGACAAACATCGCCGGACCAAAGTTGAGAAATATCTTGAGATCCTATGACCACGATCCCACAAGAGGGACACAACGTGGATCGGCAGCGTCGGGGGTGCCTCTTGTTACAGTGCTTTGGCAATGGTAGGAGTGGAACGGTAATCGACCCATGTAAGTATGGTGCGTGGACCGCAGGGGCATGAAGGCAAAGGAGCATAAGCGTTCCCTGGCCATTAGGTGGAGGAATGGATGTCACTCAGTGTTGAACATGGGCTGCAAAGTGTGTCAACCTTGCACTATTGTGCAGTGTGAAATGAGGGGGCAGGGAAATGTATGCGAGTTGTACGAGTATAGTGTACGAGAGAGAGGTGAATCGGAAAGCACGGTGATGTGGGGGAGTGATAATGTCCATTGGCCTATGAACAATCTGACTGCAGGAATGATGCTGTCAGTATCTGTTACATATGTGCTGGAATGTAAGCAATGTACCAGAATAAATGAATGTTGGTAATAAAAAAAATCCCGGTGCGGACGAGATTTTCCGCCCGTCAACACCGCACCTGGGGCCCACCCAACTTTATGTAAAATGAGTACCTTGTGTTTCCAGGGGGTAAAGTGCGGCCGGGCCGTGCTGCTGACCACTCACCCCCTTCTAGTGCCGCGGTCATGGAAGGGTAGACCTATGCCTCTACACACTCCCTGGGGCTCACCGGTCCTGTAACGGGATGACTTTACCTTATATATATATATATATATATATGAAGATTCAGTTCGTTCCTCGCAGAAAACACAGTTTGCTCATTCAGAATCCAGCAGAAATTGTGAACTAATTTTAAATAGGAATACATTTTGCTGAAAGGGTTTAGTTACAATTTCAGTATGTTACAAATTGCTGCGGTACTTAAATGTGTTTTAAATAGTTTCACTTTTGTGTACAATTTCTTTTAGGTGGCCACCACCGTCCTGAGTGCATGCGTACACACGAATGGAGAAGTTGCGCCTAACTTCTCAAAGTGTTTGTTCTGAAATGTGGACGATTTCGTCTCGTATGGCTTATTTGAGTGCATTCAGGTCTACAGGGCGTCTACTGTACACTTTACATATCAAACCCCCCCCCCCCAAAAAAAAATCAAGTGCTGCTAGGTCTGGCGAAAGAGGAGGCCATTGCACATCACCGCAACGAAAAATCACCCGCTGCGTGGACCAGCACCATTTTGCTGAGAACACAGGTTAAGGTTGCTGGAAACCTAAGGGCTAGAGACTCATTGATCATCTCCTATAAGATTGCGATGTGACATTGATGACTTGTCCGTCTTCGTCCTCAAAGAATTATGGTTCATTGACTCCCCTGGACCTAACAGCACATCAAATTGTAACTTTTGGGTCTTAAAGGGGACGATGGTGAATTTCGTGAGAATTTGCAACTGACAAGTCACGAGAGTTCTGCTTATTATCTGTGCCATGTAAATGAAAGTGCGCCTCATCGCCCATCAGAAGTTTGTTCGGCACGTCTAGATTTTCCGGTAATATTGCCTGAAAAAGACGACAAATTGTAAGCATACTTCTTTCTTTCGATCCCTCAAAGAATGTGCATCTCGTAATTTGTGTGGTTGAAGATTCAGGTTACCAAATAGGATGCGTCGAGCACTCATGACAGACATGCCTCCCTCTGGAGCGTACTCACTGGCAGGTCGCCACGGACTACGGCTGATGGACGCCAAAACTAGGGCATTGCTGTCGGGTGTGCGAACTGAGGACGGCCGACCACGTGGCTTTTTACACGCGACAGTCTTCTTCACGCCACTGCTCTATGCATTGACGGATTGCTTTTTGAGATGGGGCTTCCTATCGATTAATTTCATGGCGAAATCCGCGATGTGTCTGAATTATGGGCCCCGTCCAAAAAAAAAACAGTTCCAGAGCACACCACACACATACACACACACACACACACACACACACACAAACACACACACTTTCTCTAACTCCCCCAGATCTCCAAGTCGACTAATTCAGGAAGGTCACTGCTTTAGTTAGAACACCTGCATGCCATGAAACCCTAGAGGAAAAGCGCGTAACTCAAATTTAAAAAAGCTTCACTATTTCTACCGGAACCTGTATTGCAGAGTGTTGAAGTCAAATGCTGCGATGGAAAAGAGTGATTGCTTGTTATGAGGATCACACAGAATACATAGAATATCATACTGACAAAATGCAAGTGATTTGGGTTAGAAACGACTCTATATGTAGTTACCACTAGGATTTAAAGTATCAAACGATATGGGTGAAACCAGTTAGCTCATTTGATACAATGATCAGATTACGGGCTAAACTACAGACGAATTGTAATTCCTTTAATGGCGGAGGCACAAGTTCCTGCTCTGCTCCAGGCGTGCTGTAGTATCCACCGAGCGCCCTATTCAGTGGATAGCACTTGAACTGTTTATCGGGGCGTAAAGCGACCGAGAGTGAAACTCACCTCACCTCCGGTTACAGTCGACGTGAGGAAAGCGTGGTGATGTACATTGTCTCCTTCAAGTGTCTATAGCATGTTGCAGGGACAATTTTGCCTTCGACTTTTAACTGCATATTTTAGTCAAGGAATCCTCAGTTTTGGATTCTGTAAATTGATTGTAATTGATTATGAAAGAACAACGATATTTATATTTGTTTTCACTATCTTCAGAGCTAGACAAAGTACGTTAAAATCCACGTACGTAATTAATACAGTTCAGATGTGAATTGCTTGCTCGCGATAGAGGTGACCTTGAAAGGTACTCGTAAACATGGTTGAGCTTTCATGTTTATCTAAACTGCATTGAAAGATATATAAATAAACGAAATACTTGCACATTGTTACCAAAACCAAGCCGAAAGTTGTCATCTTATATCAGCAATTAGAACCAGGATATAAACTTCAGATGAACATGGAAATGTCGTGTGTTATGTTCAGGTTTGTAACGCTTTGAGTGTGGTAGAAATACAATAACATGTCTTAGGAACGAGCCGACTCTTTCTTCTGGGAGAAAAAGGACTATTATACCCTGAATTTGGAGCATAACATTTGTCAGAAACTTCAATAACTCTCTTCCGTAATTTGTGTTGTCATATCCCAGCACACGGCAAACTTTCGAACTGAAAATTTACAAATTCGAACATACCTTTCAATTGCATCTTTTACTGATTAGCACATTAAATAAAGTACGTTAGTGGATTTATGAAAGAAGGTTTGGGAGAGGCATAGAATATCTAGGAATGCACTAGAAAATTTTAATGATTGACCTTAGACTACATAATTATAAACACAGGCATACGCATACTCAGATCAAACCACTTGTTTATACAGTACAATTGATATTAAAGTCCACGTAATTGTTTTTACTCAAAAGCTGCAAAAACGAAGTGAATGAACGTTTTATATTTTCAGTTTGCCACTCCATGTACGTGTATTTCCTGACCGTACTCTGCATACTGCTTAGCAGACCAACTGCTGCACTGATATTGCCAACGGAATATTTCATTGTTGACAGAATTTTACATTATATTAACCTTAATATTGACCAGATTTTCTTATGATCGTTTAATTCACTTTATATAAAAAAAAAGTTTAATACGAAACGACACGTTAAAAGAATGGATAATTCCATTTCAGTTTACAGGAACATTAATATTTTTCACGACGGTTGATGCGTTACTTTCCGGTTTATCCAATGGCCGTGCTTTGCCATTTTGCGAAGCCCTAAGACTCTTATCTCAATTGGTTAATTAAAGAAACCTGCTTCCAACTTTTTTAACTTACTGCTTTATTTGAAAATTCTCTCATTATCACTAATATAAAGACAATTATACAGGAGATAATGAGTCTTATTTGGCCCACGAAAATCAGGGCTGGAAAATGCTTGATCGGAAGATAATGTGCTCGTTTTCAGTTAGCCGTAATAAATAATCAAGGGAACACTAACACAAGACGAATCCTTAGCATTTCTGGAAGTAATAATCAATCCACGGTTCTCAAAATGAGAAGAATGTATTGAACGTAGGCTGGGACCTTCTTCTTTCGAGATTAAAATATTAGCAGATTAACGAGATTCATGTTAAAAAGTAAAAAGTTTTAGGTTTTTAAATGACAGTTGGCGGACTATTGTGAATGCACCCATAAACCTTCGGTTTCCATAAAAGTGGGAAATTCCTTGACTAGGTGAAGGCCTCTTAGCTTCTTAGGAAGGACCCAGCACCTTGCAGTAATGTGTCAGTTCTAAATTGTTTAAGCGATATTAAATTACTGAGGTTTAGGCGGTTGCTTTATTCTGGGAAAACTGTGCTTCCTTTACAGGTCATCCTTTGAGTTAAACAGTGAAATGTAATTTTGATGCCAATAACAATTACTGCTAACATTGTTCATATACAATCGCCGAAGATACCGTGCAATTTATATTTTAATTAATTAACAATCAAAGAGGAAGTTCCGCCTCAGAATGCTGTTTGTATGTTTGAATTAGTGACTGTGTTACAGATACCAGCAGGCCTAATATGGCTACATGCTAATTCGATTTAGTCGAGCCCAGAATTCCTGCTTATTGCAACATAGTAGACAAAGTCTGGCCTGTTTTAAGGTTTAATCCCAGCATTTACTTGGAATAACTGAGGAGAATCTGCAAATATGTTAGTCGTATAGCCGTATCTTGTCCCGTAATTGAAACAGACACCTTCAGAATATAAATGTCAAATCCTCCACAGAGGTACGGTAAGGATATTTGAGACATAATTGCTATTAAACTTTACGCTTCTTTGTAAGATGAAAAATGATGGAAGTAATGTGGAGAAATACAGTGCCTTGAGCGTTATACACGATGAAGAAGACGGTAGCTTGTTCTCCAACGTCGCTTCCTGTACACCAGACAGTAATATCTTATATAGGGTAGTTTTGGTATTCTGATAATGTATGGGGTAATATTGGATCAGCAGAGGATGAAAAAATCGCTCCGCGTCTTTCAATGAACACCACAAATATTAAATTAATTCATAATTTTTTTTTCTTTCGGAAATAAGCCTATATGTTGCTTACACTGACGTCACAGCCACATTACTCTTGTAGAGAAGAGACTTGCAGCTTCGTAACCATAAACATTTTGTGGACATAACTGCGCATAGTCCAGTGTTTGTAGTCACGCTGTAAGGTCTACAACTTCTCAGTCGATATGACTTAGAATATTGATGGCTGTAGTTATTAAACTGAATTTTATATTTTTTTATGGTGAGACTAAATTCCGTTTTATTCTTTGAGATATCTGATTGAATTTGTTTGAAGAACAAGTGACTTAAAGCCGATGATAGTCTTTAATTAGCAAATTGATTCCGTTTTCTTCAGCTACTGGATATAAATGTTACTTAAACGGGCACCTGGGCTCTTATACCACTTATAACCCTTTTGGCCCTTTATAGAGCTCTATCAATATTTGGTTTTCGAGGTCGCCTGGACGATTGCTGATTATCTACCGGGGTGCTGATACGTTCTTAGCCCGACCAAAAAGGAAGCAAGCTCGGAAAATTGGCAGGGACGCGCGCGATTTCAACAACATCGAGACGCGAGCTATAATCAAGTTTATTTTTTTCCTGCAAGGTAAGGCGCCGAAGGAAATTCACGCCATTCTGACAGAAACAATAGTTTGTTTCTTTCCTGGTCGGGCTAAGGACTTATCTGCACCCCTGTAATGAAGATCGCAGTCCTCCCATTCACAGCCACATGGAGCTAGCAAGACGATCTACACTACTTTAACATTTTAAAGTTTTGTGGGTGGTTTCATCTGTGTAACAAGAGAAAATGCGTGCTTCTGCCGCATACAACGGACCAATTAGAAAGCACTATTTTAACCACCTTGAATCCTCCCTGATAGTAGCACCCATAGAGTGCCGAAACATGTACGAGGAGATTTCGTGCATCTATTGCGCATATATTCCAGTGCATGTAAGGTTGCTGTAATAACTTAATTTCTACATTATGCACCTTAAAGTAATATTAGAATAAATAATTTAAATATTACAATTTTCTATTGATCATCAATCAACACGATTATTCCAAACATTAGGCGCTTTGCATTGTTCATAGTATTTGACGTGTCATATAAAAGTAATTCTAGGTTACCGAAAAATGTGAACCTTCAATTTGAACCCTTGAAATGTAAGTGGTTGTTTTTTTATGTACCATCACATGTAGCATCAAAACATTCTACAGTATGCCACAAAGTGCATTTTGTATATTGTTTAAGAGTATCAGAGCAAACTGCGTTTATTTTTGTGTATAACACCTACGCGTAATTATTGGTTTGTAGACAGAGGCAGGCTCTATTTATTTCTGGCAGTAATTGAATATTTAAATATAATGTCACCCTCTGTCTTATGAGTAAATTGTGGCTCCCAGACCTTACGTAATCATGTGGTTACACCACAGAGCTTCAGGCGATTCTTGGATGTTTGTAACCCTCCGGCGAATAATCTAACACAAACAAAACCAAGTTAACTAAAATCAGAACCATCGCTAAAAACCACCTTAAGGATAAAGAAAAACTGTTCGGTATACCCAAAATATTAACGCAACCGTCCAGACATATCCTCAGTCTCCAGCAAATATGGAGTCCGTTACCTCTTCATCTGCCTTTTCAGAATTCACAATAACATCAGGTGGGAAGATTACATATTCCCCCAGAAATGGTACTGCAACATAATTTAAGAGTCCTAAATATGTCTAACTAGTGATTTGCCCTTCCGACACGTAAAGTGTAAAGTATTGCAGTTTTGGAGGAAGGAAGAAAACCGAGAAGTAATGTGCAGGGAAGCCTGTGGTCTCAGCAAGAGCTTTCTCTGAAAACCAAAACTGAGAAGAAAAAGTGATGGATAGTGACTGCACTCTCATAACCACCTAAAGAAAAGTCGAGGAAGAGGGAAACAAACTCTGTCGTGTCAGAAGCTGTCAAAAATATAACTTAGCCTTCGTCTGTAGATCCTGGCAATACAAGTCGAAGGGCCAATCATTTCTTATCCACTAAACGACCATCAATTTTCCGGATGTGATCGTCCACCTGCACTTTGCAGCAGCCTTGACAAAACCAATTAAATATTTCGTGCTAAATACCAGGATATATACTTAAAAAGTACTGGATTTGCCGAGTTTAACGATGAGCAACTGCATCTTTGCTGTACCATGTCTTCATTGCGCGCATAATGACAACTGGGTTTTATTTTCATTCGTCCGTAATATCACGACGCATGTCGTAATATGTGCAGGGTCTGCTAACGAGTGAAGAAAATTCACATTTCCTACAGGCAGACTTCATTTGAAGATTTGAGTGTCAGTTTAATTAACCACTTAAAGATGAACCTTTAACTCAGTTATAAAGATTCAGTTCGTACCGCGCATAAAAATCATTTCGCCTCTGTTAAATAAACCTTCAGTTAACCTTTTAAAGCCTAGCGGTTTCTTTACCTACCAATAGTTTTAACATTCCAAACTTCTACATGGTGCTCGCTTTGCGTTGAGTGTTTTGTACGGATCTCAGAACAGACAGCGGCCTTTGCTTTATACGTCATTAACTGATTGTTTCTTATAACTGTGGTTGAAAGTGTTTACAGCGCGGTACGGACTGATTCGTTATATAGTTTAGTATGTACAAGGTTAATGTGTGTAGGGAACTAATCTCTGTTGTGTTCTCAGTCACATCAACTACATAAATGTACTGTATGGGCAGAATGTAGACTTTTTTAGTGTTAAAGACTTAAGTATTATAATTCGAAAGTTTGCGAGTGACGCATATTGAACGCCTCGCAGATGGTTAGAGCTGTATTCGCGCTTCAGCCCGAACATTAACCGAAGTCGCGAGCAGTATCAATCAACGAGCAGTCATTTGAAATACGCTGTAAAACATCACAATATCTCTCTGTGAAATTATTTGCTCCGAGTCCTTCCTGTCCGCCATCAGAATATTGTGAAATATTAAGTGTACTGAAACAATAAATCGAAATAATTTCGCATAGGTTTTGTTGTCTTGCCGGTTTTAATTTTGGGAATGTTATCTTTTTATGATTTAGTTGGATACGAAATAACGCGCATTTGAGATTTCCAACAACAGACTCATTATTTGTGCTATTTAACGACACTGCCAGCTGTTAAGTCTATGCAGGCAGAAGGCTGATAATTTCGAGGATTTTAAGAATACGTAACTCACAATAGTATACTTGACACAGTCGACAGAGGTTACTCATATCAGGCCTAATCTGCATTTGGCCGACTGTGTTAGATTTACTGTTGTCAGTGTAAGTTCGTTTAGTAGCAAAAGGGGGTGCATAAACTAGAATACGAGTAATATAATTATCCTTTAAGAACCAGTCGTTTCTTTACACATGAATATACTTCCAATTCATAAATTGGTTATGACCCAAAGACCTATTATAAAACTGTTTATTACATTCAAATTTTCAGTTCCAGTACCTAAATTTACTTCTAATTTATATCTATTTTTTCGTGTCTCTAACCCTGAACATTATACGAGCGCACTGTGCAAGGCGCCCTTTTGAAAGTAGCCTGGAACTGATTGTTAGAATGTTGTAACCATCAGATACAGAAATGTTTTGTATCATACCAAAGGTTTCAAACAGTGTATATGGAATCAGTGTGTAAACTACAGAACACCCATTGAGCAAGCTCTAATAAACGCAGTATATTTAAGGTAATGAGTTTTTATGGGTATATATAGCGCACTTCTTCCTATACACGTATTTTTCATTGCAAAATTGGATTAGTTAGATTGGCGATAACGGCAAATGATGACAAGGACAGACAGATCACCTAACATGGCGAGAGAAAGAGAAGAGAAAACGTCGCAAATAGATTTCCACCCCCTTCATCTGAAGCTTCGGTGGCTGTTGGTTTAAGTAATTATCAACACCGGTGGGGTGGAAAGGAAAAAGAATGGAGGGATGCCAGATTGGAAAGGAGGGCCAGTAAATGAGAGGGAGCGAATGAGATAGTGAAATGTAAGAGCACTTCGCACGTGATCAATATTTCAGAACTATGAATAGGAGCGAAAGTTCCTGTGGTATATTCAACCCCTCTAGTGCAACCCCCCTCCGCCTCCCGCCGCCGACGCTGCTACACCTTCAACATTGCTCTGAAACGTAGCTGTCATCAAACACGACTCTAGCGTCCTCGTCCCTTACATTTCGTTAAGAGTTAGTTGTGTGTGGGTTCAGTTAGTATTAGCATGGCTGCTGTCCGAAATGTTTTTATATGCAGAATGTCATAAACGTGACTGAAATTAGGAAATCATTTGGCAGGAAATTTATTAAACTTCCTGGTACATGGACAAGAGTTAAGTCATAGGAAATGGAAGGGACTCCACTAGGTGTGCATACAATTATATTGATATAAATTTTCCTCTGTTTTGCCGGATTTGAAACTGTGACTACGACGCTGCAAACGTTTCAAGCTTTCCAGTGTGTGTGACGTCTTGTAGAGTACCCGACGTTAAGCTTTCCGCCTCCATATTTAATGCGCAATATATCTTTTTGAGAAAATATTTTCAACACTGGAGTTGTAGGAAGCAAACGTCTGCGAAACTTCGTTAAGCGTATACAGTTGTACAAGCCGTGATATTGAAGAAGACTTAAATCTGCACCATCTAATTCATTATTCACTGATCAGCCTGTCATTATACAATATGCACAGTAATACGTTTTGGGTATGTAAATAGTCGCATTTGAAATAATAAAGTCCTGAGATCGATGGAGACTGGGGTGTAGCTCCAAGCCAGTCTCAAGCAATCCCCTGTTTGATTCATCTCTACTATTTTAACGGGTATGTAACTATATAGATAGCCGTTTTACCGAACATACATTTGTTTGTGTATTATTCTGGTATGTTATAAGTTAGGTATATTATTTTTATACATAGAAGTCACACACAACATTTAATTACACTGGTCTACAAAGATTTTGGCCCATGAGGAAAAATGTCTGTTTCTGATAGGTTTTTGGACGCTGAATTCGAATATGCTTCCAGAATTTCTCTATCACCCACACCCTTCGCTCCAGGTTGAAGAGCTGGAATCTTCTGCGCCAGGACACTAAGGTGTGTTTTTACCGTGGGCGCCTTGAAAAATTCAAGTATTTATTCTCCCAGGAAGATGGTGTAGTATTTTGGAATTATGTTTATTCCAATATGGATGTTCCTGGTCATGAATTTAACCCAGATCAGTGACGATTGTACACTGATTCGTCAAAAGTGAGCTTGAAGGTGGTTCTACTCCACAACGGAAATAAATTCCCCTCCGTTCCTTTGGCTCATGCAGCCTACATGAAGGAAAATTATGAAGGCATGAAGCTACTTTTAGGAAAGATTAAGTATACGAATTTAAGTGGAAGTTATATAGTGATCTCAAGGTTGTGGCACTTTTACAGGGAATGTAACTCAGGTACACAAAATATTGCTGTTTCCTGGGTGAGTGGGACAGCCGGGACAAGAAGAATCACCATGTAAAAAAACTGTGGCCTAAACGAATATGACTCTCGCCAGGGGAGAAAAATGTCGTCAATCTTCCTCTTGTTCTTCCGGAGAAAATTTTTCTGCCCCCTTTGCACATAAAGCTGGGCCTCATGAAAAAAATTTGTGAAAGGTATGGATAAAACCGGCCTTGGATTCGAATATTTGAGGAATAAGTTCCCAAATGTGAGTGACGCAAAAATCGAGGAAAGTATATTTATAGAACCCCAGATCAGGGAACTGATGCAAGACAAACAGTTCGACGAAGACCTGAATGAGACTGAAAGAAATGCATGGTCGTCATTTAAGAGGATTTGCAAGGACTTTTTAGGAAATCACAAAACCGCGAACTATCAGGATGTTGTGCAGGACCTTTTGGCTTCGTACAAAGCTATAAGATGCAATATGAGTCTCAAAATCCACTTTTTGGAATCCCACTTGGATTTTTTTCCAGAAAATCTCGGCGAAGTCACTGGCGAACACAGTGAAAGATTTTCTTAAGACATTTTGGCTAAGGGAAAACGGTACCTAGGCAAGTGAACCTCAAGTATGTTGACAGACTATTGCTAGTCACTGAAGAGGGATGCACCTGAAGCCAATTACCGGGGAAAGTCATACGCCTCTACATTTTAGAGGTAAGTTTCTGTCTGTTTCATTAGTACGTAAAGTGCCATTTTGCACAAATATAGTCCTCTGTATCTTTGAAACTCTGCCTGATAGAAAAATTCTCTATGCATATCTGAATTCAGCATAAAAAGTAAAACACCTATTGAAGTTCGTGGGCCAAAAAAAAATATTTTTAAATTTTGTTGTCCAGTGGGACAGATTGAAAATTAAGGGCGTTCGGGAATTATGGGGTTTTATTTAACGTTTTATAATATCTTTAATGTAAATTTAGAATAAGTGTTATTTAGTGATAATATTACAGAAGTTCTTTTAACATTATATAATCCGACATTTTTACGACAAGAGGGAGAACATGAGACATTCATTGTAATTTTAAGAGTTTTTGTTTATACAATATGTCAACTTGTTGTATTTTATCAGCATTCTTGTTAAAGTACCACGATAATGGTTGCGACTGCGACCGAAACATGCTGGTAATTATTAATATACAGTAAAGTTTATCTCTCCAGTGTGCATTTGTTGTTTTGCTACGTAAATTTAAATGTTTAGAGAAAGTTTAAGGCTCTGGGACAGATTGAAAATTAAGGGCGTTCGGGAATTATGGGGTTTTATTTAACGTTTTATAATATCTTTAATGTAAATTTAGAATAAGTGTTATTTAGTGATAATATTACAGAAGTTCTTAAAATTGCCCGCTTACGAGGCGAACATGATTCTGAGCACAGTGTTGCCAATTAATTCAGATATACATATAACAAACAAACAAATGCACACTTGATTGACAGTTTATTATACTGTTCTATATTTACCACTCCTGCGTATTTCAATGCCAACGCGTCTTCCTCAAGAGCTCTCACTCTGTACCTGCTAAGGTACATAAACGTGTTAATGCAGGCATGGTGTTATTTTAAAAAGACTTTTACATTCATTTCTAGACTCGTTAAAACATTAAGACCGGCTTGGCTGTAATAAATTACATTGTCGTGATGATTCTAGGAAAATTCTCAAGTGGCCGTATATACAGCCGTTTGCTGATGTTGTCGCTACGTCAGTCCGGTGTAAGCTGTCAATCAATTGTGAATTTTTCTGTTTATTATACATAGAGTAAAAGATGCGCTGTACAAAAGTTAATATACTTCAGAAATACACCATTTTTAAATGTATATTTAAGTTGCGGGCAGGAGTCTTGACAAGATTCTGTAACAAACTTCATCATTAAAGAATACAATTTAAATTAAAAAGCCTTCTTTTCTGGTACCGATTTTTCCTAAGGGTTATGGAATGGCGTAATCGTGACAGTGCCTACTGAACGAGCTATAGACCGAGCAATCATCTTGCAAATCCCTGAAGGGGTCCAGAAGTGGTCAGAAATTTTTCTTCATCCAATATGGACAGCCTCTGGAGCTCTCTCAGCCTCCTTTAAATCGGTAAAGGCAGAGGGTTTTCCCCGAAAGCAGGAAGTTGGTCCCGTGAATCTCAACCTGCAGGTCTACAATGCCTTCTACGCGAGCGCTGAGATACCCTTACGTTTTTACCTCATCTTACTTTCAAAGTGCCACTTTTCCATAAACTTTCAGAATTACCCCATTCTAACACAAATCTGATACTAAAATTGACCTCCTTGATATACACACGGAATACGCCAAAGTTCTGAATCATCCTGTGTAGCTTTCGATAGTGAAAGTGTCGTTAAATAGACCAGAATGTTCAGTAGCTCATTTTTGAGATAGATATATCTTGTGCGTTTCATGTACCATGTAAGATGTCTAATAGCCTGCTCTTCGACCGACTGATCCTTACTGCCCACCTTCATTCTACATTCCCGATACCCTTACACGACAGCACCTCATACCACAGTCTGGTGTTACAATCGAACCACCACACTGAAGTCACCGTTCGGATCTATTTGGCTCTGACCCAGGTTAGATGAACCTTTTGTTTTCTCGCAGAGTTTTTATCGGATTTCCCGGGGACTGCTATATCATATCACCATCCAAGGTTCTGCTACAGACAATGGGATATCTTTGTAAGAACAGTCACGGAGGAACACATTATTTACAAATTCATGGCGATGATTTATGACGATGATGATTATGATAAAGAGAAATGCTGGCTACTTCGGGTTCAAACTTGCAGCCTTGGCATCTGACACATTAAGTGTTATGAACACTGCACACTGAAAGTTTGTGTCTTCTTGGAAGCTGCTCGGAAAAGTCGATATCGATTTGCCAGACGACACGACGTCATGAACCACATGAATCGAATCATCATCAACAACGCTGAGACAGCGTCAAGTCTCACTAAACTCACTTTTGGCAGATTTTCATATTTTTTTAAAAAGTTGGAATCTTAAGTCAAGGGGGTGAAATGGGTTTTAGAATAGTAACTCGTACATACAACAAAAATGCAATAAAACTAATTAAATATTTAACCTGAGTTATTTGCCGTGGAATATTCTCGAATTTCTTCCACGTCTTTTAAGGAACTAAGGTCACTGTAAGATCCTCCCCATTACCTAAGACTAAAGGAGCGGTACGTGTTACAGAACCGAGGCCCCTTTTGTCGCGGAACTATGGCCACTCCAAAGCCCTGTTATTAGCCACTGATGAGAAACTGAAGTCCCTCTTGTTTCGGAACTAAGGTCACTCTAAAGCCCTAACGGAACTGAGGTCACTTCAAGGCCCTTTTGTTTGGGAACTAAGGTCACACTGAAGTTCTTTTTGTTACGGAATTATGGTCACTCCTCCTTTGGAAGGCCACGATTGCACTCTGTCCTGAACCAGTACATCCTGCTAAGTACGTTATTCGAAAGCAGCATTTTGATCTAAGCTACACGAATGCACGTCTCAATGTCTGCATTTTATGAATTTTCTCTTTCACATCTAAAAATGTGCTATTTCTTCAGCCACCTTCTGTGTGTCTCTATTCCAGTCCACTCAGAATAACAAACACAACAGTAGATCACAATTATTTCGTGCCTCAGAGTCCTTGGGAAGCTTATAGTATCTCAGCTGATCAAACTTTTTCCTGCCTTTTGTGAAAATTATTATTACTGTGTTTACTAAGACCGCCACTGAACTCTGTCGTGAGCCGGAAAATACAGCCGTTATACTCGTGCCTCATTCCCTTAAGATTCATTTTAATATTATTCGCACAACTATGCATATATCTCGCAAATGTTCTTGTCATTAACGATTTCCCTCAAAATATGACACATTTGTTATCTATGGGTTTAAAATATATTATAGTACTCTGTCTCTCTTTTCTTTACATAATCCCCCTTTTAACATCCGACGTACATTTCGAATTATGAAGTTCTCTACGATAGATTTTCTCCCTTGTGTTCATGCAGGTTGTTATGTTCAATGTTTTCCACAGCTTAGAATTCTCAATCATTTTAAATATGTGGGAGATATAACGCTTTCAAGGCAGTCACTATGAACATTTATGTCTTTCGGAATCAGAAGACGTGTAGTTTGCTAGACGGTTACTAACATTTAGAAGGAACATGTAGCTCTATTTTCTTGTACGAAGAAGACATGGTTCCTGGAAGACTTTAATGCTTATATATGTAACTACAAAGCTTCACGTTCCGGAAGGCGGTCATAGTGATTCTTGATCAATGGTCTCGTCGTAAAGCGACATAGTAAGACAACATCAAATAAACGACGCACAGGAAAGTGGAGGAAGACGTACAGTGCATCAGTTCTGCAGACCGCACTTGAAGATTAAGGTATCATTACGAGGACCTCAAAATGTCATTGCTCTTATTTTTAACTAAAGAAAATGACAGGAAAATTTTGCAACAAAGTCCAGAGAGTTTCTAAATGAAAAGTTGAGCAGATGCATTGTTTTCATGTGAGGGTGTCACGTGAGTAACCAGGAGTGTTTACACAGCTACTGGCTGAGTCCTTTGTACGAGTAGGGAGGCCTACATTCACGTTCTGACGCTAAATCAGGCAGACACATGTCCAGGGTTAAGATGGAAGGTTCATTTCTACGCTTTCGATTCCTGTAATCAAGCAAAGGAGTAGGCTTAACCCCATTTACCTTCCTTAACTTCTGTCTCCACATTATAGTTCCACATACTACATCAGATATAGAGCGTAGAAATTGTTTCAACGTAACTTTTAATCTTGACGTAGGGCATTTTCTTGGTAGTAGCCATCTTGTGTGTCGTTCATATTTCGGAAGAGTATATTGTGTTCAGTGTCAGGGACGAAACAAAACTGGTGATTGTTCGGATTATTCAGTAGCATCATTAGTTTCCTTAGTCAGACAGACAGACAGAGAATGTGTGGATGTCTTGGTTAACAGTGAGGTGTGGCTACTAACCCCGACTTCAGGCAAGTTCGCAAAATTGCGAAAAGCCACTATTAGTTTCGTCATGTCGTGTAAGTCCGTCTGTCTAAGTGGACAAACTCGGCTCCCAGCGGACAGGTTTTCTTGAAATTTGATATTTGAATAATTTAATGAAATTTGATATTTTAACATCTTTCGTGAAAATTTGTATTTGAGTATTTTTGGAAAATCTGTAGAGACGATTTCAAGTTCCATTAAAATCAGACATGAATAGCGGTACTTTACGTGAAGTAAATGTACATTTATGATATCTTTTTAAATTCTTATTCGAAATAGAAATGCTGTAGACGAAACTTGCAAAGTTCACCCTAGAACAGGCCACAAAGTCCCAGAGTGGGAGTAGAGGTATAGCTCTACTCTTTCCTTAACCTTGGCCCTGGATAGGGGTGGGTGGTCAAAGCCACACCCCGGCCGCTTTACTTCCGGGAAAGACTCGGTACCCATTGTATAGGAGGCTGGGTGGGCCCCAGGCCCGGTCTAGAAGGGTGAGACGAAACTTGTAGAGAAATCAAAACATCTATTTTATGTAAAATAATGATTTTCCGAAAATTGTGTTCTTTTTGAGATAATGTAAAAAATAAATTTAAATTGTGGAGCTGAAGAGGCCGCAGATGATTATATAATACAGCGAATACTGTTTGCATGCAAGATACACACCTAAGGCTATAAACACACACACAGAATATGTAATACTTATTCCTTTACCTTGGCAACAATTGTTTCTCTGCCGCGCCGTAATATTACGTTGATACGTAATTTACAGGTCATGTTTTTCATTAATCGCTTAGCTACTTTGTAGTTGTTGTTTATATCTTTCCGAGGGGAACAGACATAAATCGTTTTTCATTAGTGTTTTCGGTATCCAGTTATGTTGATTGAAGACGATACTTTTATGCGATAGTAAAAATTCTCCGTCAGGAAAATGTCGCTGTTGACATCAACTTCTCAAGTGCGGTGTAGAGACTGATGGTGCAAGAAAGTTGAGATGACTCGAGAGGGAAAATAATGATGTGGACACTTCAGATTGACATTGGCTGCACAAACAAGTGCAGCTAGCTCCGTGCCTTGTATCGATTGCTGTTTCATACATGTCAAAAGATTTGTGACTTTACAGCCTTTGAAGTTCTTTAAAATTAATTACAACAGCAGTGATACTTGTCAAACACACACAGTGGCCTTTGAGACACAAATAATAGTGTTTCATGATAGAAAAATTGATTAATGAATTTTAAGTTTACTCGCAGGCATTAGTTATATGCCACAGTACAGGCCATACTTATGAACAAATAGTAGTAGTGGCAGTCACCGAACGTACACGCGAAATAAATAAAGGGAAGTTTTGATAATGGCGTATTTTCCGTAAATTTCCATATAGCCTTCAGTCCTTTACCAAAGCCTTTTCCTTTGTAGTGTGTCCCTAAGAAAACGGGTTTTATTTTTGTGTGTTTGTGCGCACGCACACACACAAACACACACATGTTTATAGATAATACTTTTAAAGTTGTTTTTTTCTCTTCTCAGATAGCAAAACTGTTTTTAAAAGCAATCCTTGGAAAGAAATATCTCTATAAATATTCGAATTATAAAAATATTGCTACTATAATTGTCAGTTTTAATCTTCTCTATTCTTTAATAACGAAAATACAGAATTTATTTCAATTAAATTAGCTCATATCTTGGGCCAGGACGGGGCCTGTTACAGAAAACAGTACGCTGTTGTTTGCCGTGAAAGGTTTAGTATTCCTTCGGCTGCTGGGAGACTGCTAGCACCCCCTTAAAATTAATTAGTTTTAAATGGAATGACAAGCAGCTAAAAATAAGAACTGGTAGGCGAGTAACACATCCCCAAACACTTTCTCTTGTACAAACAAAATGATGCATCTGAGTAATAAGACTGCACACAAGTTACTGTAAAGGTGGTACGGGTTTCAATTTAACCCGTTCGGAAGGCAAACGAATAACACTGGTTCTTGCTGAAATGGAAGCTTCATTCCTGCTAAAAGATAGGTAATTCTGTAATGCGCTAAGTTCTGAATGTTACTTATGTAGTTGGAATTGTATTGTAGCTTCTATTTCCATCTATTTTCAGGTTCAGCTGAGCGCCTCTACTTTACCGTTCGTCACCGACTAAAACTTTCTTTTGAAGTTGCTACGTCTGCAACAGTGGATTACAGCACTTCGGACGTTTGTAATGGTAAGTACATTGAAATCGATACGATTGGTTAAAAGGAGTCTAGAAAAACTGTTTATGACAGTTGCAATATATTCGAGGAAAGAATTTTATTGATGTGTATGGTATCATAGAACTCAGAATTTGACATATGCAGGCATACTTCTGTGCGAAAGTCAAACAGAGGTCTCCCCGAGTTCTATAGTTAATGCCGATTTATTCTGAAATAAATTGAAATGCCAACTTGATGTAACTAGGTAATTTCATTAATGCATCCTTAGCTCGACATGTTTCGGGTACATACGCCCATCGTCAGGAGCATTAGATGTTGAGCTGCAGCATATGGTTTTCTGCACCGAGTTTTTGTATGCGTGGTGGTCTTGAGATCCGCTGCGTGGATCGTGTGTACGGTGAGGATGGTGCACAGCACCATCCTCACCATATGCTGCAACTCAACATCCAGTGCTCCTAATGATGGGCGTATGTACCCGAAACATGTCGAGCTAAGAATACGTTAATAAAATTACCTTGTTGCATCAAGTTGGCATTTCAAGTTATTTCATGAGGAAGATGCACGGTCAAACAAATCTCAATCCGATTTATTCATGCAATTTTAATACAAAATAAAATATTTTAGGTCCCTGTGTTCCTGTATTGAAATGTCCATCCTTTTTAGGATCAGACATTTGTTATATGAAATTTAAAACTACAGATCACGCAACGTTTGCCTATATGGATGTGGACTTAGAGAGTACGCGTTCAGCACTCTGGTAGTCCTTGATGTGGAGGTTAAAATTCATCGTTCGCTGTACCCTTGGGGAGAAAACTCTCTCTACTCAAAAGCCTCAACACTGCGAGAGGTGATATGCGGTCTGCATTTGGAATTTTGAATTGCATACATAATAAAAAATACGTTAAAGGTCTTCTGATTCCTATGGAGTGTGATATATTCATGTTTATATTCAGCATGAGTATTCATGTTTAAATAAAGTGACGTAGAGTTTATCACGTGTAGATTCCGTTGAGAAATGTATACAATGTTTCGGTCGAAAGACATGAAGGTCCATTTGAAGGATTAGGTTAAAGTGGGAAGATAATATTAAGATGGATCTGAAAGCAGTGTTTTGTGAGATTGTGAAAGGAATTTATGTAATTTAGGGGAGGAATGAGTAGCGGGAACTTGTAAACACGAAATTGAAACTTTGTGTTTCCTGAGTGACATTATATTTCTTGACAAGTTTGAATAAAACTGCTTGCTGAAGGCGAGTGTTGTTGGTGTGTCATGTGTTGGCGGACATGTAGTACAAATAATTACGATCACGCAAACCTATCAGATTTATAGATGCTGTTGCTTACCGGTACTCTACTTTCATTTAGAGGAACTAATTCAAAGAATTTAACTGCTAAAATCCTGCCTTCACACATTTTATCGTAGCGCCTATGGTGTTGCACAGTACTGTATAACATATGTTAACTGCTCTAATTATATTATCTTAAAGTTAAAACGTGGAAACCAGTTTAACCCTTTGGCGCCGGAATTATTTTTTTAATTTTAGCACATCCTGTATAAAAATGTGAATAATACAGGGACCAAATGCGTTAGAATTATGAAACAAACTGCATTTTTAAGAGAAAAAAACGGAGATTATAAACCATATTTAAAATATTCAGTACCTATATTTATTGAATAAATATATAAAATGCAACTTTAGAGGTTAGCGGTGAGGTACGACCACTATAGTTGACATTAGGCGTCAAAAGGTTAAATTATAAAAGGACCCTTGACAGTGTAGTAGGTGTGGAGACGAGTCTGTGACTGGACGGTCCAAGCTTCAAACACTGGCAGGAGCGACATTTTTTTCTCTCGGAATCTGTGCAGAGCTTCTGTGGGGCCCACCGAGCCTCATGTTCAATGGACACTGGAGTTATTTCCAGAGTGGAAGGGGGGGGGGAGGTACCTGCCAGGGCGTTAAGTTGACCTTTCACCTCTCTAAAGCGCCACAACATACATTTATAGCGCAGACAAGGAAAATCTTTATTTAAATCATACACGTTTTAGCGCCGATGTGCCGTACAGCACTGTAATCGTGGCTGTACATGGCTGATTGCATACGAATAATAAAACTATTTTCTGGCTTGAAATGACTGTGAGGGAAAAGTCGTGTTACATCGAAGAAGTTCCCGCTAAATGGCAGAGTAATGATTGCACAAATATAAGTGAGATACACAGGAGTCCTATGGACACGAAGGCCTAATTGAATAATGTATTAGTAGCATATATATATATATAACATATAAATTCCATTTATATGACGTTCATTTCAACAACTACTCTTTAGAATGAGTATATAGGTAGGTAGGTTTTCACCCTTTTATTAGGCCACGCAAGTCCTTAGGGTGAGTAGAGGTATAGCTCTACTCTTTTCTAGGACCTTCGGCACTAGAAGGGGTTGGTGGGTCATCCCCACGCCCCGGCCACCTCTACCGCGGGAAAGACTACGTATCCATTTTGCAGCAGGCTGGGTGAGCCCCAGGGCCGGCCTGGGTGGGCGGAAAATCTCGTCCCCACCGGGATTCGATCTCGGACTGTCTAGCCCGTAGTCAGTCGCTATACGTACTTAGCTACCGGGCCCACTAGAATGCGTATATAACACTTTAAAAACCGGGGCACTTTTCAACCAAAGTTATACAGCGAATCCTCTCTGTCAGTCTAACAAGCGTATGGAACGTTGTTAACGTACGTTATTCGGGAAATAATCTACAGCTCCTGTATTATGTGTTGTGCAAAGAGGTACAAGAACAATGAGTCATCATGCATGTGGAACTGCGTAAATGTTTATTGTCTTCACCCTAAGTGCGATATGATTCAGAGTGTTCCAGCCTCTGTGTCTGTATTCAGAACCCACCTTTCCGCGAAAGAAAATAAAAATCTAAAAACACGCCCCTTGCGTGGCGAATGGCCATGAAATTAAACTCAACGTGCAAAATTCCTTCCAATAAAACCACAACTTACCTCACACACAAACTAGCCAAGAGGCTGCTCAAATGTGTGGCACACTGATGGGTCAAACACAGACTATGAAACAATTTCGATGACCGAGAAAAATCAGCGCCAATTTTATAATATCTTACAATGACCAACTACGGAAAACGTAGCTGAACACTTAAAATTTCTGCACAACACAACCCCGCTTAAAAATAAGCTCCTTATCCATGGCAATTCTCCCGCCCATCTCATTTCCTTGAATTGACTTTCTTGGGAAGATTGGCCAAGAGTAAATTTATGAAGCTTCTAATGAATTAATACTTTATAAATTCATGTCACTACGTTCTTTTAAAGCCACATTGTTTTATACTGGAACTAGACCCCACACAGTCCAAACAGTGAATTTCTGTTACGAAAAGAGAAAAGTGTTCCAAGGTTGTTACGTATTAGCTTTGACACAGTTATTTTTATATTCGCCAGGATGTCAACATCACATAGTTAATGGGTGTGGAATTTAACATATTTATACACACCTGACAGCACCCCATACCGAAAATGCAATTTAAGACAAAAGCAACTACATTTAAAACTAAATTATCCTCAAACCCTTGTTGTAATGCTGCTCATTTTTATGCGCCTTTTTGCAAAATTGCGAAAAGCAACTATGAGCTTCGTAATGTCTGTCCGTCTGTCCGTCTCTCCGCATGGAACGACTCGACTCCCACTCGACGGATTTTTATGATATTTTACATTTGGTAATTTTTTGAAAACCTTTAGAGAAAATTCAAGTTTCATGAAAATCGGGCAAGAATAACGGGTATTTTACATGAAGACTAGTATACATTTCAATCACATTTCGCTCAATTCTTCCTATAATGAAAAACATTTCAGACAAAGTTGTAGACAAAGTCGAAACAAATTTTATGGCCCATAAATTTTCTTTCCGAAAATCATGCCGTTCATGAGATAATGTGGAAAAATAATGTACAGCCGGGCACAATATGGCACATGCGTATTGCATGCTGGATACCTAAGGCTACAAACATACTTTCAGAATATGTAATAAGTATTGATTTTTCGCTGCAACAATGGTTGCAGGAACGCGCCTCAGTGTTAGGTTATTCGTATATTGCCTCTATTATACGGAACATTCTTTGGTGTTTATGGAAATGTGCCCACAATTATGGAACGTAGTGGTGGGTGTTTTAGAGCTTGGAGCAGTTTTAGGTTATTTTACGAATCGAAAACAGTAAGAGCTTATTTTTGTGACATCAGTCAGTCTGCACCTAACGATAAACGCTTTCCACCTCTTCACGTTAAGCATTGACTGTCGCAATATGAAGCAAAACAATGGAGCAAGAAACGTACGCGAAATAAAATTATGTTTATATGTAGTATGAGAATGTACTACGTAGAGACAAACCAGACCCACGTAACAGCAGGAACAGAGCTGTCGCATATCCTACTACTACACAATGAGAGAATAACGTAGCCCAGGGACACGCGGAAGTGCCTCATCGAATGCTGCAGGCTTGCGAAACTTGTTAGAGAAACAAGCTTCTGAGCACTGAGCAGAATATAAGAGACAGAAGTATACTTCTTCATAAGGGACTTCAGACTCGCATAGATGATGGTAAAATAACTACGGTTATTATTCGGGTTTTAAATTATTGTGCATGTAATTTCTAGTTCTTGTTTACAAAATGGCGGATTGGTATATACTGTGTAGCTCATGGCAGGGGGTAAAAATGTTAAGAAATTAAGCGCAAATAACCTGTAATATGTGTGTATGTGCACGCGCGTGTGCGTGTACGCCTGCCTCTATATGTGTATGTATGTGTATATATGTATGTGTTTATGTATGTATACATACATATGTACGTATGTATGCATGCATATATGTATGTTTGTATGTAGGTAGGTGTAGGTGTGTCTGTGTATGTATGTATGTATGTAGGTTGGTATGTGTGTATGTATGTATGTATTATGTATGTATATATATATATGTACATATATATGTATGTATATATGTATGTAGGAAAGGTGTATGTGCGTTTGTATGTATGTATGTGCGTATGAA
>Ga0123354_10002118_pt1 | contig 25689 bp, 25 predicted proteins | sample TergutLab28metaG_2_FD_97872 | JGI IMG/M metagenome (GOLD analysis project Ga0123354, IMG submission 97872) | Labiotermes labralis P4 segment gut microbial communities from Petit-Saut dam, French Guiana - Lab288 P4 | ecosystem: Host-associated > Arthropoda: Insects > Digestive system > Gut ...
GTCTTCGTTTCGAAAGAGATAATCCCCAGAAGGCTTAAATCTAATACATTTTTATTGTTTATTTGTAAGCTTCCGGCTTACTCTTCAGAAGGACAGGAAGACACATCATTGAACAGGGGCATTATGACCCTTATTGATATGATGTGTGACCCCTTCCTGTTAAGTTTCGAGGACTGTTAAAGGTCTAAAACAGTCTTATTTGTCAGTCTTAAGATGTGTTCACTCGATATCTAACAACTGAACTGGAGTAAACTAATATCATTGTAGAACCATATCTGTTAGGTGGCTGAGATGAGGAAAATCTTTAGTGTATTTTTACTTATCCTGTTAGTTTCTACAGTTTTAATTATATTGGTTCAGCCTCTAAATGCACAGATAGGAACACCTGTATCGTTGTCAACTCTTAGTTCATCATTCCCTTTGCCTAATCTATCAATTGCACCATTTGACGCTTGGTTTGGTTTTTTGATAATCTTGATGGTGATAATAGTACTGGTGGTAGTAGTGGTTATGATAATTTTGTATATACTTAGATTAGAAAAAACCTCAAGACAGAAACAGACTACACAAACATAACAGAGCATTCCTTCTCTCAACTGCCCTACAATATGCTTAGTCATTGTAAAAGGGGAAACTGGTCTGATTTGTGAGGCAGTAGAGAGAGAGCCATGAGTGTGTTTATGGGATTTTTTTTCTGGTGTTTTCTGCTGAATTTTCAAGCTTTGGGGTATGTGGGTTTTTGTGGTTAAGTGATAAGTGGAGGGGGAATTATTATTCCCAGTAATCTTTTTCAAAACCCATATTCCAGCATTAATTTTGGAGATTTTGAAACACTTACTGTGATATATTGCACGGAAGAACATAGGCTTTTATAGTGCTGAGGAACTATAACAACTTGGTGTAATAATTGACAAAGACAATATGTCCAGCTTGCGGCATGATGGGACATCTACAGATTAGAGGAAATAACCAAAGAATTCTACATTATCAAGGCTTCAAAGAGGGTAAAAGAGTCTACATTCAACATAAGCTGGTAATCACTGGTAATCAGTCAATGGTAATAAATAAGCCAGATTTAGCCTTAGATAAGCAAAATGGTGGGCCGGTGGAGATTCGGACTCCAGACCTTTGGCTCGTAAAGCCAACGTCCTAACCAGGCTAGACGACCGGCCCACGTGTGGAACATAGAGATTACAGAGCTTAATATTAGAATTATGTTTTTCAAGCGCCTAAAGGGCTATCAATAATTGAAATAATGAGGAATCACTGGGGTTGCAGAGGTAGTTTTGTTATACTTTGAAGCGCAGCATTGCGGCTATGCCGCCGAATGCGTTTTTGAGCATTTGGCCTTCTTCGGTTTCTGTTGAGATGACTTCGACTTCTGTGTTGGTGAGTTGAGAGAGGTCGGCTAGGTCATCCACGAGATCTTTTTTGTCCACAATCGTTATCGAAGGTGCTTTGCATGAGCTACAGGATTTTTCGATTAGGCCTTTTTCAAAGTCTGCGAGATCTTTGCTTTTGACGGTGTGCTCTTCTTGAGTGCCGCAGGCACCGCATTTTACGGCGACTCGAACTAAATCAACGGCTTCGGAGAGAAGAACCAATCGGACGGCTCCCATGTTCATTAGGCGTCGGACTTCGGATTCGCCGTAGGTGATAAATCCACTGTCGTGGCCGACTTCGTAGAGGAATTTTTGCATGATTTCTTTTTCTTCGATGTAGCGGACTTTTTTCATGATCTCTGGTGCTTTTTCAACCACTTCTTTGACGCCTTGCTCTTCCACATAGGCAGTGTCGAGGATATCTATGATTTTATTTTTTAGTTGATAGTTGAGATAGTCACCTTTTTCGAAATCGTACTTGGTGGGTCCGGGGCCGCCCAAAATGATACCTTTGAGGGTGTCTATGGGCAACAAAATCTCGTCGGCATGGCCGGCTACACGTGTAAAGTATTCATTTAGTTGCATGTCGCGGAGGCGTTCGTAACGCCGTGCGGACTGGCCACCGGCACGGGTTTTGCCTGCTACACCTGAGTGCATCTGTCGTATAATATCGAGACGTTTACCTTGCAGGGTGGCTATGGTGGCTTGGGAGGCATCTACAAGAATAATGCCAAAGGTTTCTTTTTCTCGAAGCATTTCTTGAAGATGTTCAGTGTGGAAGCGGCTGTCGCATCGGTAGAGGAAAATTTTAATCTGCTCAGGGGGAACGATGACATAGCTTTCCATGCGTTCAGTTCCGGGGCCGCCGCCTTCTTGTGGCAGAGCACCGGTGAAAATAACTATGCCTTTCTCTCCGGGGTCTTTGAAGAGTTTGAGCTTTTGCTGAGCCTTAATGATGGCATCGAGTACGTTTTTGCGGGTGACGTTGGATTTTATGTTGCTGGCTGTGCCGTATTCGTTGCGCAACAGGTTGAGTGCATCGCTGATTTGTTTATCAGGCGGCACATAAATAGTGATGAGTTCAGTGTGGCTACCCTCTTTGCTCGCTAGGGCATTGATGATTTTTCGTAGTCTGAATAGTTCTAAAGAGCTTTTTTTAGGGACACTCAACTAGTTTCACGAAAGTTAATTCAAATAGTTACGCTAAGAGGAGGAAAATAAAAGTTCCGGACTCTAAAACCGGGTTATGCTTTGGCGGCTTTAGGTGCCGCTTTGGCAGAGTCCTGGGGGGTTTCGGGAACGCCTATGGCGTCTTTGAGATGGGCTTTAAACGGTCCGAGTTTACCGCCATAGTTGCCTGCAGAGATTTTTACAATCCCGGGGCAGTTTATGGCTGCAACGACACCAACTTCCATGGCTTTCTTTACAGCATCCAGAGTTAGGCCGTTGATGACGATTTCAAAAACGGAGGTGGCGCCGGGGGGAACTACGGTGTCGGGGACGATTTCGCGCAGGGTGGGGCAGTAGGCTTGGTTTGTGGAGGCTTTGAGTTTGTATTTAAATGAGCCTGCTTTGCTTCCTGATCGGCATACTCCGCCTGGGAAGGGCATGATTACATCTGGAACTTGGGCGCGGATGGCATCAACTGCGGCTTCTGAGGCGGCGAGGCATTCAGGCATGGTTTTGGCAAAGATCATAAAGTTGCCGCCGGCCACTGCTTCGGTGGCGCCAAAGCCGTCTTCGACTAAAAAGTTGCCTTCCATGACGGGGATTTTCCAGCATTTGCGTCCGCCGATGAGGGCTTTTTTTTGGAAGCCATCACCGAAGTAGCGTAAACTGCTACCGATGAGTAGAACACGTTTACCTACCAGACCGTTGAAGGCAGCTGTTGTGGGACAGGTCATGGTACATTGTCCGATACGGCCCATCAGGGAGTGTTTGAGTTCGAAGCGGTCTTTGTTGTAGATTTGGATGAGTATGCCGGGTCTTTTGTCAGGTGTCTCGCTTGCGGGTACGATACGCTCGATAGCTGCTTCTGCGGAGGCGGCAATGACACTTGTTGCATAGCCGGTGGTTATGGAAGCAGCAATCTCGGCCCATTTCTCATTTTGAGCGGTTATAAGTACTCGTGCAGCCCAGAGGGGAAACATTTCTGCAAAAGTATCTTCCACCTGAACCACACCATAAGCGGTTTTAACAAAATACATACGCGTTTTTTCATCGTAACTTTGGATTTCAAGCGGACTATTATTTGGCGACATAATAAGACCTCTCAGTTCAGAGGGCTTTTGTATGATTTAAGAGTTTTCATGGATTTTGAGGTTTCAACGCGACTGGTTTTTCAACCCAAACAACCAACTTGGCACACAAAACGCACATACAACCCAGAAGCCACAAGGACAAGTTAGGATGTGATTTTTGCGTTGTGAGTTAGGATGGTTGTTAAATTGTAGGCAGGTTTCAATGTGAACAGAGACCCTAGAAAGATGTGAAGTCTTCATCAGTTGACGGGGTTTGGTGGCTAACAGCTAGTTATTCATTAGAGAAAGGTTCTTTTTGAATTATCTTGGAGGGGGGGATATCAATATGTTATTATCGGTTATCGCTAAATATAGAAAGAGAGGTTAGAGCATGACCCTTGAACTCGACTGGCAAAACATCTTTGCTGAATGTAGAGCAAACATTCAAAAAGCTATTGAACCCTGTCTGAAACCCTGTGATGAGCCTCAGCCGGATTTGGGCATAGGCGCGGGCGGGGATTTGATGAAACCGGTAGATTTAGCATCCGAGTCAGCCATCATTGAAACTCTAAAAAAACATGAAGTGTCCTTCACGCTTATCAGTGAAGAGACGGGGGTTAAAAAATTTGGCGCGGCATCGGAGGGGTGCTATATTATAACTGACCCCATTGATGGAACAACTAATCTAACACGCAGATTACCGTTTTACTGCACCTCGATTGCAGTATCTAGCACACCCTATCTCAAGGGGGTCTATGCGGGTATGGTTGCAGATTTGGTGCATGATCAAACTTTTATGGCTTTTACGGGCAGAGGAGCGTTTTGTAACAGAAAACATATCCAAACCTCAAATATTAAAAGATTAGAGGAGGCTTGTGTGGGGTTAGATCTAGGCGCCTACAAAACCGGCCTAGACCTAGACTGTAAAAAAATAATCCAAAACATCAAACACACTCGCCACTTCGGCGCTAATGCCCTAGAGATCTGCTACGTCGCCAGCGGTATAACTGATGGATTTATTGATTTACGAAGTAAAATCCGCACCACCGATGTCGCAGCGGGATTTTTAATTGCCAAAGAGGCCGGAGCCACAATAACCGACCAAGCAAACCGCCCCATAAACATAGCACTTGATCCCAAACAAACCCTAAATTTTATTGCATCAGCCAACAGTGAGATTCATAAACAAATCTTGAGCCTGATTAACAGCGATGCTTAGTCTGCTTCTGCCCCAGCCGGCCGCGATGATAAAGAGCACAAAAAATAAAACGCTACTCATCGCAGATCCACACATCAGCTGGGAAATGAAGCTTCAACAAAAAGGTATTCACATACCAAGTCAAACCAGCAAAATTCTAATCAAACTCACCACTCTGCTTAACCAATACAAACCCGATACACTGGTGATTTTGGGCGATGTAAAATACACAGTAGTTGGCAACAAACAGGGCGAGCGGCAAGATATCCCTGACTTTTTTAAAAAGCTCCAAAGCCAAGTAGGAAGCATAGCAATTGTTCGGGGTAATCATGACGCTAATCTCGAATCACTACTCCCCAAAGATATCATACTTTTGCCTGCAACTGGTGCAGTACTTGGGGATGTGGGAGTTTTTCACGGTCATACCTGGCCAGCCCCTGTGTTATTGGGTTGTAGGACACTTGTGATGGGTCATCTGCATCCAGCAGTGGTTTTCAATGATCCTACTGGTTACAAAATGACAAGACAAGTATGGATAAGAGCAAAACTAGACAGTGAAGTCTTAGCAAAAACTCTTCTTCAGAAAAGCCAAATCAAAATGGAGGGTTCAGTCAAAGAAACCCTTCAAAACCACTTCAACAGCAAACTTGAAACAAAAGAACTCTACATTATGCCCAGCTTTAACGATTTCTTGGGCGGCAAACCCCTAAACCAAACCCAGCCACACAAAGACCATACCACCGAAACCCTCATCGGACCGGTGATACGTTCAAAAGCGGTAGATATGGATAATTCAGAAATATATCTGCTAGATGGAAACTATCTGGGAACTCTAGCACAGTTAAAAAAATGGGAAAATTAGAAGCCGAACAACTCACAAAACAGATTTGTGAATCTTTAGCCTGTTCACTCCTCGCAGGGTCTAAAAAAGTCTCCAGATAAATTTAGGATAACAATAAATGCAACCGGAAGTCATTTTTTGTTAACATGTCAAGCAGGTTATTGTTAGATGAAACGGAACATATTGCTTGCTGTTAGTGCCATATTGCTAATAGTAATTGTTGCAGTAACTCTCATCATAATAGATACCTCCTTCTCTGCTGACAAACCCTTCTATGTTGGGGTAACCTACAGCGGAGATACAGTCGAGGGTGCAAAACAACTAATCGACGAAGTCAAAAACTACACCAACCTCTTTATCCTAAACTCAGAAAAACTCCAAGAATTCATTCCAGGTATAGAAGAAATCGGCGACTATGCAATCGCCTCAGGGCTCAACTTTGCAACATCTGTTGGCCGTAATAGATGGCATGATGTTGTTCTACTAGGATGGGGTGATGAGGCACAACAGCGCTGGGGAAGCAATTTCATAGGCATATATGACTACATATATGAATGGGACGGAGACGCACCAGGCAGAAAAATACTGGATAACCAGCGATACGCATATCCAGATCAAAGTGGGTGGTTTCTATATCTATAGACGGTCAAATCAGAACAATATCAAAGAGCGACGACGAAATTTACATAAGGGAAAACATCGCAGATCATGTGAGCTATCAGACCTCTTACTATGCAAACAGTACCGTAAAAGTGCACGGAGATATACCAGATAAATCAAAAACGGGCACACTCTATGTTTCTTACCCCGATTTACCTGAGAACTATAGTGGTCCAAATCCGGTGCCTATATACAACGTTCCTTATCCCCCAAGAACTGTACATAGAATATCCAAACGGAACTAGCGCTTTTTTCTGGCCATAAAAGATTCAATTCGATGTCATGTATTATCCTGATGGAAAGATTACTGTTTGGGAAAGTGAACGTAGTGTGTTCTATACGGTGGTGAAGGGTAATGCGCGAACAGTGGTGAATAGTAGTGCGCGCATTGCTGAGGTGGAGCCTTTGAATGCAGTTTTAGATAGAAACCCCTTTGGAACCTATGATGTAGCCGCTCAGACTTTTGAGACCTACATTACAACTCAGTTGCAACCCATAGAAAATCAATCCGTCACCAGCTTTACAACTGATTGTGCGCTGTTTTGGTGGGACTTACAAGGAGGTTATGATTTTGTGCTTGCCGAGTTAGGTGGAAATAGTAACATTGCACAAGAGATTGGTTTGGTGCGAGGGGCGGCAAATTTACAGGGTAAAAGTTGGGGGACAACCTTTACTTGGAAACACACTCAGTAGCCAAATCTTCCAGATGGCCAAGAGCTGTTTAAACAGATGAAAACCTCATATGAGGCTGGTGCAGAGTATGTTGTAATTTTTAACTGCTCAGAAGACCCAACAAATCCAAGAAGCCTACAAAAAGAGCATTTTCAAGCTCTGGAACGTTTCTGGGTTGAGGCAGTGCAAAACTCCAAAGTTACTCATGGCGGTATTAAAGCCGAAGCGGTTCTTGTTTTGCCCCAAAACTATGGCTGGGGCATGCGCAACCCCAAAGACACAATCTGGGGGGTATGGCCGGCAAATAGAACCGCTCAACAGATCTGGAACCAAGTACAAACCCGACTCAACCAATACGGCACAAAACTCGACATAGTCTACGAGGATCACGCCTATTCTGTAGCAGACCGTTATAGTCATGTCTATTATTGGAATCAAATCGACTAACAGAAAATATTTTTGCGACAGAAACAAGCAATGCTTAGAGAATAGCATCATCCAATTTGGGATTAACTGGATCTCTGCAAAGTAAACTATGGCAACATGAGACTAACGATAACTATGAATGATATATTGAGGGGGGTTTTGGGTAGTTTAAGAGAATTTGGCAAGAGAATGTTTGTTGAGGGGACTTTGGGGTGCTGGAGCTAACTCTTATATTTGCCACATGTTATATGGCTAATATAGTCAAGGGAGACGTGAATGTATGAAACTTGTAACCGTTCTTTTGCCAGAGGCTTATCTGGAAGGGTTAGATGAATTAGTAAGGGCAAACATGTATCCAAGCAGAAGTAGCGTTATTCGCAGCTCTGTTCGGGATCTGCTAAAGAAAGAACTCTGGGAAAACAAACGCGGCAGATAAGAAGCTAAACGCTTTTTACTGCTTCACATAATCTTTTGGCGGCTTCAGATGGATTTTCAGACTGCGTGATTTCTCGGCCTACAATGAGGTAATCGGCGCCTGCTTTAATTGCGGTTTCTGCTCCGCCGCCTTGTGCACCTACGCCGGGGGAATAAATTGCGGCATTGTCATTTAGGATGTGTTTTATTTCAGAGATTTTTTCGGGACAGGTTGCACCCACCACGACTCCATCAGCATTCCACTGAACGGCTTTTTTGGCAAATGCGACATATTGGGGTATGTGTTGTCCAGTGAAGGGGTCAACAATGGTTTGTCCGTAGCCTTCTCCGGCGCCTTTGTGACTCATATAGGTTAGGAGAATAACGCCGCGGTCGAGGTGTTTTGAGACGGCGAAAAGCGGTTTTAGACCTTCTTCCCAGCCTACAAATGGGTTGGCGATGATGGCATCAAAACCGGCAGCGTAGTAGTATTCGGCTATAACTTGGTTGGTGGCACCTATGTCGTTGACTTTTGCATCCATGATAGTTAGTAAACCTTGGGCACGGATTTGATCAACAAGACATTTGACGCCATCAAAAGTGCCCAAGGGGAGGGTAAGGTGGTGATTGATTTTTACAGCGCAGATGTAGGGATGGACATCTTTTAGGATTTTTTGGGCTTTGATGAGTATGTTGTTGCGGTTCTCGGTGGCTGTGAAGGGGAAGTCAAGTGCTAATATTATGGGAGATTGTTTGCTTTTTGCGGCTTCCTGCATTTTGCCCTTAAATGACATATGGTTACCTCAGTAATTTTGAATAGTTTTATCGTCAAATTAGGATTTAAACCTTCAAAGAATATGCGAAGCTTAAAATTTGCCTCCGCCTCATTTGCGTATACGCAGTCAGTTACAGGTTGAGAGGAAAAATATGCCTAAACAGACCCTTGCTCAAAAAATCATTGCTAAACACCTAGTTGAGGGGAAAATGGTTGCAGGTCAAGAAATTGCACTTAAAATTGACCATACACTCACACAGGATTCTACAGGCACCATGGCCTATCTTGAATTTGAAGCCATGGGTATTTCTAAAGTTAAAACTGAGCTCAGTCTTAGCTTTGTTGATCATAGCATGTTGCAAAATGATTTCCGCAATGCGGATGATCACCGCTACCTTCAAGGTGTTGCGGCTAAGTATGGCATAATTTTTAGTCGTCCAGGTAATGGTATTTGTCATCAGCTTTATCTGGAACGCTTTGCTCGTCCAGGCAGAACCCTTCTAGGCAGTGATAGCCATACGCCCACGGCAGGGGGTATGGGTATGATTGCTATTGGTGCAGGTGGGTTAGATGTAGCGGCGGCTATGGCGGGCGAGCCTTTCTATTTGGAGATGCCCAAGATTGTGGGTATAAAATTGACAGGTAAACTCCAAGTGTTTGTCTCCGCCAAAGATGTTATTTTGCAGGTTCTCAAGATTTTAACTGTTAAAGGCGGCGTTAACAAAATTTTGGAATATTATGGTCCAGGGGTTGATACCCTAAGTGTTCCCGAACGCGGAACCATCACAAATATGGGCGCAGAGACCGGAGCAACAACCTCTATTTTCCCCTCTGATGAAACCACCAAGATGTTTCTTGAAGCACAGGGACGAGGCATGATGTGGGAGGAGCTTAAAGCAGATCCAGATGCAGTTTATGATGAAAATCTCGAGATTGATCTCTCGACCCTTGAACCCTTAATTGCTCTGCCGCACAGTCCAGATAGTATTAAAAAAGTCAGTGAAGTAGAGGGCATAGCGGTTGATCAAGTCTGTATTGGCAGCTGTACCAACTCATCGTTGCGGGATCTAAAAATTGTTTGCGCACTGCTAAAGGGTAAGCAAGTACATGAGAATACCAGTTTAACGGTCTCGGCGGGTTCACGCCAAGTTATGGAGAATTTGGCAACTACAGGCGAGCTTGAAGCACTCATACAGTCAGGTGCAAGAATCCTTGAGAATTCTTGCGGCCCCTGTATTGGAATTGGACAATCACCGCCCACAGGCGCAGTATCGTTACGTACATTTAATCGCAACTTTAAAGGCCGCTCAGGCACCCAAGATGCACAAGTCTATCTGGTCAGTCCTGAAACAGCTACCGCTGCGGCTCTAAACGGAAAAATCGTTGACCCACGTAAACTCGGCAAATTCCCCCAGATCACCATGGCTGAACGATTCATCTTAAGCGATGCTATGTTTATTCAGCCCAGCCAATGTGCAAACAAGGAAATCATCCGAGGACCCAACATTAAGCCACTACCCGACTTTACAGCACTACCCAAAAAACTGCAGGGTAAAGTTCTCCTAAAAACAGGTGATAACATTACAACCGATGACATCATCCCCGGCGGCGCCGAGATTATGTCTCTGCGAAGCAACATTCCCCAAATCAGCACCTATACGTTTTGCCATGTTGACAAAACCTTTGCATCACGCGCAGAACAGAGCAGGGGAGGATTTATCGTAGGCGGCGAAAACTATGGCCAGGGTAGCAGCCGCGAACATGCAGCCCTAGCACCCAAATACTTAGGCATAAAAGCGATCATTGCAAAATCGTTCGCCCGCATCCACCTAGCAAATCTTGTCAACTTTGGTATTCTACCACTAACCTTTGTGAATAAAAAAGACTATGACAGCATCACTTTGGATGATGACTTGGAAATAGAAGTAGATGACTTAAAAGAGCAACTCACAATCATAAACAAGACTAAGGGCACTCACATAGCAGTCAACCTCAACCTAAGCGAACTAGAAAAAGAGCAAGTCCAAGCAGGCGGAAAATTGGCCCTTATAAAAGCCAAACAAAACCACAATAAAACGCCAGAATAAATCAATCCACACTCAACACTACACTACACCGAAATCAAAGAAAGCTACAGCAGACAAAAATCTGCTTCTACACCAAAAAAGAGAAAACAGGACAAAGCAATACCAAATTTAACAAGTGATCAGCAACTATTTTCCAGATTAAAATAAAGAAAGAAGGTTACAGTAACTTACGGGTTACTGTCAACCACACAAGGAGTTTATTTGACTTGCCAAACTGAGGAATCGACAAGCTGCCAAGTGGTAACAAGGAGCATTGCAGGAGTGTTGTATTCCTGCACGTTTGTCAAGCTCTCAAGCATACCGGTTTGTCTGTCGAAATAGACAGAATTGAGTTCATTGCGTGTGCTGCTCATTGTTGGATCGGTGGAGTCGTAAAAGCTATCACTCAATGTCCAGTAATTCCTCTCTCGTGCTTCACTGGCATATGTTTTGACATCAGTTTTCTCTACAATAATGCCATCAGCGCCAAGGGGACGGAGTTTATTGCCTGCTTTAAGGTCTGAGCCATAGATAGGCCAAAAGGTAGTAGTGCTATCTGTTTTATTTCCAAAGGATAGGTCTATCCATGCTTGTTCAAAAATTTCTGTTCCATTGAGGAACCGCCAAGTCGTTGTAAAATAGACAACACTATCCTCAACATTGAGGATATGAACTTGGTAGTAGTCTGTTTGATTATATTGCTCAAAACCGTCAGGTTGAATAGCCTCCTCACCTAGAAAAGTGGTTCGGCCTTGTAGTGAGTAAGTAAAAACATCACCAGCTTTTACCCCGGGAACAGCGGGTCCCTCCGGAGGGGGCTGCAACACAAAAAATATTGCAACACCAGCAACTATGAGAGCAACTAGAAGAGCAACTAGAAGGTATATCAGAGCAGAACTTTTCTTTTTACTATAGGACATGCGTATGATGTATCTATCACCCATATTTAGTTTTTTTCCCAAAATAAAACAAAACAAGGAGACTTCAACAGCAAATCACAACACAACCATAGATGCCACTAAATCACCAAAAATAGACGACCGATGATGCACCAAATCCATCAACCAACGAGTTAAAACTAGAGATAGCAACAAACCAAACGCCTGTTTCTAAGCAATAACACTATAAAAAACAAACTAGTAAAAGAGAGCAATTATAATTTTTTAAAGTCAGTCAAGATTTTTTCTAGGTCCATAGCGGCATTGAAAGACAAGTCGTCGTTATCGTATTCGATATGTTTTAGTCCCTTGAGATTTGGAGGCAACTCTACTTTTCGCTCAACTAACAAAATCACTTGCGTGTTATACTTTAGATAGGCAGCGTTAATCTCAGAGGTGACATTGGAATTTAGAATGTATAACCCGCTGTACCGTCGTTCCTGTTCAGCAGCAGCAATAGGAATTATTGCGCAGTCACAATTCTTCATTAAACCAAATTTATTTTCAGGAATTGGAACAGCCGTTTCCTCTTTATCACCTACAACATAGTCATACTCAAGGAAATCCAACATTTTTCTCACTTGGTCAGCCACCTTGGCGTCACTGTTGGATATGAAAACTCGCGGTTTTAAACCCATATTTTGAGATTTGAAGGGCATGGGGGGGCTTTCAAAATTTACAGCTCTATCCAGGGGAGGAGCGGTTGTCAGATATGGAGTAGCACTTGGAGACTCAAAGGTAACTTTTGCGCCGGCGAGACTTTTGATTCTATTAACAGAGCGTTTATTCGCTATCTCACTTACCCGCAATAGTTGAAGATCAATTTCGTGGTCCATGGCGTCTACTTTTGCTTCAAGGGTATCGCTATCAAAATTGAAAGCCACAACAGTTCCTCTCTGGGTTCCACCTGCTATCAATAATTTAAGAAAGTCCTGCACTTGTCCCAAGCCAACATGATCGGATTGTATGATTAAAAGCGGCTGCCCACCCTCAGTAAACCCATTCACACCCAAAGAGGGGTCGGCGGGTCGGCCATTAAACTTTTTGATAACCCACTCTTCAAAGGAGCGAGAGGAAACTTTTCGAAGGCTTTTTTCATCCACTCGTCGGCTCTTAAAAACGACAAATATAACCGCCACTACAATACCCGCAACCACAATAGCTATGATTGCACCGATGAGCCATGGATTAAAGCCGTTTGGTTGCTGTTCTTCTGTTGATGTTGGATCTACTTCAGGCGGCGTTGAGGTTTGGCCGCAGACTGTTTGGAAAATCATAACCGTTAAAAAAAAGAAACATACAACAAAGACTACGCTTAGCAGATGTTTTTTCATGCTTTCACATTCCGATATCACATAATTAGAGCGCCCGTAACAGGATAAGGAGCGAACATGAAGCTAGTGGTTGTGTCACCTTAAATAATTAGGGGAAAAAATGCCGCAACCAAAAAACCTGATGAGCACTCAGTCAGCGTTAGATAATTGTAACGTGAGAATTTAAACCTTTTTTGGCTGTGAATCAGTCGGGCTGGTTAACATATAAAAACTGTTTTTTCTATACATTAATAGCAGCTTAACTAAACAACATTTTTGCACTCCAGTAAGGTTTCTTCAGCCAATTTTAATCAGGTGTAACACCGTTTAGTTTGGGCAGTAGCATATTGTGGAGGAAACAAATTTTCAGGCTATGACCAAGTATATTGCAAGTCTGTTTCTAATTTTTATGGGCTCTATGGATTGTGCAACAACAGTAGTTGGAACACACTATTTTGGTACCCAAGAACTCAACCCAATCATGGCAGACCTTGTGCATTCAAATCTTCCGGCATTTGTAGTGGTAAAACTCACTGTAACGGTTGCTGTCGGCGTGATTTTTGTGTTAGCTGAAAAAACATTGATGAACAGCAAAAACAAAACCGACAGATCCTTTAAAATCGCCCGCAACACCCTAAGAGTTGCCTACATTGGAGTTATGGTGTTTCTTACTATAGTGGTTACAAACAATATCATAGTGCTTCTAGGTGTAATGTAGCCAAAAAAACAAGCTAAAGCAAACAGACAATAGAACTAAAACAGATGAAATAACCTGCGTCTAACACTAATAGGTACCGCAACAAGGGCATCATGCACCAGCCACAAGGTGCAAAGCAGATTAGAAGAAGAGACGTTTATTAGACAGCTACTGCCCAAACGTTTTAAAACATATAATCCAACATACTTCCTAAGTCAACAGTGGTATCCGTGAGTTTAAACTATCATTATATGCAGCTACCCCGTGAAGTCATCATTGGGGAAGGAGCACTTAGTCGCATTCCCGAAGTTGCATCACGTTTAGGGCTTAGAGGAAAAGCCTTGTTATTGTCAGATGCACAATGCTACAAACTTGCTGGAGAAACTGTGTCAGAATTTCTTAAAAAGGCAGGTCTGGTTTCAGATTTTTTTCTAGTAAAGTCGGCTAATGTAGACGACCTCACAGCTATTGAGGAACAAGTTAAAGAGCTAAAACCACAGGTTGTCTTTGGCGTAGGCGGCGGGACCATCATTGATGCCGCAAAATTCAGTTCAGCGAGTCAAAATATTCCGTTTATCAGTGTGCCTACCATAGTATCCCATGACGGCGTCGCCAGCCCGCTTGTCTCTATTAAAGGTTCAGATAGACCCTATTCGGTCCTCGCACAAGCACCCATGGCAATAATCGCCGATACAGAGATTATATCTAAGGCACCATGGAGGTTTATGGTCAGCGGTTGTGGAGATACCGTCAGCAAATTCACCGCTGTGAAAGACTGGCAACTGGCACATTTAGAAAAAGGCGAATACTATGGAGACTATGCAGCAAGTTTGGCACTTATGAGTGCGGAACTTGTCACAGAAAAGGCCGATTTAATTGCAGATAAAAAAGATGAGGGACTACGGGTGCTTATGGAAGCGCTGATAAGTTGCGGCGTTGCCATGAGTATCGCAGGCAGCAGCCGTCCCTGCAGCGGCTCAGAGCATCTCTTTAGCCATTCCCTAGACATCCTAAGTTCTCATCACGCCATGCATGGCGAACAATGCGGTGTGGGTGCCATCTTGACTGCATTTCTGCATGGAATTGACTGGCAACAAATCAAAACTACACTTCAAAAAATTGGTGCACCAGTCACCGCCCACGAATTAGGCGTCAAAGATATGGATGTTGTAAAAGCACTCCATGTCGCTGCTCAAATTCGACCGGAACGCTACACCATTTTACATAAACTTAATTTGAGCTTTGATGCCTGTGAAACTGCAGCACGAGCAACAGGCATAATCAACTAAGCTTGAGCGGTTCAATCAATGCAAAAGCGTTACCTTCAGGGTCTTCTGCAGCCGCAATCCAGCCGACTTCAGGAACCTCTTGTTTGGGTTGTGTAACTCTACCTCCTAGCTTGACGATTTTTTCCAGAAAATCCGTTATGGATTCCACAGAGTAATAGTTGATGGGCTTGCCTTCAGGGGTTTGACGTTTATACATGCCACCGTTTATACCGGGACGTAATGTCATGCCTTTGTTGTCTGTGGGTACGGTTTGGATTATCCAGTATTCAATGGGTCCACCGGCTTGGATTATTTTCCAGCCAAATACATCTTCATAGAAGCGCTTAATTTTCTCCATGTTACTTGCTGGAATTTCAAAATGTACTATGGTATGGTCCATGGGTTTTCACCTCCAGACACATTAAGGGTATTATACTGTATCTAGTACTATAATGGCTACAGATTTAACTTTTGTTAACTGATAGTTTGCGTTTTTAGAGGTTTATTTTATGATGCTTGCCTATGTTTGAAATTGTAAAGATTATGGCTGATGTTAGGAGTAATATTGTCAGGGATGTGAATAGTCCAGTGTAGGAAAGGACTGTGGCTAGTATTATACCGCTTATTATTGGACCAAGAGTTTGCCCTATATCCATTATGGTGCTTAGGAAACCCATGGAGGTCCCAATCAAGTTGGCTGGTGCCAGTTCACACATTAGCGGAGAGGTTGATGAGATGACCATAACAAATCCTACACCATACCCTATGGAGATAGCAAGCAAAAATGCGAAATGAGTTGTAAATGGAACCAAAAAGAGAAGGGCTCCACTTAGGGTACAGCCCAAGATTATAGGTAAACGTCTGCCATATTTATCGGATAATCGTCCAAGCAGGGGCCTAAATACGATTAAAGAAATGACTTGCACACCGATAACTATGGATACTAACAGAGCATCAAGGTTTGCCACCTCTATCATATATTGAACCAGATAAAATTCCATAACACCATAAGCATAGTATTGACATGCTTGAACAAAACTAACAATTAACGCACCTCTACTACGAGCAACTTTTAACCATCCTTGCAACATTTTGCCTGTTGCAATTTTTGCTTTTACAGGCTGGGGGGCGATGTTTGCAGGGGGATTAGTTTTGTTTTCTGAGAGTAAAAGCAGAGCTATTGCAAAAGAAGTGACCCCCGCTACTGCAACCGCTAGATAAAGGGTGTGAAAACCATAGCTGGTGATAAACAGTATAGAGCCCCCTAGAAAAGGAGCAAACCCTCGACCGATGTAGGTTGCTGAGTTAAATGCAGCCATACGTTCACCTCGTTTAGCAGAGAAACGTTCAGCTATTGCAGCTTCGGCAACGGGAACAAACATAGCTGTTGCAAAACCATGATAAAAACGCACAAGAGCTAACTCCCACCAACTTGTTATACCAAGGTAGAGAAAAGGAGCAGAAGCAAAGATGAATGCAGCAAATAGAAGCACTTTTTTTCTGCCAAAAATATCTGAAAGAGAAGCAGCAGGTAAGCTGACTAGTATACCTGGAATGGTAGAGGCTGCCGCGATTATTCCAATTAAGTCAGGGGGTGTTCCTAAGCTGACGGCAAAGGGGTTAAGGACAGGGGTTTTAGACATTGTTGAACTAAGAATGGCCAGAGCGCCCATTACACAAAAAACAATAAAGTAGGCTCGACCATTCAAATGCAGCCGTCTCGTTAAGTTCATTTTGCCCCTTGCCATTATAAGTAAGCATTATCATTTAAGTAAACCTACAATCTGCGTTCTAATTTGTACAGGTTTATGGGTTAAGCTAATGCAGAAGGGTTGCAGATTTGCAACAGGGGGATATCTAAAAATTGGACCAAGAGTACTTTTTTAGTTGGAATAACGATACAACATGAGGTAGCATAGAGAGACGCGGGTATGCAAATAACTAAAGTCATAAGAGATTTCCTAAACGGCTTGGCCTTTGGTATAATAGAAACCGTACCCGGCGTAAGTGGAGGAACCATCGCGATCATATTGGGGTTCTACAGTGAACTCATTGAGGCCCTAAACCACTTTACCGAGAATGCCAAAAAGTATACAAAATTTTTAATTCCCATTTCGCTGGGCATTGCCACTGGTTTAGTAATATTTAGTGTTATTATGACTTATCTGCTTCAGTATTTTTCATTTCCAACCATGACCTTTTTTATCGGTTTAACTGTCGGCATTATTCCTCTCATTTACATAAAAATAAAAGAACCCAAACAGTGGTTTAAGCCTAAAGAACTAGCTATAATTCTAATTGCACTTTTCACTGTACTGGTTGTAGCCAATTTAAAACCCCTGCCCGTAGAGGGTATCAATCATATAGACGCTCCGTTTATGCTCTTTATTTTTTTAGCGGGTATTATAGCGGCTATAGCGCTGGTGGTTCCAGGTATAAGTGGTTCGTTTATATTGTTACTGTTTGGCATCTATCCCTTAGTTACCTACTCAGTTTCATCTATTGGACTTTTGTTAACCGACATTACCAACATTTCTTTGATGTTAGATATTGCCAAAGTTTTGGTTCCCTTGGCTTTGGGTATAATAATTGGCGGTCTTTCTATGGCAAGACTAATCGAGAATCTTTTAAAAAACCATTATAAAACCATGTATTCGATTATATTGGGGTTTCTATTAGGCTCCGTTTGCGTGCTGTTTAGAGAATCTTTTATCTTTCAAAGCGGTTCGTCGGCACTAATCATTATTGCTGGTGTAGTCACATTTTTGCTTGGAAGTATGATTTCTTTTAGTTTGGGGAAAAAACGGTTTAGACTACTTTGAGTCTTTTTGTCTGTGAAGTGATCGATCATACGGGTCAGGTCACGTGCTTTTTTGTGACACAAAATAGGGCATTTTCGGTTCTACAAAAGTCGGTAAATTGAGGTTTGTGAAATAAAAAAGAGAAAAATAGATGAACTGTGAATTCTTACCGTTCATATTAAACAGCAAAGACTAATGTTTCAGTCATCAGCTTGTCTACGGAAAATTTGGGTATTACTTCTGTGTATGTTATGTCACAATGCAAACATGTGAAAGTCAAAAGCAGCTGTACAATAGAAAATAAAAAAATAAATTAGAAGCTAAGAGTCTACTGTGACTCTTCAGTTTTCGCTTCTTCTACGGGTGCTTCTTCAGCAACTGGTGCAGGGGCTTCAGGCTTGGGTTCAGCTGTGAAAGTTTCTACAAACTTGGTTTCTGCCAAGTCGGGAAGGAATTTTTGGATGTCCATGGCGACACCGCGTTTGGCAATCTGTATTCCTTCTACGTAGAATGTTTCTTCAGGCATGTCGATGGTTAAGTTTTTGTCTTGGATTGTTAGTTTGAACTTGTTTTCTTCAACGACTGGAACTCTGCGGTGGATTAGGGCGCCGATTTTTTCTTCAGCAACTTCGAGTTTTTTGGTTACGGTTAGGTCGTAGATAAGGGTGCGTCCTGCTAAGGCAGGGTTGAAGTCTAGGAGTACTCTGCCTGCGCCGATGGAGCGAATGGTGGCGGTTTTGCCTTGGAATTCGATGCGTGCACCCACAACGGGGTTGATTTCTTTGGCGTAGAGTTGCTTTATGGGGACCCGGCGGATTTTATCAGGGTCACGGGGACCGAAAGCTTTGTCGGCAGGTATCTCTACGTTTGTCTCCTTGCCGATTTCAGCGGTTAACAATGCCTCGTCGAGGGCTTTTAGAACCCAGCTTTCACCTATGACGACGAGTTTAGGTTCATAGAATTCTCCTTCTTTGTGGAGGTGCGCATTTTTGGCGACATCTTCTTTGGTTGTATCGAAAACTTCGTTTGTTTCCTTAACTTTCGCTACATAATCGAGAAGAATGAAATCTCCTTTTTGTAGGGCCATCTTTTGAATCATCCTTTAATATTCGGGAGTAGAGTTTCAAAGCGGCATAAAAACTTTATCCAGCAAAAAACCTTAACCGTTTCTGCCGCAAACAATTCACACCTTAGAGGGGCAATAAAAAGCCGGTTCAGAGGCAGACTGCTCTCTTGAGATTTACTCAAACATATTAGCTTACCGTGTTTGAGTTAAAGATACCTTTCGGGTTTGCTTAGAAGACTTTTGATTTTTGCCAGACCAAATTTTGCCAGACTATCGGTTTGGTTGGTTGTTGGGTTTTGTTATTGCCTTTGACCAAAGAATAAGAAAGGAGGGTTGAAAAGGGTGTTTAGAAGAAGCCCTGGATGGGGGAGTCTTCTTTTGAGGCTGTTTCGCCTTTGATTTCTTCGATGCGGGTTTTTGTTAGGGCTCTAATGTTGTTAAAGTTGGACATTTCGCCATAGTTTACTAATGTGATTGCGGTGCCGTCTTCGCCTTTGCGTGCGGTTCTGCCGATGCGGTGGAAATATACTGGTGGATCTGCGGGGACGTCGTAGTTGAATATGTGGGTTATGTCGGCTATGTCAAGGCCGCGTGCAGCAACATCAGTTGCTACTAGGAGGTTGCGTCTGCCGTGGCGAAATTCGTTGATGGAGCGATCGCGTTGGGCTTGTGTGAAACCCGCATGAAGTACTTGTGTGCGAAAACCGCGTTTGTAGAGTTGGTCAGCTAGGCGGCTGGTTTCATGGCGGGTTCGGCAAAATATAATGGCTTTCTCAACACGATCATCTTGAAGAAGGTCACAGAGCGCATTTAGTTTACCGCCTTGGTTGACAACAAGGTAGTATTGTTTCATTTTTGTTATGGCGATTTCGTCTTTGCTGACAAAGATTTTTTGGGGGTTGCGCATGTATTTGTTTGTTAGGCGCATGACATTTTCGTCCATGGTTGCGCTAAAGAGGCCGGTTTGGCGGTCGCGGGGTGTTTTTGAGAGGATGAATTCCATATCTTCGATAAAGCCCATGTCGAGCATGCGGTCAGCTTCGTCGAGTACGACAAAGCGTATTGTGCTCAGGTTTAGTACTCTGCGTTCCATGAGATCGATTACTCTGCCCGGGGTGCCCACTATGATTTGGACTCCGCTGGCTAGGGCGTGGATTTGTTTGTTGATTGATTCTCCGCCGTAGACGGGCAGGACTCTAACTTTGGTGTATTTGCCGAATTTTGCAATGTTTTCGGCGACTTGTACGGCTAGTTCGCGTGTGGGGACTAAAACGAGTCCTTGAACGCCGCGTATGTCGCGGCTTAGATTTTGAACCATGGGAACGCCAAAAGCGGCTGTTTTGCCGGTTCCGGTTTGTGCTTGACCTATGACATCTTTACCTTCGGACAGAGGAAGTATGGCTTGGGCTTGAATCGGAAAAAGAGTTGTATACCCAAGTTCGGTTAGGCTTCTTAGAACCTCTGGATTTAACGGTAGGTCACTAAATGTTTGAATTTGCATTATGTTTTTCTTCTGCCACAACTGTTTTCTTCATGATGTCTCTAAAAGCTTGGATAGCTTTGATCCATGAGTTAATGTGACGGTTTCCAATGGGGCTGACGCGTATAAAAACTTTTAGCAAAAATTCAGTCAAAGTAAAAGGTCAAAAATGTAAAAAACACCAAAAAAATTACAAAAACAGGAATAAACTTTTGGGTCAGCGATGATTGACGAGCTCTCACAGCCACAGGGCTCGAAGCCGTCGCCTCACATCATCCCAGGCTATAGATGCATCAAAAGGGAATTTATCTATTTGCATCCGGCACACAAATTCAGCATAACTACCCAGCAAAACAACAACAACTAAACAACTAAACAACTAACGCTTCCACATCAACAAAGGGCGGCATCAAATTAAAGTAATTAATTAGTTAATGGAAAAACAAAGAAGAAAATAAGATAAGTGCAGGGGTTTTATTGTTTTAATTCGTCAAAGAACCCGAGAAGCAGTTTTGCAACAGCTTCGCCCTGCTCAGTCTTGGTGTAGTATTTTTTGAGCGGGTCGATGCGTTCACTTTTGGCTAAACCCAATGATTCAATCTCAATCATTCGTGCTCTAAAGGTGCCATCACTCAATGTCAGGTTGTTGTCCTGCATAAAGCCCTTGGCATCTTTCCATTTACCACGGCCGGCGTAGAGTAGAAGCAGACAATCAATTGCATGATCTTTTTCCAGCATTGTTTTGATAGAGGCGAGTTTAGGTTCGGTGAGTACACGCTTTATTTTCTCTTCGTTCATATTTTTTACCATCGGCGTTTTTCTCCTTTTATTTTTTAAGACTTGTGATACACCAAAGCATTTGAACTATATTACAACATCCGATATATGTCTCCAGACGCATTAACTCAGAATAGAACAAAAACAACAACAAACACACCCAACAAACAAAAACAAACACACAACCACCCCAACAATAACCACCACCCCAAAAAAACAGACACAAACACAACACAGCAAAGCTTAACAACCCCCCTGCCAAAACAACCACAAGAGAACCACCATGACAAACAACAACACCAACAACACCATCCAATACGAAATCCCCACATGGAACCAAATCTACACCATGCTCCTCTGCCAAGCACAAAAAATCCAAGCCACCTCCTACGAACCAAACATCATAGTAGCCATCGCACGCGGCGGACTAGTTCCCGCACGCATCTTAGCAGACCTCCTCGAAATCCACTCCTTTACCACAATACAAACAGAATTCTACACAGACATCGCCAAAACCAAACAAACCCCCACATTAAAACAAACACTAACCACCCCGATAAAAAACAAAAAAATCCTCCTAATCGATGACGTCACCGACACCGGAAAAACCCACAAACTAACCCAAACCTACCTCCAAACCAAAGGAGCCACAGAAATCAAAACCGCCACCCTATACCACAAACCCCACTCCACAGTCACCCCCGACTTTTACGAAAAACAAACAACCAACTGGATTATCTTTCCATGGGACACAAAAGAAACACTCAGAAAAATACTTCAACAAACAGACCAACAACAAATCAACAAAGAAATCACAAAAATAGTAAAAGCCGGTTTACCAAAACAACTAATCGATAAATTCATAAAAGACATACAACAACAAAAGGAACACCAACCATGCAATACCATATTGAAGAATACAACAAACACATAGAAATCACAGGCTACAAAAACATAACATTCCAAAAAACAGAAACTTTTCTAAAAACACATCGAAAACAAACCACACAACAAGCCGACATACAATTCTTTGACGCCCAACTCATCGCCTCACCCAAACATCTCTACTTCGCCGCCTTAAACGCCCTACAGGCATTCCAAAACAAAACCAACACCTCCAAAAGCACTGCAATGGAAACCATGCTCTATGCCTCAGCCGAACGCCAAATACAAAAAGCCATCGATCGCCTAGGAATAAAACCCCAAACCCAAACTCTGGCAATAATCATCATAGCCAAAGAACAAAAACACATAGAAGACCTTCTCAGAACACTAACAGAACATATCGGTACAGAACCCGATGAGACAATTCTTGAAATGACAGAAGAAAAAGAAACAAAAATTCAGCAAACCTTCCAAATCACTCACACCGAACTAGAAACCACAGCAAACAACAAAGCCAAGACAGTGGATTTAGTCATTGAGCGGATTGCTCTGTTAGCTACGCAGATTTAAAGCATTTTTTCTTTGACAACCGCCAAGATATCGGTTGGTTTTATAAGCGAGATACCAGTCTGAGCACCTAAAACCTCGATCTGCAAAATCAAGTCAGGATTGTGGAGATCAACACTACGTTTGATATCGCCTGCCGCGGCTTGAATAATATCCATAGAATGCAACTCTGTGAAACGCTTCTCAACAGTAACGCGAAAGGTTTGTGTTTCACCTATTTTTGTCGCCAGCACTTCCGTGACTTTTTTGATTTCAGCTAAATCAGTCGCTACGACATACTGTATAGGTACAATACGTATAGCATACCGAAACGCATAGGGCCGCTCAGATAGAATTACACGGAATTTTGCTATGACCTCAAGGGGATCGAGAACAGTTTTGGCAACAATTAAGCCGCGTATTTTAGTCTTAGCAGCCTGTGCCTCAATATCACCTAACTCATCTTTTAAGAGATAGAGTATCTCGTTGACCATAGCACGTTCATTACCACGGGCAGTTGTAGCTAAGAGAGCAAAATCGCCAAGCATATCAGCATCCTCAGCAGAAATGTGCATTACCCATTATTGTGTCTTATGTAAAATACAGAAACATGGTCTCGAATATCTTGCAGGAAAGATTTCAGAATCCAGATAATAAAAATTCAAGATCGCCCTGCCGCCTAAACTGCGGCGAGTAATTAAGATATTTAGTTATGGATTTTAAAGGTTTAAATGAATGAAAAGAAACTAAAATGGCATCGGTATAAAACCCGAGAGGCAATAGGTGCCGGGGTAGCCTAGCCTGGCTAGGGCGCCAGACTCATAATCTGGAGAACAAAGGTGGCCAAACGCCCATGTCCAGAAGTCGCGGGCTCGAATCCCGCTCCCGGCACCAGACCTCAGCTTCTCAGCTTATGGCGCTCTTCAAGTTTTTAAAGCCCAAAAAAAGCCGAAACACTCTCAAACAGGTCATTGTTACAAAAAAATAATTGGACCTATCTTCAAAATAGGTAAAATATCAGGAGCTCAAAGAAAGATACACTTCATTTAATCGTCACTGAAGTCCTTTTTGCATTTGAAAGTGAATGTTATAGCTATAAGTTCTACTGTGAAGAGTGTAGCGCTCACTATAGACCATTTATCGATCATACCCATGGGGAGATTTGTGTTTTCAGTTAGTAAGAACACTATGATGCCTGCTATGCCAATGACTATTGACGTGAGAAGCCACAGTGTTAGATATTTTTGCTGTTTCTCTTCTTGTCGTTCGGTTGTGTTTTGTTGGTTTTTTATGTTGGTTTTTTGTTCTGATTTATATTTTTTCTGCAGTAGTACCCAAGCAGTCAATATGATTGCTAGTATGAGACCTGTTATGCTTAGGATTAGATTTGTAAGGGCCCATGTTTCGGTTAGTTCATGCGGTGGTTCTGTCGGAGTTTCTGTCGGTAGTGGTGTAGGTTCTGTTGGAAGATGAGTTGGTAGTATAGCGGAAAAGGGTTTATTTGAAGAACTACTGCCGCTACCACCGCCGTTGGTGTTTCCGCCGCCAGAATTTGTTGTGTAGTAGAAGATAATCACATTATCAGTAGCAGTAAGCACAACAGAAACAGAAGTAGGAACAACCGCCGTATAACCCGACACAGAAACAGCAACCTCAGACACCAAAGCACCCATAGTCTGACCCATAACAATCTTGCTGTCAATTATTGAAGTAGTAGAATTTTGCAAATAATAGTGCACTACATATGAGACAGATAAAGACTCACCGCTTGATTGCCAAACAGCATACAACACAGCATTAGCCTGGATGGCAAATGTCGATCCGGACAGGTATGTTGGTTGATCAGCCTCAGGAGTTGCAGCCCAGCCAAGAAAAATGTAACCCTCATTATCTAGTGTACCTTGATCCAAAACAGTCACTGCCTTGCCAATCATGTATGGACTACGATCATCAACAGGTGCACTACCAGTACCAGCATCACCATTGGGCCAGTTAGCATAATAACGCACGGTATACCAAATAATAGGTTCAACACCAATTGAACTCCAACGGGCAGTTAACTGTAAATCACCCGTTGTGCCCTCAGGAATAACGTAATTAGAGGAGGAAAGCACCGTACTGCCATCGGCATACTGTACAATCCAACCTACGAAAGAATAATCAGTCCTAGAAGGATTACTAATCTTAACTGGAAGTTCCGTCACAATATACTCAGGTGGATTACTATGAGCATTAACACCACCATCTAACACATAACTAATAGCATAGCTGACCTCAATCCACTGCGCATACAACTCGGTATTCACAGTAATAACAAAAGAAGAACCAGCAACATACGAGCTAGACCCAACCTGCCAATTCAAGAAACTCCAGCCATCAACAGCAAGATCACCAGTATTACCAACCACAGTAACAATCGCACCAAACTTGTACAAATTATCATCAACTGGAACACTACCACTAGAACCTATAGCACCAGAGGGATAATTCGCATTATAAGTAACCTTAAACAAATCCTCTGTTTCTGTGCCTATCGTCTCACCATCAATAATCACTTCTGCAGTATTCGAAATACCACTATCAGCACCAACAACTTGGAAAGTAACCAAAAGAACCACCACCCCATCACCCACAAGATCCGCAGGATCAAGAGTAACAATAACTTGACCAGCAACAGTTGTAGAATCCACTGATACAGAAGAAACAGGCACACCATTAATCGTCAAAGCACAACCCATGTATTCAAGACCAGCAGTCCAAGAGTCAACGACCTTAAACACAGCAATAGTAGACACCACCCTTGGCAAAGTATACTTAATCTCATAAGTAACCGAGTCACCAACAGCAAACGAAGAAGAACCGCCAGTAACAGTTTTAGAGACACCGCCCTTCTCCAGCCACACCGCATACAACGTTAAATCAAGAGCATAAAGATAGTTGAAAGTTGTTCCATTACTATAAGCAAACCCTAAACCATCCGCTTGTGTATTCCAACCGATAAACAGGTAGTCATCACGAGTAAACGCATTATTACTCAAAGTAACATCCATGTCATAAGTTGCATCAGTATCAGGCATTACACCAGCACCACCGTTAGGGTCATACGTAATAGTATATGTATTAGCAGTATAGAAGAAAACAACCTCAGTACCAGACACACCAATAGTAACATTCACACTAGAAGGCGCAACCACAGTATAACCATCAATATCAATAGCAGACACAGACACCACAGTACCAAAAA
>Ga0123354_10002119_pt1 | contig 25671 bp, 26 predicted proteins | sample TergutLab28metaG_2_FD_97872 | JGI IMG/M metagenome (GOLD analysis project Ga0123354, IMG submission 97872) | Labiotermes labralis P4 segment gut microbial communities from Petit-Saut dam, French Guiana - Lab288 P4 | ecosystem: Host-associated > Arthropoda: Insects > Digestive system > Gut ...
CATTTCTCATTAAAAATCAACTACCTATTGATTAAAAAAATGTCCAAATTTCAATGAATCTGGACATTATCTTTACAATTTTTCGTGCAAGGTTGAAACTGGAATTTAACTTTTCACTTCACCGTTTTTATTTAAAATCAGATAAAGGATTGCTTTCGACAGCGGCTCTTACTTGAGAATTATCTACATGGGTATAAATTTGAGTAGTAGAAATACTCTCATGCCCAAGTAGTTCTTGCAGTGCTCTTATATCTACATCACCATATTGATACATTAATGTAGCTGCGGTATGTCTTAGTTTGTGAGTAGAATATTGACTCAATCCCATCATTGTAAGATAGTTTTTTACAATATATTGTACCGTTCTTTTGCTGATACGTTTCTTTCTTTCGCTAAGAAATAATGGATTCATTTTTGACGCTTGAGAATCGTTTTTAACAGGTTTTCTACTTGAGGTTAATATATAATCATTAATGGATTTTATACAAGCTTTATTTAAATAGATAGTACGTTCTTTATTTCCTTTACCAATTACATTTAACTTATCGTTTTCAAAATCAATATGATTTATATCTATACTAACTAATTCTGATAAACGCATGCCGCAATTTAAAAATAAAGTAATAATAGCATAGTCTCTTTGCTTATTTTCACTATTAAATTCATTAACTGTATTAAGAAGCTTTTTGCTATCCTCTAAAGTTAAATATTTAGGTAGCCTTTTACCAATCTTAGGAGTATCTAAATATTGAGCTGGATTAGTTTTTATTAAATTGGCCTTTACATTTAAATACTTAAAAAATGTCTTTAAACTAGCTACTTTCCTTGCTCTAGCAGATACATCATTTATTTTTACATCTTTAAGATAACTAGTATAATCATATAAATCGTTTAGAGTAAGATTTTCAAGGGCAGTTAATGGTATATCATTAATAGTTACTTCTTCTTGATTGGCGTCGGTAGGAGAGGGAGTTTTAAGATATTTTAAAAAAGTAACTAAATCATAGTTATATTCTTTAATTGTATTAGATGATTTATTTAAAACAGAACTTAGGTAGTTCAGAAAACTGTTTAAATATGGAGGATTATAATCTTTATTAATATTCATATAAGAAATCCTTTCTTGTAAGAGTCTGTAAATTCAGTATTATAGCACGAGGGAAGGGGTTATACAATTATATTTTAATATGTTCCTATTCCTGATTGCACAAAACTTTCATTTTGTGCAATGTGATATTTTTAAAAATATGTTATGAGCAACATTCCCCACAACCTTTAATCTATAATATTATATATATCAAAACAATTTTTTTGTCAATAGCTTTTTTAAAATATTTCATTTCCTATTGTTTTTTAGATTTTATTTTTTGGATCCGAATTCATATCTAAGCCTTAATTTTTTTTGTTTTATTAACAATTCCCTAACAAAAAAATTTTCAAGCATTGCACTTACCTATTCCCTTGTGATATAATTTTAAAAATTAGGAGGAAAAATAATTGAAAATTCAAGAAAAAATATTTAAATTAATAGAACCAACAAAAAATGACTCTTTAACTAAGAAAAAATATGATTTTTACGATATACTAATGCTCTTTGTAATAATATTAAGTATTATTCCTTTAATGTTTAAAGAAAACCATCCCCTATTTCCAATTATAGATATTGTTTGTGCAATTATATTTATTATAGATTACTTATTTAGATGGTTTACAGCAAATTTAAAATTAAAGCATGGGTTAAAATCCTTTATTTTATACCCATTTACCCCGTTTGCTATAATTGATTTGCTATCTATATTGCCATATTTAAATGTAGTTAATGCCACGTTTAAATTATTGAGAATATTAAGACTTGTAGAAGCCCTTAGAGTTTTTAAAATATTAAGATATTCATATCATTTTGAAATAATATTAAATGTAATAAAAAAGCGAGAATATTTGCTTGTTTCCATTTTATTGTTTACATTAGGTTACATTTTCGTTGCAGCATTAATAATGTTTAATGTCGATTCTAGTATTTTTAATAATTTTTTTGATGCTTTATATTGGTCAACCATTTCTGTAACAACTGTAGGATATGGAGATATGCATCCTGTTTCGGAGATGGGAAGATTTATAAGTATGGTATCTTCAATTGCCGGTATTGCTATAATTGCCCTCCCTACTGGTATTATAACTGCTGGCTTCATTGAGGAATTGAATAACGGAGATAAAAAAGAGTGATGGAAAAAATCTCTTCACTCACTCTTTAATTATACTTTGAGGTTGTATGTTAATAATTTCTTCTATTTGTTTTTGTAGCTCTTCAACATTATAAAAATTACTTACTTTAATTCTAAGTAACTTTATACCTATTTCATTAAATAATGTATTTTTAAAATTATCATTTTGTATCTGCTTCTCCCTATTGTGGGTATAGTCATCTAATTCTATACAAAACCTAATTTTACAATTACTTTTATCACATATAAGAAAATCAACATGCTTAGATTTTACTTTATTAAAATACTCTATGTATTTACTTTTGTTATCTATATTAACTATATCGGCTATTCTGATTTTAGGAAAGATAACTAGATTTAGTTTATCAGTAACTTTTACTAATTGCTTATAAAACATTAATTCCGTTTGTGTAAATAAATACGTTTTTGATTTATATGCAGATGTTTGAACGTTTGAATTTGTGAAATCTTTGTTCTCTTGTTTATTCTGCTTAAAAGCTTTTTCTATAAAAAAGACTATGCATATTAAAATTATTAGAATTATCGCAAATGCCATATTAATCCCTCCATTAAATAACAAATAGATTTATAAATTATTGTCTTTATTATATATTATTTCACACAAAAAGTACAGCCAGGTATTATACAAGTTTTTAATGTATAAAATCATCACATTGACTTACCTACAAAAATATATTATATTAATGTAAACAAAAAAGGAGCGATTCATATGTTTGAAATAGGTCATACTATAGGAAACACACCTATGGTTAAAATTAAATATAATTATAACGGAAAAGTTAAAAATATATATACAAAGCTAGAATCATATAATTTAACTGGGAGTATAAAAGACAGAGTAGCTTATTATATAATAAACAATGCTATAAAAAGAGGTGAACTAAAAAAAGAAATGCCTATAGTTGAAGCAACAAGCGGAAACACAGGAATTTCGCTAGCAGCAATAGGGGCTTACTATAAAAATCCAGTATATATCTTTATGCCCAGTTGGGTAAGTATTGAAAGACTAGACTTAATGAACTTATATAATGCGAATGTAACTTTAATTTCAAAAGAAGATGGAGGTTTTATAAAATGTGTTTCTGAATCAAAAAAGTTAGCTAAAGAATTAAATGGTTTCTTATCGAATCAGTTTGCCAACAATGATAACTTTTTAGCACATTATGAAACAACAGGAGCAGAAATTATTCAGCAATTGCCAGAAGAAATAAGTGGCTTTGTTTCTGGTATTGGAACAGGTGGAACTTTAATGGGCGTTGGAAAAAGGCTAAAAGAAAAGACTTCTGATATATTAGTTGTTGCAATTGAACCAGATAAAATGCCAATTATCTCTAAGGGTGAAATAATTGAACAGCATAAAATTGAAGGAATCGGAGATGATTTCATTCCAGATTTAATTGACAAAAGTATGATTGATAAAATAATTTTAGTAAATGATGACGATTCTATAAATATGGCAAGAAAGTTATCAAAAGAACTAGGGTTAGGAGTTGGAATCTCATCAGGAGCAAATTTTATAGGTAGTGTTTTATTAAGTGAAATGCTAAATGAGCCAGTGGTAACAGTGTTTCCAGATGACAATAAAAAATATCTATCAACAGATTTAAGTCAATCAATTGATAGAAATAAAAATTTTATATCTAATAATATTGAATTATTGGATTATGAAATTATTATTTAACTTTTTTAAAATTTTTTTCACTATAAAAATTTATCTTTTATTTTGAAATTCTGTAATGTCCTACGATTGGTGAAATATAATCATTCCAATATTCTAGCTCATTTACTTCTTTTGTGGTCGGTCCAGCATTATGTATAATATATGGGACTCCATATTTATTTCTTTTGTCTGATACAATTGCAATGTGTTCACCCGAGTTCCCAAAAATAACAATATCTCCTCCTTGCCATTCAGATAAATTTTGTATATCGTTTGGAATAATCTCTGTTGTAAGTTTTTCATAATTTCTATCAAAGAACACTTTAAGATTCGGAACCCTCCTAAAATCTATATTCGGATCAGGGTTTCCTTCCACTCTTGGATAAGCTTGAACATTATTTTTAATGTCTGCATCCACCATATCTTTAAGATTATAACCTGCTTCTTTTAATGCTCTCCATATTACATCTGTACACACTCCTTCATTATCTGGCGGATATCCTCCAGCGTAATATTTGCTTACATATGTTGGCTTATTGCTTACATCTTTTCTTGCGCCTATTAAAATATCTTCCGAATCAGGAATTCCATTGTTATTGTAATCAGTTTTGCTTACAATTTTAGGTATATTTAATGTACATTCTCCATCAAAAATACCAGTAATTTCTATATAATCTCTTATTTTAGCAATACCTTTTAAATGTATTCCATAATATAGAAATACGAAAAATAATATAAATAATATTACAACAATCATTACTAAAACTTTTTTTCTCATATAATCCTCTTATTACTTATTTGTTTTATTGGCGATTTCTATATTTACATCCTTACCCTTAATTTGTTTATTTTTCATACCCACAATTACATCCTCTATATACTCTTTTTGAATTTCTGCAAAAGAATATTTTTCTAAAAGATTTACTTTCCCAATATCTTCACCAGATATACCAGTATTTCCAACGATACTTCCTATAATATCTTTAACTCTAATGTTGTCTAGTTTTCCTACGTTAATAAACACTTCTACCATTCCATTTTTATCTTGTATTGAAGCTGAATTCAAAGTTTTATTTTCACTTGTTGCGGTTTTACCCGTTTTCATGGTAAGTAAAGCTTTTGCTATATCTGTAGCATCCACTTTTTCAGTTATTAATTCATTAATTATATTTTCATCAATATATTCCTTGGTTTGTATTACATCTAAAATTTGTTTTTTTATTTTATTTCTTCTCATCTCATTTACTTGTCCAATTGTTGGAAGCTTCTCTGCTTTTATTTTCGTATTTGCAAATTTCTCAATTTCTTTTAGCCTAAATCGTTCTTTGCCAACAACCATTGTAAATGCTTTGCCTGTTTTTCCTCCTCTTCCTGTTCTACCTATTCTATGCACATAATGTTCCTTTTCTTGAGGTATATCAAAGTTAATAACTATTTCCAAATCATTTACATCTATTCCTCTTGCTGCTACATCCGTTGCAACTAATATTTTAAAATTACCCTGTTTAAAAGATTTCATTATTCTATCTCGATGAGATTGTGCAATATCCCCATGTAGAGCCTCTGCTGAATATCCTTTTTGTTTTAGAGTTTCTATTACATTATCTACTTTTCTTTTTGTATTACAAAAAACTAAACATGATTTAGGGTTATGAATTTCTAGAACTCTTATTAATGTCTCCAATTTCATTTTTTCTTTTAATTCATAATATACTTGCTCTATTTTAGGCATTGTATGCTCAGTGTTTTCAACTTTAACATGCACAGGATTTTTTTGATATTTCTTCGTTATACTTAATATTGTTTTTGGCATAGTGGCTGAAAACAATAAAGTTTGCCTATTAGGATTTGTATCTTTTAAAATGCTTTCTATATCTTCTTCAAATCCCATGCTAAGCATTTCGTCTGCTTCATCTAATACAACTATACTAATGTTTTCTAGCTTTATAGTTTTTCTCCTTATATGATCCATAACTCTACCTGGCGTACCAATTACAATTTGCACGCCTCTTTTTAATTCTCTTATTTGATTTTCTATTGATGTACCACCATATATTGCACTCGTTTTTATGCCTTCCATATATTTAGCAAATTTTCTTATTTCTTGTGCTACTTGCATGGCCAATTCTCTTGTTGGGCATAAAATAATGCTTTGCAAGTTTTTGTTATTTGAATTTATTTTTTCTAAAATTGGTATTGCAAAAGATGCAGTTTTCCCAGTGCCTGTTTGCGATTGTCCAATTACATCTTTTCCTTCTAAAACGCTTGGTATTGTTTTTGCCTGTATTTCTGTAGCATAAATATACCCCAAATCATTTATCGCTCTTTTAATCTTTTCTGATATTTTAAATTCTTCAAATTTTATTTGTTTCATTTATTGTCTTTTCTCCCCTTACTAGCTAAAAAACAAATTGACTTTTATATGTAAATCAATTTGTTTTTTATTATTAATATAAACTTATCCAATTCCATATTTTTTCTTAAACTTATCTGCTCTACCACCAGTTGTGTTTTGTTTTAAATTACCAGTCCAAAAGCCGTGACACTTTGAACAAACATCAACTTTTAAATCTTTTTTTGTAGAACCAACTTCAATTACGTTTCCACATGCACATGTAATTGTGGTTGTTTTAAATTCTGGATGTAAATTTGCTTTCATTATACTTTACCTTCTCCCTTTCTTTTTGTATTAAAAATATCTATGATATATTAACATATTTTTGCGTTAATTGCAATGTTATTTTATTACATCTTCTGTTACTTTAACATAATCTGCTGAAGATTTTACTTCTTCAGCTAATGGCATTTTATGAATTATTTTCCATGTTATGTTAAATAAACAAGCAACAATTAATATAATTAACCCCAATGGTTTCCATATTTTTGACATAGCTCTTCCCCTTTTATTGTTAACACTATTATTATACTTATTTTTTTTAAATTTGTCAATATTTTTAGTGTTTATTGGATAAAATATATTTACTGGTTAATGTTTTTGACTAAAATGTCCGCTTGTGGTGGTTAGTATATATTTTTAAAAAACTCCTCCAAGTCAAGGGGTAATCCGTATGCCTCAAAGGGCTGTCGTTCGCTTTTTAAAAATATATACTAACCACCACAAGCTACTTTACTAAAAATTTTAACAAGAATGGAGTTATGTATGAAAAGACTTTTATTAATTTCAATTATGTGCTTATTACTTTTAACAGGCTGTTCTTTTAATGGAAATAATAATACTGCCGTTGTTGAAAATAAGAATGCCAATGTTTCAAATAATGCCACCGATACTACAAATAATACAAGTAATGTGGCTCAAATTCTCGTTGGAGTGCATAACGATTATTCTACTTCGCTGGATAATAATTCTACACCTTTACAACAAACTACGCCTTCACAGCAAATTGATTTAAGTTCATTTACAACGAAAGTTTTAACGAGTGATCCGAATAGAAATAATAATATAGCAATAACTTGTAGTAAATTAAACGAACATATTATAAAAGCTGGTGAAACCTTTTCTTTTACTGGAACCGTAGGACAATCTACTTCTTCTGAAGGATACGAAAAAGCTAATGTTTTTACCGCAGATGGTGATACCATAAAAGGATTAGGTGGAGGCAATTGCCAAATAAGTTCTACTTTATATAATGCTGTTTTAGCTGTCCCTGGGCTAACTGTAGTTGAACGCCATGCACACAGCCAAAAAGTTTATTACGTCCCTGAAGGAAAAGATGCTGCTGTTGCATATGGAAGTGTTGATTTTAAATTTAAGAATGATTTAGATTATGATATAAAAATTCTCGCAACCTCTTCCCCTAAAGAAGTTACAATAAAGTTAATTAGGGTGTAGTTACAGTTTAAAACTTTTCAGTAAAGTAGCTTGCGGTGGTTAGTATATATTTTTAAAAGGTGTATATGTAGGGGCGAACATCGTTCGTCCGAAACTAGAGGAATTTGATAAAATTATTGAAAAACGAGATAATTATAGTGCAGGACGAACAATGTTCGCCCCTACAACAGCGACAATATTTCCTTAAGTTGCGGACATTCTACCGCAAGCGGACATTTTAGACAAAACCTTTAACATAATCATTTCAACCTCACATCATATTCACAAACAATCACATTTTTTACAACTAATTTTTCTTGTTCTTCTAAATTATCACAATACATGTTCGTTTTAAATTCCAATTTCTCACGCAATACAAAATCAAATAAGCTTTTATCAATTAAAACCTTATTAGATAAATTCATTCCAATTGGCAATGTTTGATTGGTATTATTATAAAAAATTATATTTGTATAAAACAACATTGGCATGTTTTCTTTTATATTTATTTTGAACAAAAACACTTGCTTTTCAGCTTTGTTTGAATACTCTTCCATACAAGTAACCGCATCTAAATTGCATACTTCAAATTCATCTTTGTTGAAAACAATATCTTTATTAGAAACCTTGTAAATACTTAAGTCAAATGGACTAGATACTTTTTTAACCGCTTCTGTTATATTCTTTGCAATTACAGCCAATTTTTCTGCAAATTGTTTTTCTGTAACTCTGTTAACGTCCAGCACCTGTAACTTGATTCTTTCTAACTCCCTATGGTGTTTATTGGCTATACTTCGTATTTTTGTTCTATCATCTGACAAACTTCCAAATATGTCATAACTTACATTCCCTACTATTCCTGTTGAGGCTTCTTCTTTTAACTTATTGTATAAATCTGTGATGAGAGTCTTATTATTTAAATTATCGGTTTTTGATAGTTCCGAACGAACAATGTTCGCCCCTACATTTTTTATTGCATTTATCCCATCAATAATTTCTGTTGAAGAAATAAACACATCATTTTGCTCTTCCTTCGATAAATTGCTTCTTTGCAATTTATCCATCTTATTGCCAAGTTCTTCAAAATCAAATTCATAATTGAATGTCTTCTTTATTTTTTTATTAGTATCTACTCCCAATGTTCCTTCTGATAATGCTGGTAATTCATCCTTATTTGCAAACTTCCAGAATTCAAAAATGCTTTTTTTATGAGTTTCTATTTCTTTAATGTAAATAGTAGCATTCTTTATTTTTGTTTCTAAATTTTTAACCTTATGTTCTTGAGCTTCAATGTCTAATTCTATATTTTTTATATCTTTAAGTAATTTATCATAATATGAATAGATTACAACTAAATCTTCAATTGTGTAATTCCCTTTGTCTTCTAATGGATTTGGCGGAAGGAAATTTACAGCTTCTTTAACTCCTTCATTTTCTGGTTCATCTAATTTTATTTTAATAGGTTTTTTACTTTTAAAATAATAGTGAATTTTTCCAAAGAATGTTTTTTTATATTTTAAAAAAGAAGAAATTTGTTTTTCTTTTTCTAAAAATTCATTTTCTTTTTCTCTAGCAATTGCCTTAGTTTTTTGCAATATTGCTTGTAACCTAGTTAAAAAATCATTTCTTATAATTATTTCATTTTCTATTTTTACATATTCTTTTTTTATGAAATCACTTAAATCATTATAGGTAATTCGCTTATACATGTAGTAAAATTCCAATAAACTATCATTGTTAATTTTTATATTAAATTTATAATATGGATTAAGCTCAGTTTGCAATATAAAAAATGCTTTAATCTCTTTATAAAAAGCATGAGCTTCTTCATATGTTGCAAGTCTTATTTTATACTGGGTTTTGATTCCTTCATAAACCTTTGCATCCCCAACAATGTGGATTGTCGGAGCATCTTCAAAAACCTCATAAGTTTTTGCCCATTCACCTGTGAAAACCCAAAGATAATTTTCTATATCGCGTATTTCTTGCATATTTAATATCTCTCTGGAATAAGGCATCCCAGTGATTGGCACATATATTTTAGGTGTGTTTTTTGTTTTATTTTTATTAAACTTTATTTGTTCTCTCAATAAATAAAACATATAATTAAAATTCATATCTTTTAATGGTACCATCATAAAATAGGTATCTGTTACTTGAGAATAATAAATTTCCCATAAATAGCTCTTTGGGTATTTTATTGCAAATGGAATTTCTTTATTTAATTTTTCTTGGGTCTGTTTTATTTTTTCTACTTCTTCTATTGAAAAATTATTAAGCATACCTAAAAATATGGTACTTCGTTCTATTTCGTCATGTTCTTGTATTTTTAAGTATCTATATAATGGCAAAGATTCTAAATATCTTTTTCTTAAATCTGAACTTTTTGTATCGGGTGTAAGTAATATTTGAATTTTATTTATAGGGATATATTTGTATACTACTTCTTTCAATTCGTCTTTTACTCCAGAAATTCTATAGTCCAGGTTTTCATATTGAGTTAAAAACTCAGGTATATTTTCCAAACTTAAACCTAAAAACTCTAATTTTTGTTTTAAGGTATTTTCATTAGTTAAATCTGCCATTATTTCCCCCCTATTTAGTGAGATTCTTCGTAAGCAAGGCTTTGTAGCAACGCTCAGAATGACACCTACTTTTTTTTTGTAAGTATATCACATTTTATGTTTCGAAAGAAGTCTATTCTTTTTTTCAAGTTTGATTTTCCTTCGTATTTATTCCTTTAATCTCTTTGCTTTCGGAGTTTCTTTTTTCTTTTTTGGTTCTTTCACTTTTTTTGTTTCTTTTGGCTCTTTTGCTTTTGTTTCTTTTTTTGACCTTTTCGGCTCTTTTGTTTTCGTTTCTTTTTTTGACCTTTTTGGCTCTTTTGTTTCTTTTGCCTTCTCTGCCTTTCGTGGCCTTCCAGCACTCTTTGGTTTTCCATCTTTTTCTGGTTTTTTTATTTCTTCTGGTTTCCCTAATAATTCAAACATATTCTTCTTATATTCTTCCACCCCTGGTTGGTTAAATGGGTTAACCATTAATAAATTGCCTGATACAGCACATGCTTTTTCAAAAAAATAAATTAAATGCCCTATTGTTCTTGAATCCAATCTTTCTAAAGAAATTTTAATGTTCGGTACTCCACCAGTTACATGTGCTTTTATTGTGCCTTCTAATGCCATTTTATTCACAAAACTAATTGTTTTTCCTTCTAAAAAATTCAAGTTATCTATATTGTCTTCATCAGGTTTAATCGTTATATCTGTATTAGATTCTTTTACCTCTAAAACCGTTTCTAATAAAACTCTTCTACCTTCTTGCATATATTGACCCAAAGAATGCAAATCTGTGGTAAAATCCATGCCTACTGGAAAAATTCCTTTTTGCCCTTTTCCTTCACTTTCTCCAAATAATTGTTTCCACCATTCTGTTATGTAATGTAGCTTCGGCTCATAATTTGCTAATACCTCTATAGTTTTACCGTCATTATACAAAATATTCCTTGCAATTGCATATCTGTAGCAGGCATTATATTTTACGCTATCATCTAAATACTTGTCTTCTGCAAATCTTGCACCTTCCATTAATTCATCTATATTAATCCCAGCAACTGCTATTGGCAGTAACCCTACAGGTGTTAAAGCAGAGTATCTCCCACCAATATTATCTGGTATTACAAAAGTTTTGTAACCTTGTTTATCTGCAAGTTGCTTTAACGCACCTTTTTCTTTATCTGTGGTTACAAAAATTCTTTTTTTCGCTTTTTCAATTCCATATTTTTCTTCCAATAAAGTTCTAAATATTCTAAATGCAATTGCTGGTTCAGTTGTTGTTCCAGATTTTGAAATTACATTTATTGAAACTTCTTTATCTAATACTAAATCTATTAAATCGTTTATGTAGCTTTCACTTAGATTGTTGCCAACATACAAAATTTTAGGGCCTTTTCTTAAGCTTTCTTTTTGTAAATTATAGAAATTGTTTGTTAAACTATCTATTACGGCTCTAGCTCCTAAATATGATCCTCCTATACCAATTACTATAAATACCTCCGAGTTACTTCTAATTTGCTCCGCTGCTTTTTTTATTTCTTCAAATTCTTTTTTATCATGTTTTGTAGGTAGTTTTAACCAGCCTACAAAATCATTTTGCAAATTGGCACGTGTTAATAAATCCCTACTTATGTCAAATATTTTATCTTGATATTCCATTATGTCTTCTTCTGTAATTCCTGTTTTTTCTAAATCTACTCGTATATTCATAACTTCCTCCTTTTTTGCTTGTAATGGCAAATATATTTTTAAATTACCATCCTATATAAAATATTATTGCTCCTACAATTGAAATGATAAAGCCAATCATTTTTAAGCCTAAACTTCCTTCATTTTGGTCACCAAAGCCAAAATATTTTTTTGTTATTTTTCTTGCATCATAAACCCATATTACGCCTACTAATGCTAATATTGTTCCTATAATTTTTAGTACCATAATTACATCCTTCCTACTTTTTTCTTCTTAATATAAATCCTTCTTCTATTATTCCCATTATTTCCTTTGGAAGTTTTAATTTTATCTTTTGTTCAATTTTACCTGGATTAACTTGAGTCACTTTTTCTTCTGTTTCAAAATCATATAGTTGCTCTATTGTAAATTTCAACGGTTTTATTTTGCCTGGAATAATTGATTCTAATTCATCCCCTATTTTTAGCTTGTTTTTTATTTCTATGCTTACATATGATGGACCGAACAGAAATTACCTTGCCTGCATATTCATATTCTTCATTGTATTGTTTGCCTGCATATTCCTGAATATCTTGGTTTTGTCTATCGTTAAAATAAAACGTTGTAAGTCCTCTGGTTTTTGTCTTTTCTAATTCTTTTAAATATGGTTTAAAATCATACTCTTTTGGGTTATTTATGTAATCATCAATTGCACATCTATATGTATTAATAACTGTTGCTAAGTAATATTCTGTTTTTAATCTTCCTTCTACTTTTAAGGAATCTACTCCTAATTCTATTAATTCTGGTATTTCTTTAATTAAACACAAATCCTTTGAAGACATGATATATGTGCCTTTTTGATCTTCTTCTATTGGCATTAATTCTCCTGGATTATTTAAATCTTCTAAAAACATGTTATATTGCCACCTACAGCTTTGTGCACAATCTCCTAAATTAGCACTTCTGTCTGCTAGAAATTGGCTCAAAAAGCATCTTCCAGAATAACTAAAGCAAATTGCACCATGTACAAACATTTCAATAGCTAAATCTTTTGGTTTGTTCTCAATTATTTCTTTAATTTGACTTTTATGTAGCTCTCGTGCTAGAATAACTCTTTTTGCACCGTTTTTGTACCAAAAATTAACACCGTGGTAACTTACAACATTTGCTTGTGTACTAATATGGATTTCTATATCTGGAGCTTCTTTACTGATAACATCAACTACTCCTCCATCTGCAACAATGATGCCATCTACTTTTAATTTATTTAAAAGTCTTGCTTGTTTTTTTATTAATTCATAAGATTCATCCCACGCATATATGTTTATAGCTACGTATATTTTTTTATTTTTACTATGTGCATATTCTATTGTTTTTATTAGTTCATTTTCTTGCATATTTGTTCTTGTTCTTAAAGATAGTTCAGATGTACCGCAATAAATTGCATCTGCCCCATATTTTATTGCTGTTTTTGCTTTTTCAAAAGAACCTGCAGGTGCTAATAGTTCTGGCTTTTGCATATGTTAGTTTATCACTTACCTTTCTCTTAATAATTACTAGTTAATTTGCATTTATCAAAGTAGCTTGGGGTAGTTAGTATATATTTTTAAAAAGCGAACGACAGCCCTTTGAGGCCCAAGGAGTCTTCGGAGGCTTGGAGGAGCTTTTTCAAAATATATACTAACTACCCCAAGCGGACATTTTAGACAAAAGTATCAATTAATAACAACATAATAATATCAAATTAATATGTAAATTACAATACCTTTCAACAAAATTCTTAATGCTACATACTATAATATATTGGGAGGTGAAAACACATGTATTATCAAGATTATGACAACTATATGAAAAATACCACAGGTTGTGGCGATAATCCAAACACACGTGATGCAATGGATAGAAATATGGATCAAGATTTAGAAAGAATGTACCCTGATATTTATAGAATCGTATATCCAATGGTAGTTATTGCATGCAATAACATATCTATGCCACTAACAGAAGATATGTTAAATAGAATGGTAGATGACATATATGATAGAGTTCAAGCAACTGGTAGAGTAAATATGGATATGAATTTTGAAGATGAATTCAGAAATGAAAGTAGACAATTTCCAGGAGAATTTACGCGTGAAAGACCACGTCGCCGTAACAGGTTTGGAAGAGATTTAATAAGAGTTTTACTATTAAGAGAACTTTTAGACAGGCGTAGAAGACGTCCATAATAATATTAATAGAGGGTGACCTCGAATGTACTTTTTATATAAAAATCAACTATAATAGTCCGCTTCCGTGCTTGTTGTATCTTTTTAAAAAAACTCCCTCCAAGTCAAGGAGTAATCCGTATGCCTCAAAGGGCTGTCGGGCAATTTTTTTAAAAAGATACAACAAGCACTCACGCTACTCTATATAAGTATGATATTAAAAACTGTACATTCGAGGTCACCCTCCTACAAATTTACAATCTGATGTTTCTGTCTTAGTGCTCCATTTCTTCATCAATTGATTTTTTTTGTGTATTACTTTCCTTAGGTTTTATATTTCCAAATCTCTCTATAACATCACGTAATTCTGGAATTGCATCTCCATCTTTTGGCTTAACTTTTCCAGATGCTATTAGTGCATCATAAATTACTTTGCTATAATCAGAATCTTTTCCAAAAGCAGTATCACATAAAAACTTTAAGTCTTGTTCACTTATTGTCCCGTTTTTAGCTTTTTCTTGTAATTCCTGAAACTTAGCATATTGTTCTACTTTTTTTGGGTCACTTTCTACCATTGAAAACACTTCTATATTAGTACTGCTCTGTGCTATAATAAGTTTCTCTACTGTTGTAAGTGGTTCCCCATTTTTTAATTTTTCTCGTAAAATGCTATCTATATATTGTCGATTTAACGAATTTGATATATCTGACAAGGTTTCTAATACTTCTGTATGTTTAAGTACCTCTTTAAAATTTTCTTCAAGTCCCATGTTTGTATCTTCATTTATCAATTTATCAACTGAAATGTCTATATACTCTTCGGGATTTTTATCTGTTAAATTTGATGGTAAAATAGCAAAACATACTTTCCATAATCTTTTATCATAGTTACTTGGATATGTACTTAATAAATATGTAGCCCCCACTGTGTTTTCATTTATTTTTGCTAAATTGTTCTTTTTGGTACTCTTGTTCCATTCTCCTAAGTCTACTATAGAAGCTGAAACTTCATCTTGTTGTGCTCCTACAATATTTTTATGTTCATAATTTTCTATTTGTAATGCTAGTGCTTTCACATCATCATTTATATCAATTGTGTCCTCTTCCCCAGTATAAAATTGTTTTATATTACCTTTATCTTTTTTTAATACAATATTCCCATTTCTTTTTAATACTAATATTTCCAAACTATATTCCTCTCTTTCATTTTATTAATTAATTTTCTCCTCAAAATATACCTTCGATACCACTGCCAATTCTTTTATGCTCTCATCCGAAACTGTGAAGGAATATATTTTTTTTGGATCTGCCAACATTATATATTGTATAGCAATTTTTGTTGGCTCACTTATCTTTATTGAACTTTTGTCTTGCTTGCTACAATCATTACATTCAAAGCCATTATTCTTAATACTAAAATTAGTTAATTCTTCCTTCTTTTGACAAATTGCACATCCTTGAATATTTGGGCAAAATCCTAAAATTTTCAGTAGTCTCAATTTAAAAATAGATAAAACTAAACTTAGATTCCTATTTGTTTCGGATATTATATGTAGAGTATTTAGGTATAATTGTAAAGTTCTATATGTGTTTTCATTTTCTGTAGTTACTTGAAGTATTATTTTAGTTATATTTGAAGCATATTCTAGTTTATCTAAGTCTACTCGAATGTTGTAAAAAACTTCTATTACTTCGCAAGAATTCATGCTGTATATATCTGATCCTTTATATAATATATATTCTCCAAAACACAAAAATTGGCTACCTGCTAAAAGCATGCTTTTAGGTCTACGAGCTCCTTTAGCAGATACATTTATTTTTCCCAATCCTGGAGTTAACATTGTTAACATTTTATCGTAATCACTTGATATGCTTTCTTGTATCACTATTCCTTTTGTTTTTATTGTCCCCATATGCTTCCGCCTTTATTACACACGAGCATCCCCCTTAACTTGTTTCGGCAACAAACTTTGAGGATTCTTTAAAGAATCCGCTCTACTTATACTTTTTTCTATATCTATTACTTGGCTTAATTCTAGGTATGTGTTTATGTTTCCTGTATTTTTAAAGGTATTCCATGCTAAACTTTTAATCATTAGCCTCCACTCCTTCCTCATATTGCATGATGTATGTATTTTATGTAGATTAAGACAAAAAAATCTGGTATTTCTTTACAATTTAAATTTTTTTATCATTTCATCTTGATTTAACCAATTATCTTTAACTTTAACCCAAACAGACAAGTTTACTTTTTTATTAAGCATTTTTTCAATTTCAAATCTTGATGCACTTGCAATTTTCTTTAACATTTGCCCGTTTTTACCTATTATTATACCTTTATGCCCTTCCCTTATACAATAAATTGTTGCTTCTATGTTATATATATCCTCTTCTTTTTTTGTAACACCAAGTTCCATTTTTTCAACTTCCACATACGTTCCGTGGGGTACTTCATCGCTCAAAGATTTTAAAAGTTTTTCTCTAATAATTTCTTCTATCAATTGCCTTTCAGTTTGATCCGTATACTCATCTTTTTCATAATATGGTGGCCCTTCTGGAAGGCATTTTTCAATTTCATTCAATATTGTTTTTACATATTTTTTATTTAAAGCAGAAATAGGTATTATTGCTTTAAATTCATATAATTCACTGTAATTTTTAATTATTTGTAAAAGTGCTTCTTTTTTTATTAAATCAATTTTATTTATAAGTAATATGACTGGTGTATTTTGAGATTTTAATTTTTCTAATATTATAGAATCTCCTTTATGAATTTTGTTATTTATTGCATCCACAAGGAATAATATAGCATCAACATTTTCACTTGATTTATATGCTGTATCAACCATTATTTTGCCTAATTTTGTTTGTGGTTTGTGAATTCCTGGTGTATCTATAATAACTATTTGCGAATTTTCTCTATTTACTATTGCTCTTATTGCAGTTCTTGTAGTTTGAGATTTATTTACCACGGCTGCAATTTTTTCTCCAACCAGATTATTTATAAGTGTTGATTTTCCAACATTTGTTTTTCCAATTATTGAAACAAAACCTGATTTAAAATTTTCTGCCACAACTCCTCATAAGCTCCTTTCACTCATCATGATGTTTTTAGAAGTTTCATATTGATTATTATACCATACAAATTATATTTATTTTGTAGAAACTTGTAGTCGAAATTATTGTACAGTATTATTATTTACTGTGTTGGTATCTGTTGTTGCCGGTGTTGTTCCCTTAATTGTTATTTTGTTTTCACATATGCCAACATAAGTATTCCCATCATTTACTGTAATTTCATTGCCATTTAAATCTCTATAAATTGTTTTAGCTGTTCTGCTTTTCTTTTCGCATGTTATTTTTATTGCTTTTCCATCTGTAATATAGTAACCATTGAGCGTTCCTATATTATTTAATCCTTGTCTACCTTTTCCTGCATTGGCTAAGGTATAGTTAGTTGCATCTGTAATTATAATATTTTTTGTTGTTATGTCCTCTTTAGTTACCCAATCAGTTTGTTTTTTACCATTCGCATACTTAACATATACCTTTTTGTTGCTATCATACTTCCATGTTACACTTTCTAATGTTGAAAATGGAATTGTAACTTCTTTATCTGCAGCTATTCCATCGTCTAAGGTTACTTCATCTGTTGAATATTGTAAAACTCCTGTATCATCTGAAGTTGTTCTAAAGTTTAGTTTTTTGGCTAATGCTAAAATTTTGCTTGTGCTTGTTACTACATCATGTGGTGCATATTTTCCTGGGTCCCTTGAAAAGTCAGATGAACTATAAAATATTCCATTTATATCTGCAACTTTATATGTTGATATATCTGATTGTGCTTGAGGACTCCATCCAAAATGAACATAGATAGCATCATTTTCTAAGGCATAATCAATAAAGTAAGGCCTTGCACTTCTAACTGGTCCAATTTTTGCAATATCAACACCTTTATAAATAGGCATTAATCTTGTATATCCACCTTCTACAACTATTTCATACACAATATATGCTTGATTTAAGCTCGTTTGCGGTCTTGCATCATCATGATTATCTATCATAACTGCTATCGGTCTATCATTTCCTTTAAAAGTTTGAACTTCTTTTACAAGTGCTGGCTCTTCTGCGACAACATTATTAGAAACCACATCGTTTGTTGCTGTATCAACTGTTACATCATTATTACCTATACTTGGTAAATATTTATATGCTATTAGTCCCCCTAAAATTATTATAAGTATTATTAAAATAAAAATTAGAAATTTTTTCAATTTTTTTACCCCTCTTAAATTTAATTAATCTCGGACGAGCATTGCTCGCCCCTACAGTTTAAATTTGATTGATTTCGGACGAGCGATGCTCGCCCCTACAGCTTAAATTTGATTGATCTCGGACGAGCGATGCTCGCCCCTACAGCTTTGCTATTTTATTAAATATTACAATGTAGTATTTGATATTAAATTATTTAAGTCTAAACTGTTTAAATCTAAACCATTCGTATATTGTACTAAACTCATTATTGATATTAATACTCCGGCTGTTATAAGTATTGCTAGAACTAGTCCAACACTTCCAAGAGCTATGCCTGCAATTGCTTTCCCACTTGTTCTTCTCTTCACTCCTATTATTCCAAATACAATTGCCAATATGGAGCATGGAATTGGTATAATAACAGTCATAAATGATACTACAGATACAATTCCTAATACCATTGATGCAATACTAAGTCCTTCTGCACTTTTTTTATTTTCTTGTTTTGTTTCGTTTTGCTTCGTTTCTTCTTCCATAATTTTTAATTCTCCTTTCATACTACACCTACCTACACAATCCCAATTCTTTCAATACATATTCTTGCTTTTTCATCATTATTTCTTCATCTTTTTTATTAACATGGTCATAGCCTAACAAATGATAAAATCCATGCACCAGCAAAAAACCTAATTCTCTTTCTAAACTATGTCCATATTCCTTTGCTTGCTGTTTTGCTTTATTTAACGATATTACTATATCCCCCAACATACTGTTTGGGAAACCTTTACCTTTTAATATATCCTCTATTTCAGAACTTTCAAATAATGGAAATGATAATACATCTGTTTCCGCATTTATATTTCTATGAACCATATTAATCTTTTTTATTTCCTGTGAATTCGTAAAGGTTATATATACGCATATATTTATTTTTTCAACCTCGAAACACTTTTCAATTACTTTTTTTGAAAACTCAGCAATCTCCCCATGAGGCTTAATATTCAAAAAACTAACTAACACTACTTCTTGAAGCTCTTGCGTTATCTGTTTCTCTTTTTTTAACATATTTAGCACCCTCTAATGTTTTACACTTATTTTTAAGATTTTTCATTACACCGTAATTTACTAATTTTTGTTTATGCATTGAAATAATTTGTTTATAATCATGTTTACTTTTATTTAGCTTTTGAATATCATATTTTAAAAATAAGATTTCTCTTTCTCTTAAAAATTTAATTAAATTTTGCTTTCTATATACCGCAATTGTTTTATATTTCGCCCAAAACTTTTTATAATCTTCCCTTAATTCTGGGTTTTCCCAATATACTTTTGTAGATAACAATTTAATATTATATTCTTCAATTAAATTCATAAATAAATTATAGGATTTTTCCACTCTATTTTTGTTATCCTTGACTGAAACTATTAGTTTTCTAATATCTTTCAATAATTTAACATAGCATTGTTCTGCAATAACTAATGGTAAACTGTGTGTGAAAACTTGTCTACTTATTCCAAGCAATGTCATTCGTTTTTCTATAATATCTCCTATGTCTAGCTTGCCCACAGAATAACTTTCAAATTTGTCATATTCTTCTAATATATCCTTAATTATTCCGTTTTCATCTTTTTCTATTTTAATTTTGAATATTTTATCCATATATTCTTCAAGGGTGTCAAAAATACTGTCATAAACTTTATCTTTTAGCTCATATTTATTTGTTATATTATCTGCTAATTTCACTGCATAATTTTTTATAATTCCCTTATATAGCATGTCCATCTTTTCTAGATACGGTTCTTCATAAGCTTCAACAATTTTATTTTTTTGAGTAGCCTTTACTGTTTCATAATCGAGTTCTAACAGGTATTTTTGTTTTCTAAATTTATATTCAATATATTCTTTTTCTTTTAAACTGATAATCGTATAATAATTTGAAAGTGCATCTTTTTCAAATGCAGTTGCAGTGCCATTTCTAACCTTTTTGTAAACAGAATCTATTATATGCTTGTCTATTGCTTCCAAATATAAAGCATATGCATCTTCATATTTTTTAAATAATGCATCTTTTTTTACAGAATTTTCATTGTTTAGATTATCCATATAATTTTGGTAAGCCTTTATCAGTGCATTTCTTTTTAAAGAAATTAGCATTCCATTTATGCCTATTTTAGTTGGAATTAGCATTTTACTGATAGTTGTTGATATCTTTGAGAAAAATGTTTTATCTGTCATTACTCTCAAACTTTTTTCTTCCATATACTTTCCCCCTCTTCAAATTTACTTTTTGAATGTATTTATGTAATTAGGCTACAATTATATCTTTTGCTCTATGCCTATTTTTTCAAGGACTTCATATATTACTTCTACTTCTAAAGAACTATTTTCTTGTTTTTCATTTACTTGTTCGTTTAAAATATTAACTTCTGTACCTTCCTGTGGGGTAATTTCAACTTTAAGTTTTCCTTCTAACTCTTTTACCATCTTATCTTTCAACTCATTTTTTGTGTATACTTTTTCTTGTTCTGTATACTCCTTATTAGTTGTTTTTACAAGCTCAATTGGTAAATAAAAATTTGAAAACAATTTTACTTTTTCCGTTTCTACTATTCTATCATAATTTTTAAAATTTGTAACTACTTTATATAAATTTATTTTAAATTTATTAAAATCAATACTATATTTTGTTTCTGTTGAACCTGTTTCAACTTTTTCAGTTTGAACCATGTTTTGTGTATCTTTTACTGTATACCATACTCTGGCTTCTATATCTCCAATGCTATGCACATGCTCTTGTGGTGTGTATTTACTAGCCATCCAGCCACCTATTAGTATATCCCCTTTTCTAACTATGTCTCCTGGTTTTACTAATGGCGTACCATTTTGTGCACTTATTTTAGTTATAATTCCTTCTTTATCTGCAACAATATTGCAATAGTCATTGTAATCTACTAATACAGGTTTTGGTGTTGCCTCTACTATTTCTACTATTGCATTGGTTCCTTTTATATCTATACCAAGCCATGCAATGTCTGATCTTTTTAATCTTACATCGTTTATTACTTGATTTATGTCTATTTTTTTCTTATATTGTCCTACCTTTAATCCATCATCTTCGAGTTGCTGAATTATTTCGTTTGGATTAATCTTTTCTGTACCTGTTACCTCAATGTTCCATACAAATTGTGAACTAAAAAGTATTCCTCCAAATACTACTAATAAAAATAATCCAAAAATTTTCCTCTTTTTATATCTATCAAATATAAAAGGAAGTCCTTTTTTGGATTTTATTTTAAAAATGCATCCCGTCTTTTTTGCTATATATTTGAGTTTCCTAAAATCTGAAATGCTTAGGTTTGCATATAGTATTGTAGATTTTTCTCGTTTTATGTTCCATAGGTAGATGTTTTTGCTTGTACATATGTTTATAAATCTTTCTATAAAGTATCCTTCAACAAAGATGTTGACGTAGCCTGTTATGTAGTTTAATAAGATTTTTATGAATTTCATGGTTGCTTGCCATCCTCCATTGTTTAATAATTATTCGCATGTGGGTACAAATATACGTGTTACTGTGAAACAACTAACGTTTTTTCACCACAATTCAGAACCTAAATTTATGATATTCTCTATTTCCCTAAAACTCAGACCTCTATATATTGTATAGGTACCCAACCTGAGCAAATTCCTGCCGCATTATAAGCTCTAACACTAATATTAAAATCTCTAAAACTCAGATCTATATTAAATACAATGCCGGTATCATCACTTTGAATAAAAACAGTAGCATCACCATAATTATATATATAACCATTTGAAAACTCTAATTTAACCGTATCAGTTGAAACACAAATTGTACCGACTTAAAGAGTAATACCCGACTCTCATTATGGTAAAATATAATTGCAGATGTAATGGTTGGCGGTGCTGCCGCTTTATTTCTATATATTACATATGGTGATGATGCTCCACTTATATTTCCCGCATTATCTATTGCCCTTATATAAAATGTCCACTGTCCATCCCAATTAATTACCCATGGGTTTGGACAATCATACCAGTTTGCTCCTCCGTCTGTTGTATATTGATACCTATTTATACCCGACTGGCTATCTGTTGAATAAAATGTTTGCGTTACATCTCCACCTGTCATTGTTCCACTTGTATATCCATTTAAATTTACTGTTGGTACACTTGGTGCTATTTTATCTATATTTGTTACATTATATGTTGCATAACTTCCTCCATTTGTTCCATCCCATAATCTTGCATTTACTACTCCATTTGCTGTGAATGCTACTCCTGCTGTGTAGTTTGTCCATGTTGTTGGTGTTGTTTGTACACTATATTGTATTGTTAATCCTGTTGTTGTTGCCATTGTTACTGTTACGTTCCCATTTGTCCAGCCACTTGGTGTACTTGTAAATGTTATATTCCCTATTCCTACTGATACTGTTTTTGTTAATATCGATTTTGCTACATTTACATTTCCTGCTTGATCTTTTACCCATACATAATACGTCGTATTTTGTATTAATCCGCTTACTGTTGTATCACCTAATGAAGCTGTCACGGCTACTGCTGTCCAACTTGCTGTTAATACTGGTGTTGTACTACTTGTGTTTACTATATATCCACTTATATTTGAGCCTCCTGTATCTGTTGCATTGAACGTTATGCTGTTTGTTGTTGATGTTACTGTTCCCACCACTGGGAGTGTTTTATCTATATTTGTTATATTTCCCGTCGCATAATTTCCAACATTTGCTCCGTCTGTTAATCTTGTATATATTGTTCCATTTGCTATATAGGTTATTCCTGTTGTATAGTTTGCCCAATTGCTTCCATCTGTACTGTATTGCAAAGTATATCCCTGTACGCTTGTACCTATTGTTACTGTTACATTCCCATTTGTCCATACACTTGGACTATATGTGAATGTTGTATTACTTGTTGTTAATCCTGTAACCGTTCCTGTTTGTATTGATTTTGATGCACTTATATTTCCTGCTTGGTCTTTCACCCACACATAATATGTTGTATTTGAGGTTAATCCTGTTACTGTTGTATTTCCTAATGATGTTGTTGCCGTTATACTTGTCCAGCCACTTGTTGGAGTTGCACTTGATGTGTTCACCAAATATCCATTTATTCCTGACCCTGTATCTGTTGCGTTAAACGTTATGCTGCTTGTTGTTGAGGTCACTGTTCCCACTACTGGGAGCGTTTTATCTATATTTGTTATATTTCCCGTCGCATATTTTCCAGAACTTGTTCCATCTGTTAATCTTATATATATTGAGCCATTTTGTGTGTATACTACTCCCCCTGAAGAATATGTCTTCCAACTACTTTCTGTTCCTGGGTTTGCTGTCGCATATTGTATTGTATCTCCTGCTGTATCTATCTTTATTGTTACAGCTACTGTTACGTTTCCATTTGTCCAATTGTTCGGAGTATATGTAAATACTACATCTCCTTGATTTAAATCTAGTACTGTTGGTTCATTAATGTTTCCATTATTTGCATTTTCTAATAAACCAGCCATATAATCTATTCCATTTTGTTCTTCATTAACAGAATTATTATAGAGGTCTGCCCCTTGTTTTGCTCTGCCAAATAATCCATTATTTCCTGTTATCGTTCCTATTGCCACTGCTGCTAATATTAGCATTACTATTACAGTTATAATTAAAGCTATCAGTGTAATTCCTTTATTTAATTTTATCTTCATCTGCTTCTCCTTTCCCCTTTGTTTTTGGAGTTTCTAGCTTAGTTCAAGATAATTTTTATTGTTTTTCTATTTTTATGTCATATGCATTTACATAATCTAATGTGCTTGATACATTTAATTGTTCTTCCCCTCCTGGCTTTAATTGTGATATATATCCTACTAGTTTCGCTATATTATTTCCTTGTTTATCTAATATTGTTATTGTTATGGGAAATCCCCCTTGTACTGTTGTTGTTGAATTTTTTACTGTTCCTAATAATACCGTTTGACTTCCCTGTGCTGTTAATTGAAAATTACTTATTTCTAATCCATCTATTGTTTTTGTTCCTTTTAATTTTGAACTTGTGTTTAGCTTAGTTCCATCCCCTAATACAGTTACCTGTTCTTCTGTTACATTGTTTTGCTGTACTATATTATTCGAATTTAGATCTTTATTTGTTCCTATCATATATATTAATAAGATTACGGCAAGAATAATTACTAAAATTAATATTACTACTAATATTAATGGCATTCCTTTGTTTGAATTCCTTTCTTTCATTTGATTTTGCTCCTATCTAATTTTTTCAATTATTATATCACATGCTTATATAACTTAAAATATTACCAATTGCGGTATATTTACAACTGCAATGGCTTTACGGTTTGTTACAGAAATATTAATTTTTCATTAAATTTTTATGTCGGAAATTGACTGTAAATATTACAGCCATATTACTACCAAGCCATGCAATATCTGAACTTTTAATATTATAAGATATTCCTCCAAATACTACTAATAAAAATAATCCAAAAATTTTCCTCTTCTTATATCTGTCAAATATAAAATGAAGTCCTTCTTTGGATTTTATTTTAAAAATTCAGCCCGTCTTTTTTGCTATATATTTGAGTTTCCTAAAATCGGAAATGCTTAAGTTTACTCACATAATTACATAACTACTCGTGCTACTCTACTTCCGATTCGAATTCTATCTTTTCAATTCTCCCTTGAATTGATATATCATCTTCGGTCATTTGTTTTAAGTTAAACCCAGAACCGAAGTATATTTACAACTCCAATAAAGGTGTTAATTCTAATAAACATTTCTTCGTATTCTAAGATGCCTTTGTAGTTTTCTACTAAGATTTCTTCAAAGCCAGTTATTGTTATTTTAGGCATTCCAGTTGATACTTCCATTGGCATTTCTAATATTTCACTCATAAAGCTTGTTTTTTTGCCTCTATCTTGTTTCTTCTTCATGCCATCCTCCATTGTTTAATGAGTATTCGTGTGTTGGTGCAAATATACGTTACGAAATAAGAATTTTTCTTACGAGGTGAAATCGAGTGGTTATTTCTGTTTCTACCAATATGTTATCTACCAGCATACAAACACTGAATCCGTAGTTTACGAAATATGTCAATTTTTTTTGAAAATGTCCCAAAAAATTTAAAACATAAGCCCTAATTTTTTGTAAAAGTTAGGGTCATTCTTTTGGGGCAGGGTACTACAGTGATTTTTTAAATTTGCTGTCGCACC
>Ga0123354_10002121_pt1 | contig 25667 bp, 11 predicted proteins | sample TergutLab28metaG_2_FD_97872 | JGI IMG/M metagenome (GOLD analysis project Ga0123354, IMG submission 97872) | Labiotermes labralis P4 segment gut microbial communities from Petit-Saut dam, French Guiana - Lab288 P4 | ecosystem: Host-associated > Arthropoda: Insects > Digestive system > Gut ...
ACAGTGACCTTAATGTTTGTGGACCCTCACTATGAAATTTTCTTCAGCGTTATCTACGGAAAAAAAACCAGCACACTAAGACTAGAATGTGACAGGCTACGCCAAATTTGATAGGACTTTTATTTTACAATTTCATCTTATGTGATTCACAAATTAGTCCCTTTAATAAATAAAATAAATAATTTCAGTCTCGGATATATGAAAACAGAGAGCACATTGCCTATATGCATGAAATTTGGTTTTCAAAAATAGATTTAAGATAAAGATGATAAAAATATTAGGTGTAAAATATAATTTTTCTTATATTCGTTGAATAAAAATTATGTCGAAAAGTCTTTCAAATATCATTTCCGTATGTCCATCTACTAAGAATTTCTAAAGTGAAGCGCATTTTAAAAATATTTAATCAAAATATTTTGAGTTTTTTTAATGTGTAGAGGAATAGTAAAATTACAGGAAACAGGTTTAGAATATTTTGGAAATAATTTGTTATACCTAAATACTTAATTTCATACAGTGACTTCGGATAGCATAGAAGAAAGAAAAATACAAATGCATAAGAGAAATCCCCACAAATATATTGAATCATTCAATTGATAAATCCCGAAAAAATTTATAACACTTTCATAACGGAAGAAAACGTGTACATTTTTCGAAAAAAATTCTAGCAAAAAAAATATCCAATTAAGACTTGTAACCTGCTTCACAACAGAAGTCTCTAACAAAGTTCTAGTATCTGTTTTGTTCATTTCTATCGAAAAGCGGTATTCAGAAGTGTAAGAAATCAGTGTTACAGGTTTTATGTTTTCTGTCTATTAATCATGTATTCATACACGTTCATGTCTTTTACCACAAATTATCCGCAGTGTGAAATTCCTCTGCACGTGCACCGTTACAAGGAGTGATAACAAGTAGAAAAGTTTTTAGATCTTCCGTTTAGTTTGCATGCAATTCACATAAAAAATGCATTAAAACCGTAGAATATATTATCCACTGCATGAATTTCACTTTACTTTTAGGCCAGTGCCATTGTGTATGAGGAACAACCTCCATCCTCAAATATGGTACATCAAACCAAGCAGAAAGATTGCGTGAAGGAAATGTTATTTTGTGGTAATAAGTAAAAGAAGGTTCAGAAAGTCTGTTGACAGATTTAGTGACTATTTGAGCCAAGGCGGAAATTGCCTATAAATCATTAAGGAAATAATTTCTTTCCTTCTTTTCTCCGGAAACATTAGGAAGTTCAGAAGTCGACACGGATATATGAATACAATAATTATTCATAAAACTTTCCAATCCATGAATTTTGAAACCACAATAAAAATATATTACGTAACGCTCACAAACAAAAGAAGGTCTAGACAGACGAACGAATCAAAAAGCAGTGTACCAGCCATGCCTTTGTAAATTGTTATGAAAGAAGAGAACGAATGCTGGGAATAATTCGATTTGCGTGATGGGCACAGCAGCATGTAAACAAAAGATATTGTCCAATTAATGTTGAAGCTAGCAATTATCATTACAACTGCTGTGTGATCGTGTGTATTGAAGAATGCGAATGGTGACTGCTCACGACAGGATATATCAATCTCTGTCTTCATTTTTCTATTGTTGATTGTTCTGTTAACCATTGAGAGGGACGAAATCTGAACTGTAGATCTACGAATTCCATAAACAAGAGTAAAAGCCGTTACTGAAATTTCGTCTACAAGGATTATTTTTATACTCTTCGTGGGATTTTTTTATTTTTATATTTGCTTTGTGGGAATTTAGGAAATGATTATTCAGTCACACGTGCTTCCACCTGTTCATGTTTTCATATTCTTCATTACCTATACTTTGATTAATTGCATAACCAAAAGCAAAGTGTATTATTCTTAAACACACGAAGATAATGCACTATTAAAAGTAACACTACACTTAGTAGTAGTAGTAGTAGTAGTAGTAGTAGTAGTAGTAGTAGTGGTGGTGGTGGTAGCAGTAGTAGTAGTAGTAGTAGTAGTAATAGTAGTAGTGGTGGTGGTGGTAGCAGTAGTAGTAGTAATAGTAGTAGTAGTGCTGGTGGTGGTAGTAGTAGTATAGACTAGAAATATATAGACAGCTTATATGCAAAGTAGTAGTAGCAGTGGTAGTAGTAGTAGTAGTAGTAGTAGTCGTAGTAGTATCACTAAGTGAGGAAAGAAAACACAAAATTCTGAGTGTGTAAAATTTGTCGGACCTAATGCCATATTACAAGCAAAGTCTATCTTGTATTCATCACGATACAAAATACGACAGACACTGTACAGTCCTGTTCCAGAATATTAGACTGTATATAAGTACTTCTAACGTTACACAGAACAGACCTTACACAGTAGGTTAGATAGTTTAGGTACTGCCAAATATTCTTCATCCAATTACCAATATTCCGACACTAGACGATTTTCTAAGCCAAACATTTTCACGGAAAATTTAAAGCGTTCTGAAAATATAAATAATTATTACAATAAATACGCTGAATCGAAAAAGAATACTCTACATCCTCTTGTGTTTCTGTACTGTGTAACTTATACCATAAACGTAAAATGTGCAGACTATATATCGCAATCTCTCCGTCCACATTCCTTATCTCGGAAAGTACCAATTAGATTGATAAAATTTTTATTATGCTTACGCATCATAACAATGTCATTAATCGATATATATTGTATGTCACATAATGAGACTCTTTTTAAAACACGGAACTCAATAAAGCAGAGAGCGTGGTCATAATCGCTCCCCGTGCAGCGACAGATGTCGTCCGCTCTAGAACGAGCAGTCCCGAATTATTGCTGAGTACCACAGAGATGGCGGGGCCATTGGTCACTATGCAGTAATGCGACTACAAGTAGGTTCCGTGTCCAGATGGACAAATGTACGACTTCATTCCTACAAGAAATCCAAATTGACTTTGAAAAATCCTTCCAAACAAGAACATTTGCAAAAGTGTACTGGGTATTTTAAATAATATACGTGTATCTCAAAACGTTCACAACTCTAATTTGAAATACATCTCGACAATGGGAACACTTAGCGAAAAACGGAAAGAATAATTTGTTGCAAAGGTTTCTGGTTTATGACACAACTTTGTAATCCGGCAGGTGGATATCGACGTTTCGAAGATACCTAGCGTTGAAACCATTACAACTAACAAGAAGGAGACAGAAAGTTTCTACGCAACGATTGTACCCAACCACTATACTAGAACGTAAGGTCATAATCCAGATCAGATGACATATCTTGAATACCACAAAAAGCCTCAAATATTAGAGAACAGTTCACCATACAAGAAAAATACGTGACGTAAATAAAATTCAAGGTCAACAAGGTACACCAAATAACACAAGAGCATTTAGAAAATATTCAAACTTTTTTGTAACACACTGTTACATTAACATACACACTAATAATAATAATAATAATAATAATAATAATAAACTATTCCTTGTTTGATAAACTGGTATTTACAATGTTGTCTACCTGAAAAGCAAGACTGTCCCAAAGGCAAAGAAATGACTTTCGCCTGACTGGTAAAGGACTTCGAAAGCTAAGTCCAACTCCAACTCCGTTCATGGGTACAATGTACGGGCACATTTTCATACGTTTTATAGTCCTGTGTATGTACAGGCTTTGAGATTAGCCGACGACCACCGAAAGAACAGCATTCAGTAAATCTGATGGGAAGATGTACTCTTGAGAAACGAAAAGCCTACGACTTAGCTTCGAACAAGAAATCCCTCAAAGACCTGAGCACTACTCATTAGTCTGTGTTCACCAAGAATTTCTGTTGTTACACATGGGGTAATAAAGATTTGTGTGTGCATGTAAGAGAGAAGGCCTCCATTCTTGCAAGTACTGATTTGGCTACAAGCCGAGATATGTTGAAATAATGACACACTGCACATTATGGGTGAATAATTTGGTGGTATCCACCGTTAAGGCTTTCATTTTGATTTATCTAAATGTTGAGGGTTGCAGCAGAAGCATGTAGCAGCAAATTGGAGCTTATGAACTATCCCAGCCTTGAGATGAAGTTAGAAAACGGCAAAGAACCTGTATTCAGATGGCCTGTGGCAGGCTAAACACATGAACCTCCCACACAAAACAGGTCTGTGGCAGGCTTAACACATGAACCTCCTATACAAAACAAACAGATTGATTGTGTATGGCCTAATAATCGCTGTTTCATGTGAGGTAAAGTTAGCGTTTACCCTAGAACAGGTCCCTAAGGCTCAGAGGTGAAGCAGAGTTATAGCTCTACTCTTTCTTTAATCTCGGTCTAGATATGAGTGTCTGGTTAACGCCATAGCCCGACCGCTTTAAACCCGGGAAAGAGACACTGTACAATTTATACGGGAGGCTGAGTGGACCCCAGAGTCGGTCGGAAAGGATGAGGAATATCTCACTCCCACCGGAATTCGATCCCCGGACCGCCTAGTCCGTAGCAAGTCGCTATACCGCCTGCGCCATCGCGGCCTACATTTATTATGAGCATCCTACAACACACAAAACACACTGTGCAGGCACAACATAGTTTTTAATATTAGAACGTTCGGTACATAGAGTTACCACTGTGACTAAAGTGGTTATTTTACCCATATTATTATTTTTGCACATGGATTGTACCCTCCGCTTGATACGATTCAAAGTTGAAAATATTAATCTTTAGATATACTGTAGGATTCGTTGGGTGGGGATCGGACCATCATCCGTTGGGTACATTAAGACAATGGAAAACGTGGGCAAAAGTCCACGCAGTGACAGGGATTTGAACCTAGGGTACCAGTGTTCAAGTGATCCAGAACCGTAAATGTAGTATATTTGGCAATGTAATGTTTGCCCTAATTTCCTTCCACTAAAGATATAGGAGCATAAGCTTATAAGACTATCCTGTTGTGTGCGTGCGTGCGCGTGTGTGTGCTTGTGTGTGTGTGTGTGTCAATTTCGACTTTTTAATCGGATGAGCAGTTTTTATGAAACTTGGTATTATGCCATCAAGTACTGCGAGGTTGTGAGGAAAGGAACGACACTAACGCCATTGGCTCCAGGGCTTTAAAATGACGCACGGTAAAAGCTATCGGAAATGTACTCTTTTTAATGTAATCTTTTTTTGCTGGATGTATAACAACAAGATGGCGGGCACATGCAAATCTTTTTTTTTATTTCCTGTTTGATGGTGAATATTCAAGAAACACTGGAACTATGCATTTTTAATTGGTACGGAGAGAGATCATAAATAAATAGAAGCATTTTTGTAATATATTGACGTTAACAGCTACCAACATATTGGATAAACATGTTTCACGTGCCCATAAACTTTACATAAGCAGTTATTTCTTTACAAAGCACAACATAATAATAATAATAATAACACAGTAATGGACCTGTCAGAGAAGAAATATATGCACAAGGACAGCAGGGGTAGAATTCGCTCAGAACTCCTTATACTAGACACTACGACAGACTATTTTCAGTCTTGAGATAACACGGCGCCATCAACATCTGCCTCGTCTATTTTTTTAATAGTGCAAGAGACCCTTGTGACCCAGAGCCTCCTCATTATCGAGGTTTCACGACCACACTCCTTCAGACACACCACGAGCTATAGGACTATTGAGGACGAGTGGTCAGACCGAAGCATAGAGCTCTACCTGACAACACACAACACTCACAACAGAGAGACATCCATGCCTCCGGCGGGATTCGGACCCGCAATCCCAGCAAGCGAGCGGTCACAGACCCACTCATTAGACCGAGCGGCCATTGGGATCGACGTCTTTGCCTATACCCCGAGCAAACTTCTACATACTGCTTATTGTTATCTGTGAACAAGCTAACAGTTCAATATAGTAGGAACCAGGTCAAAGTAGAAAGTTTGTGTTTAATTTTGTGAGACTCTGTGTTACAACAAAGAAGCCGGGTTAGCGTAGTATCTAAGGCGTCTCGCTATGCGACGGGCGGTTTGGGGCTCAAACCCCGGTCACAGCGAAATTTTCCTCGCCCATCCAGACCTACCACTGGCCCGCCCAACATCCTGTAAAATGGCTAACGTATCTCTTTCCCAGGGCTTGGCTTTGACCCACCACTCCATCTCGAGCCGAGATTAAGACAGGATGGAAGAGCTATACCTTATTTCTATGATGAACTTTACTTTTACCTGTGCTTCACTCATGAAAGTGACCAATTGATTTTCTGCGACTACTCTAATGCGTCAGGCCTAGGGGTCATGGGTTGTTTCTTTGCTAAGTTTGTTGACTATACTCTGTTTATTTAGTGTCACATGGTAGGAAGAATCTGAGTGAAGAATTATAAATTATTTTGAAGAAAACAACCGTGACCTTTCTTAAGATACTTTCTCAGCTTTAGCTAGATTCCAGAGGAACTTAGGAAAAACGCGAAGAAACTCAGTTACGATATTCACGCCCAGGGCTGGGAATTAGGACTTTCGCGCTTAAGCAGGAGAATTAGAACTTTCACCAATGACATACGCCCGGCTGGATAGGCAGGCTACGTGGAACTGGATATGAAGTCTTCAAGTAACCATATGCCTCTAGCTCCGGCAGTTTATGGGTTGCTATCCATCACATCCCAATACCGAACAAATACAGACACTCCCCGGCTTAACCAATAATCACGTTTCTAAAGGCCCGGCACAACTGGATTTTTGAGCAATTCAGGATTAAGTATGCATATGTTCAAATGTATACGTACATATGCAAATGAAGCCTATTAAAATCCAAACTCTTAAGACAATGGAACCTGATCGGCTGCAGCATGACCGCCCCGTCTTCTGTGTTATTGCCCAGCAGTATTCTTCCTCTACCTGCGTCTCGTACAGCTTTCTTTCTCTCAAAGAAAAATTCGCCACACTTTTAAATAAGAAATTTAATTTCTTCACTCTTTTTAATTCCGCTATTCTGAAATTGCTTAGATTAAATTTTTCTAGGACTGGGAATGTATATATTAAAAACACTCGCTGCGACAGAGTTTAAGGCATGTTCGTTTTAATGACCCTCATCCTACCAACAAATATTCTTAGAAGACCAATATGACATATCATGTTTAATGAATCATTAGTTATTGGCTTTATAAAACATTTCGCAGTCACCATCCCATCTTTTATTTATCTAAAACACTGTTAAGTTAAAATACTTATTCTCTTAAAACGCGACCACTCATATCTCAAGACCTAGAATTAAAGGATCACAGCGGCTTTTATAAAATCAACTTCGCATGACCGCTATAATGACACATGATATGGGGGAGTTCGGAATTATCAGAACGCGGAGTTCTCTAAAACCATGGTATTCGTTCAGACTGTACGGCAGGAAGTCAATGCTTATAATAGTATTGCCAGTGAAAGATCATGGCACCTACAGACTCGAACAGGAAGGCCGACTGAAGCTTTAAAAAACTCGTGTTTATTTACCTTCTAAGGCACACCAGTATTTAATCGTGTGTTTTAGCTGGCAATAACACTGCTTACTGTCAACAGATTCTGCATTCATGTTCTGTGCGATCCTCAAAATAAACAGCAATTATTGTTCCAAAACGGAATTGATGAGGGGGTATTTGTGTGTAGGCGCCTTCGCAAAATTTCGAAAAGCCACTATTAGCTTCGTCATGTCTGTCTATCCGTCCGTCTTCATGGAACAACTCGTCCCCCACTAGACGGATTTTCATGAAATGTTGAATTTGAGTATTTCCGAATATCTGTCGATAAACCCCTAGCTTCATCAAAACCTGAAACGAATAACGGTTATTTTACAAGAAGACCAAGAAAAATTTTTTCATCATATCTCGCTCAGTTCAGACGAAAATTGTAGAGAAAATATAAGCACATTTCATGTTAGACGACATTTCTCGAAAATCGTCCCGTTTATGAGATAGTGTGGAAACATAGTGTAGAGCCGGACGGACCACAAATAACAACATGGCGCATGTGCGTTGCATGCTGGGTACCGATGGCTACAAAGACATACTCAGAATGTGTAATATTTATTGCTTTTTCACTCCAGCAATGGTTGCACGAACGTGCTTCAAAGTGACGTTATAGTACCTTGTCTGTCTTCTTAAATATTACTTCCATAAATTTTATGCTTCAGGCGACTAAAGAATACTGTCTACTAAATCATGCTAATGAATTCAGACTTAGGAATTTACTGTGATTCTGTCGTGGAAGTAACTCATTTGACACAAAATAGATGTTCAGCATTCATTTTTGAATGGAAGCGTCCCGATGTGCTTATAAACGTAATATAATACGTCAGCACAACTACTTTATTACTCAAGGCGTTTACATAGGCTACATGTTTCGGCTATAAATAGTTATCTTCAGGTCTATTTTTGTCATTTAAGTCTCAAAGGGTGTGCTTGCAAATTGCACGTCACACTCTTTGAGACAAATAATTAAATTTATGTATTCCATGGATGTAAACACGATGGGATCCCAAAGTGTGCATAGCATCCTTGTGACTTAAATGACAAAAATAGGCCTGAAGATAACGATTTATAGTCTAAACATGTAGCCTATGTAAACGCCTTGAGTAATAAAGTAGTTGTGCTGACGTACACTGTTTAGTATTATATTGCATTCATTTTTTAAGTAAATTCATATATAGTTGCAAAAAAGTGAGGTAGCTAGATCTTTTGTCTCGCGGAACGAGTTATCACAATGGCCGCCCGTAACAAAAATTATGTACGTTAGAAAAAATCACAGTTATTTACTGAATTTCCTATTAATTATCTAAACTATCTAAAGATTGATGAGCGCAGAGAATTTTTTTCCGTGTAAAGTGTTAATTTTGCTCCACATTGAACTCCACTGCCCAGGACGGTCGCACCATTCTCTCTCTTTCAACCCACTTACGCCTTGATTGTATACACAAGCCGTAGAACACATTTGTGGTCAAAATATTGGAATAAAAAAGAATGACGTGAAAATTACAATTAGCTGCCCTATAAAAGTGTTAAAATAGCTTGTAATCGAGTAAATAAAAACATCAGCCTTCGCTCAGAATAAATCTGCTGAATGATGCTAATTTGAATTTTGCTGTCAAAGATGACACTATGAATTCCCTCCCTTCGCATGGTCACACCACAGTCAGGATACCCATGCGCGTGTCCCTGCAGAAATGACTAAGTTAACACCTTTCATTGCATGTCGCGTTTCACGCAACAAAAATTATCGTAACAGGGTGTTTCTTGTATCGCCCACCACAACATGGCAGCTCCGTCTCATAAAAAGCCTGCATAAGCTGTGCCACAATTTGACAAGAGTCGTACTCAGGTCAGCCATCAAAGATACTCTCTGCAGTAGAGTCCTTAGGATCAACATGACTAATACGAAAGACCGATATTGGATGCTATCCTGAATTGCTCCCATCTATCGTCTATTCTCAAAATTTTCCCTCTTCGGTTAACCTCCATGTTGAGTATGCAGCGTGGAGATTTAAGAGACTGCAGACTGCTGTCTCAGATGAAGAGAGATGTAAGGAAATTCCTCTGAAAATTCAAAGCGTTTATAATGCGAAAATCATTAGCATCAGATAACCAGCATGTTTAGGGACGCATTTCGCATTTAACAATTGGAGCCCACTCAGCTTTCAATGTGTACTGGGTCATTCCCGAGGGTAAAACGGACGGGGCGTGACGTTAACCACCCAAAACCATCTAGCGTTGAGGTTAACTCATAGCAGACTCATGTTCCTTCATGGTAGGTTATACGGTGAAATTTACCTACACATTTTCCCCCTCACGGTACATTTTAAACGCCTACCGCCTGGGATTTACGGATTTTTTAAATGGTGTAAGACCTGCGCAAGCAGTGTATCTGTTTCTTCATCTTCCCCCTTATCCCACACGCTTCGTCTTCCTTATTACTGACAATTTTTTTGTTTAGTTTTGTTGACAAAAGACGTTGCGCAACAAATTAGGAAATTTCAGTAGGGCGTAAAGCTTTGGGCGTTTTCATCGTTCTGTTCACCCTGGATTTGTAAGGTCTTAATCGTTTCATTTTTACTCGCATTTTTATGGCACTCTACCGCAACAGCACGACTGATCTTCTCTCGTCAATGCGAAAGACATTTATTTGTATACCGTGTTTTATCCCTTGTCCAGTGGTGCACAAATTTTAAAAATTCTGGAAGACATTTCAAAATTCTACGCTCCAGAATGGTGACATAAACCAAGTTCCATATTGAGTACCTACAAAACTACGCTCCACCGAACGCTACTCTGTACCATGGGTGATATAAAACCCGGAATTTATGCACTCCTGATCTTGGCGGTGAATCTTCTTGTCACAGACAACTGCACCTGGCAACTACACCGCTATTTATAGCATTATAAAGCCTTCATTACAAAAGACGTAACAACGCAAACGAGATCAAATACTCGTACTCTGTGGACTTTGCAGCAGTCGCACTGTCACGAAGCGTGCTTCGCAATACGACACTTTATACGAAAGATTTATAGGGGCTTATCCCTAACAATGGCGCAGTAATGTTTCCTTCAGGAGGGATTTTTGGATAATGCTTGCACGACTTGCTGGACCTTCATTATCAATGTCTCGCAAAAAATAAAGCTGTCCCTCTGCACGAATGACGGAATGTGGACAGTGAAGCTACACCTACAGTCATTCTGAATACCAGTTAAAGGCGGTATTTACTGGTCAGCTTCATGGCACAGCCGCTTTAACCCCCGGAAAAAGAACCTCCTTAACACACCGAATGAGATGCCTGTTGGGCCCTACACCTAGTCACTACGTACCGGAAGGAATAAAAATTCCGTATCTCGAACCACAATCCCTAGGTTGTTTATACCGTGGCCTAGTCACTGTATTATTATATAATAAAATACTTTCCTCCTTGATATGTCAAAATATACTTCGCGAATTTGTAAATTATATAAAACCGGTGAAAAGAAATACAGGAGTCCTCACCCCCCGGAAAAAGCCACTTAACCGGAAAACATTCTCTCGCAATAAGGAATCCTGTTAATACCGGCATGAGTCAATCACACCAGTTATTTCCAATTCAGTTATTCTAGTTCCACGCAGGCAGTTGCAAATTAAACGGGAAGTTCGGTAAATAATAAAGAAATTTACAATACAATTTAGTGTACATTTTACCATCCGGTTAACAAAATTTGTGTCAATCTCTTTACTACATTCATCACATCATAACAACTAAACAGCTTAATTAGTTTGGTACAGCCTGTTTGAAGAAATGACATGAATATCTGGCGCTTTAACTTGACTGGTCTTATGGTGTGAAACCTGTAAAATCAAGACGCAAAAGCAATCCAGAAACCCTAGAATACATCTACAGGGCGATCGGTATGTTAGTATTACGTGGCGTGTCTGGCAGGGAGCTACATAAAAATCTCTAAAATATGCTTTATGCTGGTGGGGTGAGAGGTTTTCGAAGTTGATGGTTTTATCAGAGAGAGACACCGAAATGTTCTGCTGAATATTTAGGCCTGTTCTACCTGTGGAAATCCAGAACACAAATACATGCTGCGTAAAGACGTGACACAGCTCAGTCAGTTAGCCGGCGGTTTCTTCCCTGCGTATGATACGTCCTTATGTCACATGCACAAAAGCGTGCGCCAAAATATGTCACGCTACTAACTTAAAGGTAATTTCTCAGCGAAGTATGAACAAACATGTACCAAATCAACCGGAACAATTCAGCTGAGTTTATAAGTAACAGGGAATGTGAATATGACTGACTGGTGTCCTTGACAATGAATCAGAGTTGATGTTTCAACTCTTAACATCAAATCATTAGGGTTATCACAAATATTTGCCCTGCAGTCGACTGATCCTATAACAGAAATGAGTACCAAATATACCTCCTGGGGGGTAAAGGGGGTCGGTTCTTAGGGCTCAAAACCTTGCCAAATTTTTGTGCCGATTCTCTGGAAAGTCTGGAAGCCTCAACTCTCTAGAGCCCTAATGTCCTCTCCAGTCCTGTAATAGGATGGCTATCATAAATGATTGAAAGAGCGTATTGTTTCTTTATGTCCGTTAGTTGACCATGACTCACGAGCCTATTTCAAATTTCACTGTAAAATGTGGTTCATACAGAGGACATGTGTGTTTACGTACGGCCTATGTGCAATATGCGAAGTAGGAAGTGCACTTTTGGGAAGTCAGTTCCGTTTGTTACACAGATTTCTGTCCAAAATTTGATAATTCCATGTCTGCTTGTATATCTACACAGTTCCACACCCAAATCCAAAGTAACCTTTGCAGACACAATACGAAATTCAAATGAAATTGTTTTTATGCATCCATTCTGTTACGATTTTTTTTCCAATAAAGTCTGATTGAATCCTATTTGATTTCTTTATGTTCCCACGTGTGAAAGAATTCTTCTTCTTCTTCTTCTTCTTCTTCTTCTTCTTCTATTGACTCTACAACCCTGGATGGGTCTTGTTCTGTTCGACAATTCTATTCCACACTTGTCTATCCTCAATCTCCACCCCCCAGCCAGTAATTACGTGTGAAAGAATTACGCTGAGGAATTAAAAACACAAATAACAATAAAGAATAAAGATTTACGGTAAAAAAAACAGGTGGGAAAAACAATGACATTAACGTCAGTTGCTAAAATTTTCCAAATTTTGTTACACGGATGAAAAATATGTAGCGATCCAGAGCAAGGGAAGAGAAGCACTGAAAAATTAATTAAATATGTGATTTCCCTTTTGACAAAAGGTGTTTGACTCACAAACGCAATTAATTTTTTTTAAATGCACCTGATACGTTGATTACAGTAATTCACTAAAGTTCTGCTACTTTCAAACACAAGATTTGTCTTATAGAATAAAGAAACAAGAAAAACGTGTATGCTTTATTGAATAAGTAGTCAGTAAAACACTTACCAATTACGCAATTTGGATTTTTCCGTAACGCTATCAAAATACATTTAAAATAACGCGAGATGCTAATGAAGCGACAGACATCCTCTGTCAAAAATTGTGTGTACATTTGATTTCTTGGTTAACTGTAAGGGAAAGCATCTACGCAGAAATGTAAATTATTTTCGGGCCAACAGGTCCTACATGTCTTCGTAGTTGCACAGTGCGTGTTGATAATATTAAGTCCTTTATTCGTCCAACTAAGGCAGACAAATTATTATAAAATTGTTAAACAGTTAAAATAATTTAAAATTAAAATACTTGCTCCAACATGTTTCGGTTTACATAAACCATCATCAGGGAGCTCACAGACTGTGCTTCGCTAAAGTTACACATCGTTATTTTAAGTTATCGGTATTGTGGCTGCATATGCAGCCACAATACCGATAACTTAAACTTTTGGCGCCGGAATTATTTTTTTTAATTTTAGCACATTCTGTATATAAAATGTGAATAATACAGGACCAAATATGTTAGAATTATGAAACAAATTGCATTTTGAAGAGAAAAAAACGGAGAGTATACACCATGTTTAAAATATTCGGTATCTATATTTGTTGATATAAATATATAAAATGCAACTTTGGAGGTTAGCGGTGCAATACGTGAACTAAAGTTGACGTTTGGCGTCTAAAGGTTAAAATAACGATGTGTAACTTTAGCGAAGCACAGGCTGTGAGCTCCCTGATTATGGTTTATGTAAACCGAAATATGTTGGAGCAAGTATTTTAATTTTAAACTATTTTAACTGCTTAACAATTTTATAATAATTTGTGTGCATTAGTTGGACAAATAAAGGACTTAATAGATCCTACATATATTTTAATTTAGTCATCCCATTGTGACTTACTGAGGAAGGTATATATATATATATATATATATATATATATATATATATATACACACACAACATATTCAGGTCACAGGGCGCATTATCAAGTTATCACCATAAAATAAATACAGAAAATTATTTGGATATTTTATAAATAACTTATAACCTATATATTGTACACACACATAATAAATTATAGAACTAAACTGGTTCGTTGTGATTGACGGGATATAAGGTCTTCTTCTTTCATATGATTAACTGTTACGTTACATGGAAACATCTACGACTTCTGCTCTCTGATCCAGACATATATCTACTGTACACTGATTGCTTACCCAGTATAACGCGTCGCCCAGCGATTTACAACACACCAATCTTCTAGGTGACGCAGTATTGCCACTCTCCGAGGACAATGCCGATATGTGAAGCTAGTTTAGAGATTAAACATCCGGGTCATTTCTTATTTTCAGTATCTTCGATCTAAAATTGTATTTTAATTTCTATTAATAGGAAACAAATTTTATTTTCACTGAAACAAAACTTGAAACCATATGTACTGTTACTTTGTTCTTTTAGTTAGCCTTCTAGCAAATTCTCCTAGATCAAGCAAGGAACCAGTGAATATGTGCTCTGTTGACCAATGACAGTTCATTCACTGCCATTATATCAACATCTTATGTTTGTTTGTTTAAAATTTCTTACGTTGTAACAAAGGCAAATGCTACGAAATCCTTCATTTTCTAACAACCTCGTTATCTGCGACGTGATACTTCAACAGCCAGAAATGTTGAACTTTTACTTTAATTATTGCAAAACGAGTAAGGCCTTACACGCTTCATTAATTATTAATTACGTGACACTATAAACAATTAAACAATAAATAACCTGTGTTCGACGGGATTTAGTACTAGAATAAACTAATATAACACGTGGGACATGACAAAACACTGATAGATGTAAATTTCGTGTTTTCGAGTCTGCAGCGCGTCTGAGTGGGTAACCACGACCAACAACCATTCACTACGCTCTGAACCCGACTACCGACTGTACTCTGCAAGTTGCGTGTGGGTAAAGTCTGGCTCATCGCTTGCTTCTGCGTACGAGGTACCCCTCCAGTCAGCCGGCCGGTCCATCAACGGGCAACATTGCGCCAGCGCAGAGGCGTCCTCGCTAGCTACAGCATTGCCAACTGATATTTATTATTTCCCGCCATGTACATGCTGAAAACACACCAGAATAACAATAGACCCAATTTCTATCAACGTTAGGCAAATATGTCTCTACAGCTGAAAGAAATTAATTAACTTGCCTCGCATTGCAGTCGGATTATCGCACTTTTTTACACCTCGATGATCAGACTGCAATATATACACGTCGCTTCCAAGAAGTTTATATCTAATTGCCTCCGTCACATTATCCTAATTAATACCTTTAACGGTTTATAAACGTTAAATTATACATTTGAAGCATTCTATATGGTTTACTCTACATTTGTATTTTAACCTTTAGACGCCTAACGTCAACTATTGTTGACGTACCGCACTGTTAACCTCCAAAGTTTCATTTTATATATTTATTAAAAAAATATAGGTACCGAATATTTTAAACATGGTATATACTCTCCGTTTTTTATCTTCAAAATGCAGTTTGTTTCATAATTCTAACATATTTGGTTCCTGTATTATTCACATTTTATATACAGGGTGTGCTAAAATTAAAAAATAATTCCGGCGCCAAAAGGTTAATTTGGAAAAGTGAGATCTCAAACTTGACACACAGTTATAAAATATAACCCTTATAAGTCTGGTGATGGTTAATTCTTTCTGCACCATCATTTAATGTTCTGAAAATTTTCGGGGTTAAAGCTATGGGGTGCTGAAGTCTACAAAAAAACCAATTCAAAGTCCAGATTTCTCGGTAGTCACTAGGTTGTCTGCAGAAGTAGCCGATTGAACTGAACCTCCATTTTTATCGTTTGATACACAAAGGTACTAATTCCTGTCATTACACTTACATTGGTAGCACCTGTTCCTTGCACCTTTTGTACGCCTAAACTGAGATATGTGAGTGACTGTCTTATGGCCTTTAGCAGTACTTTGTTTCATAAAAGTCAAACGCTGCTATCACTTGTTCCACTGGGATGTATTACGGCTAATGCTGAGAGCCGTGTAACGCTAAACTCAGTTGATTCTTCTACAAGAATACTTTACGTTCTATCACCAATATCTCTCGGCACATCATTTGTAAATTGAGGATACATATATTTCTGATTATAGCACTGTACTTTGTACGACGCGTTTGTATTTTAAGGAAAGTTGTGTTGTCTTTACAATACGTTTCACACAAACCACTCAAGTAATAAAATGGAATTAATGAGCAATGAACTGAAACAAAAGAAGCGAACCTTCCACATTGTTTAAATCCATTTATTCAGCAAGGTTAAAGTCCAGCTCTGTTTGCTGTAGACTTGAAAACGGAGCAACTGCAAATTCATGTTTCTTTGTCTCGCAATGGCTCAATAATTCCGCGTAAACTAGTGGCGAATTCTCGGTATGGCTAAAATTGTGTCGCCATACCATTGAAATGTAATCAATGACTCTCTTTTTCTATTACAAAAATAGCAAAAACTTGTAACTCTTTCTGTCCGATTATCATTACTTGCGTGTTATTCATAATTTGAATAGCGCATTTGTTAAAAGGCTAGAGGTACGGAGAATGTCCTCCACACCTTGTCACTGGCAGTGTGCGTTTCAAAGACAGACGGCAATGTGGTTTTGTCTCATCAGCGTATTCTGTCAAAAGGAGAACTCCATCGCTATCCCACAAGTAATGCGGAGATAATGCAGCCATACTTACTCGTCGGTTGTGTAACAAGCGAGAAAGAGAGGGCAGACGAGACAGAAGACAGGACTTGTCCGTATCCTAGTTATGGGGTACACTTACCGCACTATGCACTAAAAACTGCAAAAAGCTGAAAGGCATTATTAGTTGCAAACCCGCTTTGGTATTGAGGAACCAGGTCTTCTGGGCTATTGCGCTGAGTGGTTGAGTAACTGCTTGCCGACATTTCGAAGGAACGTAGTGCCGTCATCTTCAGAGTCAGTAGTCTGTGAACTGAATCATAACACTGAAGAATGCGGAATATTGCCACGAAGCTTAGTAAAGAAATTAGACACATCCGAAAGCAAAAAATCTGAAGGCCAGGGTCCTCAACATTTACTCGGTGAAAGCCTCTAATTACTGTTTTCGTATTGTTAATAATACATTTATTTCTAATTATTTTATCTTCCTAGTTTTTCCTCTTGTTGACGCATGATTGATTTTCAACGGTAAAATGAAAGATAAAATTGTTCATATTATTTGGACGTTAGTCTCCATGAATATATAACAATATTACTCAGTGAGTTTAAAAGAGAAATCGGAGTATTTTTCAGGATAAATTCTGAAAAGTGCCATCTCCGTTGTGCGTAGTAATTAATAGGTAGGGTAATTACAGCCAATAACACAACAATGTATATCTAATTGATGTTAATTAAAAAATTATAAAAACTACATGTTTCGGCCACTATTGGCCATCATCAGGTTTTTCATCCGAAAGATTTGTATGCTGTAAGAGTGGTTATATAAAGCATGCAGCCGTGTATCGATGTTGAGATCTCATCATCGAGGATTTTGAGTTAGACGTGGCATATAGCCTGGGTATGGAGCCTAGTGATGTGGGCTGTGAGCCAGTTTGTTCCCGTTGTAGATGTAATTGCGGGTTACTCAGTATAATGTTTCGTCTTTGTATGTAACTGTCGTCGATGGGGTGTTCGCTTCTTGGGTTCTTAGTGTGTAGGCTTGGTGTGATGGTAGTGTCTGCGGGAGAAGAAGAAAAATGTGTGTGTGTGTGTGTGTGTGCATGCGGGTTGGTAACTCAGTCGAATGAGATTTCCCTCTCATGACTAGGAGGTTAATAAATAAATGGTTCAGACATGTGCGTTGTACTCTTACATCCCTTTTGGTATTTCTAATGTGTCCGGTTGCTCCTTATTGCTGGTGTTTGCGTGTGATCTCTTCTTCGTTTTGGGTTTGCCCAGCCAAACACAAATATGCTGCCATAAGATTCCTGTACAACAGGTTAAACACATACAACCTGCACGAAGACGAATACGGAACAGAAGTAAACACCATCCACAGCATCATTTTCAACAACGCCTTCCCGATCCACCCTCGCAACCCACCCCACCCAAGTAAAATCACCACTCCCAACAGACAGACAACCACAACTACACGTAAATGGGCTAGGTTTACCTACGTTGGCAGAGAGACGACCTTCATCACCAACTTGTTCAAAAAGACTGACCTGATAATAGCACTACGAACCAATAATACCATTCAAAGATTACTAATGCACATTAAACAGATAACAGAAAAAGCCGACAAGTGCACACAGTCCGGGGTGTACAAACTGACCTGCCCGGACTGCAACAGCCGTATGTGGGGCAAACTGGAAGAAATTTTTTGCGCGATTTAACGAACACAAAGTCGCATTTAAGACAAATAGCCACACTTCAAAATTTGCAAAACACCTCATCGAACAGGCACACTCTTTCGGCCCCATCCACAACACAATGCAGATACTACAACGCCACAGCAAAGGGGCGCACCTCAATACCATCGAGCGATACTACATTTATGCAGAATTTACTAAAGACAACCACCTAAATGACGAACATACTCTATTCCCTAATAAGATATTCGAAGCCTTGCTAAAACCTGACCAGCCATAAAACCCCCTTTCTCCCCGAACCTTCAAAGAAGTCACACAAAACCCACCACCCCAAAGCAGATCCTGCATCCCACACAAAGAGCACAACAGTAAACGACAGTACATACGAAGTGGCCGCATAAGAAATACCACGCGACTCGCACTACAACGTGGACAGTGAACATTTACCAAAAGTGACACATCCACACAAGACTGAGAATTGTGAAGACAACCACACACAAATATCCTACGCGTGCCGTATAATCTACGCGTGCGCAAACACCAGAGTGACGCATACACGATAATATTAAACGTGATAGCGAACAGTCGCCGGCAGAGGCGCAACAAACAATGAACTGAACAGAACACAAATACATTCTTGCCAGACTACGATACACAACATTCAGCTCTTACGTGGTTAATACACATGATAAACGACAGACTATATGGAGAAACGGTGAGCAGGAACTAACAGTCAATAAAACACAGTGCCTAGTGATAGATAACAGTGAACCGAACGCAACAGAGGATTCGTCCATCAGACTACTATACACAGTGCAACAGTCTCACATGGACACTAGACTAACACATAATACGACGAAAGCCAAGCACACCCAAAACGAAGAAGAGATCAAACGCACACACCAACAATAAGGAGCAACTGGATACATTATAAATGCCAAAAGGGATATAAGATTACAACACACATGTAAGTACCAATTATTTATTTACCCCCTAGTCACGAGAGGGAAATCTCATTCCACTGAGTTACCAACCCGCACACACACACACACACACACACACATTTTTCTTCTTCTCCCGCAGAAACTACCATTACACCAAGCCTACACACTAAGAACCCAAGAAGCAAACAACCCATCGACGACAGTTACATACGAAGGCGAAACATTATACTGAGTAACCCGCAATGACATCTACAACGGGATCAAAATGGACACTAACCTACAACGCCCCCCCCCCCCCAACTGGCTCACAGCCCACATCACTAGGCTCCATACCCAGGCTATATGCCACGTCTAACTCAAAATCCTCGATGATGAGATCTCAACATCGATACACGGCTGCTTGTGTTATATAACCACTCTTACAGCATACAAACCTTTCGGTTGAAAAACCTGATGATGGCCAATGTTGGCCGAAACATGTAGTTTTTATCATTTTCTAAAAAAATCAATTAGATATATATTGTTGTGTTATTGGCTGTAATCACCCTACCTATTAATTCAGGATCAAGTCTTCGTAATAAGCACTCTATAAATATGGCTGTTTTCGCACCAGAACCCCCGCCTTTCCGTCCAAGTTCCGCTCGACCCGACAGAAAATACTCTCATATACTGCTATTGTACATTCCTGTACGATTCGTTCGTGTTCATTGTGGTGACACATTTATATCCTTTCCAAGTTGCAATTCAATGGAAGGAGTCTGGTCACGGAAGTGGCGTATGATTTCATTTGTCTTCCAAGTGGGCGGTGAAGTACAGACTAGAAGCATTTGTTATGCTGTAAGTTTTTATAAGATCGTAATACTGAGATGTAGAAAACTAATTTTAAGTCATTTTACTCTTTAATCACCCCACACCCTCTGAAGAACGTATGTGTGCGAAGTTTATAAACGTGTGATTCAGCATTCGGTAGGGATGCCATCCTAAGAATGAGAGCAGAGGGTACACGTAAGACGAAAAAGGACGTAGACTAATCCCAACTTACCTTACACAAAGATTAAGACAGCAGACAAGGAAAATAAGGGAGTGGAATTTCATTTCAAATGACTGAATTATATCAGGTAAGAATTTTAGGTTATTGTCTTTTGCGGATAATACAAGAGCTCTGTGTTATATTTATATGTTGGTTTATTGTTATAACTTTTATTGTATTATTATTATTATTATTATTATTTGTTGCTACTTCTGCCTTGGACAATGGTGATTATTTCTGGAAGGGGGGATGGGTAATTAAAAGGAATTCTGTACCCTTCCGCACGACCTGCCCTCTGGATCAGGCTTTGTCACTGCTAACCAGCATACGACTATGACAGACCCTGCGAAATGTCCTAGCATCACCACCATCTGTCCTTGCCAACCATTCAACAACGTCTAATTGCGCATGCAGTAGTAGCGAAATTTCTGTAAATTTAAGGGTGTTTACTTTATCCATAATTTGTGGTATGTCTAACACAAATATTTTGAACTCAAATTTACGCCAGTCTCTTAACACACACCTAACCGCACCTGTAAGACGTCAGCTAACAGTACAAGGGTCAAGATCTTCCCTCTTCTGGGATGTTACGCAGCTTAGATTGGTAGTTAGTTACAGTTCTTTCGGGTTAACATATCAGTCCTATATTTAAGGATTAAGCATTCCAAGAATGACCGACTGCTTGATCCTTGAAGAAGGAAGCGATAGGTGGTCCCGAAACGTCTGTAACTAACTGCCATTCTATGCTGATTAACATACCAGAAAACCGAAGATCTCATTTATACGGCGGCAGAAGCCTGAAATGACGCACAGTACAGTACAACGCCCTCAGCCCACAACAGCCAGCCGTGAATGTGGGGGCTTACAAAGCAATTCCCGGGGATTCCCAGACACCGATCATGTGATTTGAAAGTGCTGAGGAGGAAATACCAAACTCAGTTATGTGTGGCATCAAGCTACTGCAGAAGCAGGAAATAATTTATGCAAACACATAGAGATGCTTAGTGTACAACATTTTAAACCCGCCAGGTTTCCCTCTAGCCACTAGACAGGAAAACATACGAGTATCCAACATATCCAAACTTGGTGGGAAAAACCATTAAATTCGCAATATTGTGGAAAACTGCTCAGGCGTAGTAGAGGAAAACATACAGAGTGAAGTAGATGAGAAATAACAAATAAATTGGGAGGGGAATTAACAACTGTCAGAGGGTTACTAAAATTTGTATCCTCACTTTTACACACAATCTGTGACAAATGTGATAATATCCACAGAGGTTCATCGTTGGATTTTTGTTCTTTCTCGTAACGAATCGAAGTGACACTGACAGAGAATTTTCTCCAGTTAGGCTTCCTGCATTTCACCGCCATCAGTCACCACTACACCGATTCCACACTGCTCCTAATATGAACGACAGGCAAGACAGGCTGTATCACATAGAACAACTAGGTTCGCGTCTGACAGAAACTTTGCTGGACTCAAAATTTAAAAATTTGCTTCTGCTAGTATTTTCATTAATAACAAATATGTCCAAAACACAGAGCCTTGAAGAACCGGAGAGGAAACACGCCTTCAGACCTGAATACAGGAATTCAGCGAGAAGTCAGCTCCAAGCTGCGACCATATTTATCCAGTGTCCAGTAAAAAATAAACCATGTAGGCTTCGGTATCCTTCAGGTGGATAAAATAAGAGGCACTGTATTATACTGGGGCGTCAAAATAACTACAATATTAGGCCTAATCCTGCAGGACCTAGTAAAAAGTCAATGTTCGTGTCCGGTCGTCAGTTTGTCCGAGAACATTGAACACCTTTCGGTTAAATATGATATTGGGAGTGTATACTAAAGTTACAGAGCGACTTCCATTTTAGCTCTTTTCAATTCTGATTTAACCCCAGCATTATATGTATTTCGCATTCCTGAGGAGGACTTGTTAAAACCTCTCTATCAATCTATAATTACGTAAAACTAACATTTAATAGCCTCTAAATTATATGTTCATAAAATTTGATACTGATAATTCTTACAGCAATTTCAAACTCAGTTTAGATAGGAGAGTTTGTGTGACAATTTTACCTATCTGCCTTTCTTTGCAAGCGTATGTTAGCGTCCTTGTGTTGGGCTTGCACTTCTTTCACTCATATGCCAGAATATAGTTTATATGTCCCCCTACCTTAGCAACAGTGCTATAATCGACCCACAATTTCCATCACACACGGTTTTATCGAGATTGTTAGAATCCAAGAAATTCCCAGACTATCTCAAGCACCACATTTGTAGCGGACATATCACGCTATTACAATCACGGTACGCCTGTAATTACTACATTTTTTTTTCAGAAGGCTGCTCGCTTTGACGGGTGCACGAAACACACAGCACAGTTCTAATTATGTTCCAGATTTTGTCCCAATATTTTTCCACAAAAAGAATATTTAAAAAAAAATAGTGGCAAATTCTTTTTTTTACGCAGTTCAGGTTAGAAATATCAAAGGTCACTGACGAATGCAGATTCACATGGAATATTAACTTAACGATATTTTTATTCGACTCTGTACTAAGCCTTTCACTCGTTACGTGTGTCTTGGAATGTAGATGCTTTCTTAAAACTTTCTATTAACATAACCTAAAATCACTGGACTGATTTTATTGACCGTAAAGCGGGGAGTCGAACCATGCTATTATGTTTCCTATCTCAGTTTTTTTCTTTTAAACGCATGAGCTTCATTTCTGGTTTTACATAAAAGATGAGTTCGTTACCGACTAAACACTATATACAAAATTTCCTTCTAAAAGTCATTACCATAATTTACGAAAAATAGAACCTAGAAACATGAATTTACTATGCTGTGGTCTTATGAGGTATCAGGCAGTGCAGCCTGGAATGCCTTTAACAGCTTTCCAAAGGAAGCTGCTGTCTCCATAATCAGGCTACTCGCATATTCCAAAAGACAGCAATCTTAAATTTTTATAACCGTCAGCACCATAAATCGCAAACCCGTCTATGAAACTTATGGATAGTGTTTGTCATGCAGCAGGTCAATACTATTGGTTCATATTTTGTATACACAGTCGCTGAATGACGTTTTGTGTCTTTCAGTTAACACGCATTTTCAAATTTATCGACCCGCTGTGCTTAACACAAATATAGCCGTCTAGGAACGTGACCTTGTATTGTAAACCTAGGGTCAATACAGCGCACACAAAATCACTACACGCAAACGCCATGGAGCTAGTCCGTGTTCAGAAACTAATAATATACATTCTTAGCTTGTTAAGATTCTAGTAAGTTCTCACTTAGTGAGGTAATTCTGCTCGTTTTACGGAACACGAAAGGTTTATTACCTTGTTCACAGTGGCCTGCTACTTTTTATTTTTCTGAGTCAGATGAATCTGGTCACCAACCACCCGTCCTATTTTTTAGAATGTATTTTTATTACTCTTCCATATAGGCATGTGTCTTGCAAAAAGCGTTTTTCCCGCAGATTTCGCCATTGAACCTTTGTATGTTTTTCTCTTGTGTTCTATGCGTGCCACACGTACGCTCCATCTCAGCCTCCTTTATGTGATCAGCTTAATAATATTTGGTTAGGTGTATGCATCTTAAGGGCCACAAGGGTTACCACATATGTGATAATATTTATTTTTAGTTTATTTCGGAACAGCACAATTGTTTCCAAAAATTTAGGGGCCACAGTATTCTAGGCGCCAAATGGGTGACATGAAGCGAGATTCTTTCGTAGGAGACACTGCAAAAATTTAGTTGTTAGAAAGACTTGGGTCCCCGGATTTGTGTAACCTCTGTTTTATTTAATGGCGCTGCTGACACATCAGTACATCGCTCCAAATAGTAGAGTGACTAGTGAATAATTAATTTAAAAGGTTATAAAAGAAATCGACCGTGACCTAACTTGAGTTGTATTGGCATTTCCATCTAGGGACTGAGGAAAATCATTGAATAAGATTATTTAGCCGAGAATAACATTAAATAAATGGGTCTTTTATGAAGGGTGAGTTTATATAAATTTTGTTTGGCTTAAGATATTGTCAGTTTTGAGCGTATTTAATTTCTCAAAGAAAAACGGGAATATTCATAGCCAGTTGAGCGAAGTACACGTAACCGTCGGTATTGTGCTTGGCACTTTAATACAAACGCTTGCGGTTTGTGTTAGTTGTTTATTATATTAAGAACTTCCAATTCAGCACCGCACAGTGAACAAGATTATTACGTCATTTGCCTGGAGAAGTACGGGAAGAGACAACTTAGCTAATAATTAATGGGGGAGGGACTGGCGACCGGTCTATCATTTTTGGCACTGAGCACAATAAACAATGAATAATGGGGGGGAGGGGCTGGCGACCGGGCTATCATAACAGGCACAGACAACTTGGCTAATAACTAAAGGAGGCTGGCGAGCGGGCTTCTATTTCTGGCAGAAAGAGGAATTGTATTTTCTTCGACATTTTTTTTTCACAAGCAATCAAGGTTCTTCCCAGCCTTCTAAGCAACTGATACCAGAGATAAAATGTCCTTAAGATGACGCTAGCTTTACATCTCCACCTAGTATCAAAGCTGCAAACGCGTGGACGTTGTCTTCTGATCCTTCCACATAACTTCATACTCTTCTAAAGTGTTTACACGAAAGTTTAAATTCACCGCTTCATCTCAAGTTTCACTGCTACATTTACCAGTACAAATAATTGTAAATTTTTGAGTGAAATTTTAAACAAGTCGTTGTTTAAATTCGTCCTTTTGAAGTTCCATTATTAATTTTTTACACCTACAATAAGCACCGCCTACTAATATCTCCGTTTGTAAGGCAGTATATATGAACGAGGGTCAGTTCCAATTATAACAGTAGTAAGCCATCTAGCACTGCAGTCAGCAAATTATGCGAGGCACAGAACTTGATGAAACGTGATACAACTCAAGATTTGCAAATTGAGTAAACGATTAACTTGATGCACCATTACGTTATATAAAACTTTATTATTATAATCATCTACATGTTTCGAGCAACTCTGTGCTCATCATCAGGAGGTCGAATTGTATTAATACAGCATCTGGTATAGTATTCTGTATTAATACAATTCGACCTCCTGATGATGAGCACAGTGTTGCTCGAAACATGTAGATGATTATAATAATAAACGTTTTATATAACGTAATGGTGCATCAAGTTGGTCATTCACACAGAGTTGTACTAGGATGCACGGTCAGCAAAACAAAATAAATGCAACATTAGCAGTATTTCCGAGGCAGACGGATCCCTGCGTCATATGAGAGCAATCAGAAGTTACAAACTCTAAATACATCGTACTATTAAGCGTACTTTGAACGGACCAGAAACGGTGTTGCCAATGAAATGGTTGATTCCTCCTCCCCCCACCCCCCCCCCCCCCCCCTCCCCCCCCCCCCTCCCACCC